>Ga0335081_10001158_pt1 | contig 42129 bp, 35 predicted proteins | sample Lox_Sample_35_FD_206713 | JGI IMG/M metagenome (GOLD analysis project Ga0335081, IMG submission 206713) | Soil microbial communities from Loxahatchee National Wildlife Refuge, Florida, United States - Lox_Sample_3.5 | ecosystem: Environmental > Terrestrial > Soil > Wetlands | place: USA... | reverse complement strand
CGGCCCGGCGAGCATGTCGTGATGCTGACCGATCCGCTTCTGGATCCGCGCGTCATCCAGGCGGTCTATGGGCTCGCGAAGGCGCGCGGCGCCACCTTCACATCCTATATGGGGCCTTCGACTCGGCCGATGGTGGTGCCGGACGAGGCGCGCGCGCTCGTCGAACGCGCGGATTTCGTGGTCTCGACCTGGTTCGCCTCCGTCATCGACCCGTTCTGCATCGGGCTGAGGAGCGGCAAGGGCCAGCGCTGGATCAAGATCACCTTCTTTCGCAACCTCGACCTCTTGCAGACGCCACAGGCGCGCTTCCCGCTCGATGTGCTCGGCGAGATCATCCGTGCCTCGTCGCGGGCATATCCCGACGAAGGCGCCTTCGATCTGCGCTTCCGCGACTCGCGTGGCACCGACGTGGTCGTCAATTTCACGGAGGCGATGCGCAAGAGCATGAAGGCCGACAACCGCTGGCGCGGCCACAACGTCGCCGACGAGCCCGGCTGCTATATCCATTTCCTGCCGACGCACGGGCCCAACCTTTACGAAGTGAAGATGGTGGGAGGGATCCACACGAACCCCTATATGCCGGTCAACGGCATCCTCTATCCCCAGTGGGCGGTGGGGTTCGAGCGCCCGTTCGAGGAGCGGATCGGCGTCGAGTTCAAGGACGGGCGGGTCGCGGCCATCCACGGCAACAGCGAAGAGGCGCATATCCTTCGCTTCATCATCGGCGGCGATCTCGACGAGCTCGGCTGCGGCCACAATCCCAAGGCGCCGCGCTTTGACATCTATCCCGCGGGACCCAATTCCCCGGGCGCCCTTCATTTCGGCGTCAACGCGCTCGCCCCGTCCGATTATCTGCAGCGCGTTATGCCGAACTGGGAAGAGCCGCACGTCCACATGGATCTCGTGACTTTCGACACGACGGTCACGGCCGGAAACCGCGTGGTCATCGACGAGGGATTCCTGATGGCGCTCCGCGATCCGGCGGTCGTCGAAGCGGCGCGACGCTATGGCGACCCCGCCGATCTTCTGGAGAATTTCCCGGTTTAGGGACGCGCACAAAAAAAATAGCTGCCGCTATCAATCTGGCGCTTTTGGGCGGCCCGGGTTATTTTCCGTGCCGGCGAGCGCGGGCGGGCCGCCGTCCGCGCGCCGCGAGAAGCAATGGTCGGCGAGGCAAATCGCCGCGAAGGGAGGAATAAGATGGCGGGTGCGCAGCACTTCCGGCTGAGTCGGTCCTTGGCCTTTTGCACCGTGGCCGCGGCGGGCGCGATCTTCGGCTCGCCTGCGATTGCCGCGGACCAGACCTACACGATGAAGTTGAGCCTCGCCACGATCAACGAGGCGCAGCACGAATGGTGCAAGGAGTTCGCAGCCGCGGTCGAGAAGGATTCCGGCGGCCGCATCAAAAGCGAGATCTACCCGGCGAGCCAGCTCGGCGCCATCCCACGCCAGATCGAGGGCGTGCAGTTCGGCTCGATCCAGATATATGTGGGACCGCCGGAGTTCATGACCGGCCTTGACGGCCGCTACGAGATCATGTCGGCCCCGGGTCTCGTCAAGGACATGGCGCAGGGCGTCCGTGTCGCCGAGACGCCGTCGATCGAGCGCATGACCCTCGGTCTCGGCGCCGACAAGGGGCTCCACGGAATAGCGATGTTCGTGTCGCAGCCCTCATCGGTCATCTCGCGTACCCCTATTCGCCAGATCGAGGATTTCAAGGGGAAGAAGCTGCGCGTTCTCGCCGCGCAGATGCAGCAGGAAGCGTTGCAGCGGCTCGGCGCGACACCGGTCGCCATGACTTTGGGCGATGTGCTTCCCGCGATCCAACAAGGCACGATCGACGGCGCGCTCGCCGCCGTCACCGTTTACACGACGATGCAGTATTACGACGCAGCGAAATACGTGACCGAAAGCAGCGGCCTGCCCTTCATCTTCTCGATCGCGGTCATGAGCTCGAAATGGTACGACACCTTGCCCAAGGACCTGCAGAAGGTCGTCGACGAAGACGGGCCAAAGGCGGCGAAATCGGTCGATGCTTGGGAGCAGGATTTCTTCGCCAAACAGCGTGCGCAGTGGCGCGACAAGGGCGGCGAGCTCATCAGCCTGCCGGCGGATCAGCAGACGAAGCTCATGACCTCGCTGTCGAGCGTCGGCGCCGACCTCGTGAAGCAGAAGCCGGCTTTGGCGCAGGATTACGACACCTTCGTTTCGGTCGCAAAGGCAACGCAGTGACGCCGCGGCAGGTACGGCGAAGAACACGCCCCGTGAAGGCGCGCGGCTTCGCTTGGACCCTCGGCACACCAGCACTGATGATCCTCGCGCTCGGCGCTCCGCCGGCCACGGCCGCCGATCCCGCGACAATGGAGCAAGCGCGGCTCGCCATTCCCGCCGTCAACCTCGCCTTCATCGACACCTACATTGCCGAGGACGAGGGCATCTGGAAGAAGGAAGGCCTCGAGGTATCGGTGCAGACGATCCAGGGTATCGGCGCGACCAATGCCGTCATCTCTGGCTCGATCGATTTTGCCTTCGCCTCCGGACCGACCGTCACGCGCGCCAACGCGCGCGGCCAGAAGCTCGTGGCACTTGCGACCACGATCGACCAGTCGGACGAGAGCATCCTCGTCCGTAAAGATCTCGCGTCGGCCGCGCATTTCGATCCCGCCGCGCCGCTTGCCACGCGTGGCAAGGTCCTCAAGGGCCTCACCATTGCCACGGGCGGTGCCGCGACTATCCGCGATGTCGTGTTGAAGGTGGTGGCGCAAGAGGCCGGGATCGCCGCGCATGACGTGACCACGGCGCCGATGGCGCCGACCGAGTTCCTCGCCGCGTTTCAGCAAAAGGCGATCGGCGGCTTCGTGAGCGGCCCGCCCTTTGCCCAGATCGTCGCACTCGACGGCAGCGGCGTCGTGGTCTCCGATACGACGAAGGGCGAACCCGTCAATTACTCGCCGGTCGCGTCCGCGCTTCTGCTGACGCGCGCGTCGTTCTGTCCGGAGCACCGCTCGATCTGCGCGAAATTCGTGCACGGGATCGCGGAGGCGTCGCGCTTCGTGCACGAACATCGGGACGAGACGCTCGCGGTGATGAAGCGGCATTTCGGCACCTACGGCGACAAGGTGCTGGAAGCCTCGTACGAGTCCCTGCTGCCGATGATGCCGGTGCCGCCCGTTACCACTCCCAAGGAGCTCGAGAACGCCGACCGCCTCGACATAGCGGCCGGGTTCCTGAAGCCCGAAGACAAGCTTGCCGACTATGCTGCCGTGATCGACAACGAATTCACGAAATAAACGGCCCGCGGCCGCGGGCGAAAAGAGAGGAGCGAACATGCCCAAGACGATGCCCCACAAACTGATCCTTGCCGCGGCGACTTTTGCACTCTCGACCATCGCATCCGGATCGCCCGCCCTTGCGGACACGGCGCTCACCGTCGGCAAGGCCGCGGCCAACGCCGATCCGATCATTCCGGTCAATGTCGGCGACAAGCTCGGCATCTTCAAAAAGCACGGGCTCGACCTCAAAATTGTGGACTTCACCGGCGGCAGCAAGATGACGCAAGCCATGACCGCCGGCGCTATCGACATCGGCGACGGTGCCGGCACCGAGATGGCGCTCGTTGCCAAGGGCGTGCCGATGGTGGCCGTTTGTGAATCCGCCACCACCTTTCCATTTCTCGCGGTTGGCGTGCCGGCGGATTCTCCGCTCAAATCGCTCGATGACCTCAAGGGCAAAAAGATCGGCATCTCGAGCTCGGGATCGCTCACCGATTGGCTGTCGCGGGAGCTTTCGCGTGTGAAAGGTTGGGGACCTGACGGCGTCACGGCCGTCGCAATCGGCAACGGTGCCTCGGCCATCGTTTCCGCAATGCGCGACCATCTGGTCGACGCCGACATCGGCGAGACCGGGCTCTTCCTCAACATGGAAGAGAAGAAGACCGGACGCTTGCTCGCCCCGGTCTCCGACTTCGAAGGCGCCGCTGCCTCGGGCACGCTTTATGCCTCGCGTCACCTCGTCGAGACCAATCCCGCCGCAATCCGCACCTTCATCGTCGCTTGGCTCGAGACGATGGATTATATCCGCGGGCACCGTGAGGAGACGGCAAAGATCGAATCCGAGATCACCGGCAATCCCGAGAGCGTGATGCTAAGGGACTATGACGTGACGAAGAGCATGTATACGAAGAACTGCAAGTTCGACAAGGAATCGCTTGCGACGCTGAAGCGAACCTTCGTCGATCTGAAGCTGCTCGATCATGTACCCGATATGTCGACGCTCTACACCGAGGCATACCTACCGAAGTAAGCGCGGCGGCCCCCTCACGCGACGGGCGGCGGCGCGAAGGCTCTGACCGGCGGCGCCGCCTCGGCGCGCTCGATCTCGACGAGCGTCGTCGCCGAGGTCGGGCCTTGGCCGAGACGCGAAGTGCCTTTGTCGCGCGTCAGCAGATTGGCATTGCCGTGGGCGCAGGCGGCGTCCTCGCGGTCATGCTCGGGATCGTACCAGGCCCCACACGACAGACGTACCACGCCCGGCGCCACGGCATCGGAGAGCACGGCCCCGGCATAGCAGGCGCCGCGGTCGTTGAAGACACGGACCGTATCGCCCGCGGCGATCCCGCGCACGCGCGCATCGTTGGGGTGGATCGCGATCGCCTCGCGCCCGCCGACCTTGCCAAGCGCGCTCACCGGGCCGTGGTCCATCTGGCTGTGGAGCTTGTAGCGCGGCTGGCTCGAGACGAGATGAAGGGGATAGTCCGTTGCCGCACGCGCGCCGAGCCATTCCGCGGGTTCGATCCACGCGGGATGCGGCGGACAATCGTCATAGCCGAAACCGGCGATACGCTCGGAATAAAGCTCGATGCGGCCCGATGCGGTCTTGAGACGGTGCGTCTCGGGATCGGCGCGAAATCCGGCGAAAAGGACGTGCTCTTCGCTCTCGCGCGGTATTTCGTACCAGCCCTTCTGCCAGAAACTATCGAAATCCGGTAGCTCGTTGCTCTCCGCGTTGCGGCGGAACTCATCCCAGATATGGCGAAGCCATTGGCTCTCGTCGCGCCCGCCGGTGAAGGCTGCTTCCGCGCCAAGGCGGCGCGCAAGATCGACGAATATGGCGAAATCGTCGCGCGCTTCGCCTTGCGGCGGGATCGCCCGCTTCATCGCCATGACGAAGCGGTCGCGCGCGGCGCAGCCGATGTCGTTGCGCTCGAGCGAAGTCGTCGCCGGCAGCACGATGTCCGCGTGCCGCGCGGTCGCCGTCCACCACGGCTCGTGCACGATCACGGTCTCCGGCCGCTCCCACGCGCGGCGCAGACGGTTCAGGTCCTGGTGATGATGGAACGGATTGCCGCCGGCCCAATAGACGAGCCTGATGTCGGGATATGTCGCGCTGTGGCCGTTATAGTCGTAGCGCGCTCCCGGCTGGAGCAGACAGTCGGCGATGCGCGCGGCAGGGATCGACAGTCCGGCGGGGTTGTGGCCGAGGGTCATCGCGGGCCCCGGATAGAGGATCGGCGGCTCGGCGATATTGGCGGACGAGCCATAGCCGAAGCCGACCCCTCCGCCCGGCAGGCCGATCTGGCCGAGCACCGCGGCGAGCAGCACAAGCGCCCAATAAGGCTGCTCGCCATGATCGGCGCGCTGCAACGACCACGAAGCGGTCAGCATTGTCCGCGTCTCGACCATTCCCAACGCGAGCGCACGGATCGTTTCGGTAGCGACACCGGTAATGCGCGCGGCCCAGGCTGCGTCCTTCACGACGCCGTCAGTCTCGCCCATGAGATAGGGCAGCACGCGATTGAACCCGATGCAGTGGCGGACAAGGAAATCACCGTCGTGCCGGCCCGCGGCGATGATCGTGTGCGCCAGCGCCAGGATCATGGCGGTATCAGCATTTGGACGGATCGCGATCCATTCCGACGCCGTGCCCGGCCCGTCCTCGCGCACCGGGCTTACGCTGACGATACGAACGCCGGCCTCCTCGAGCTTCTCGATCCAGCCGCTGATGGCGTGGTAGGCGGCGCCGCCCTTCGCCACTTGTGTGTTCTTGGGATTGGCGCCGCCGAACATCACAAAGAGCCTGCTGTGGCGCGCGATCGACGACCACGAGGTGAGCGGGCCAGTCACCGCTTGCGGCGTGCCTAGAATATGCGGCAGGAATGTGAGCGCCGTGCCGAAGCTGTAGTTGCTCGCCTGATCGACGAAGCCGCCGCACGCGCCGAGGAAGCGCCGCACCTGCACCCGCGCTTCGTGGAAGAGCCCGGCCGAGGACCAGCCCTGCGAGCCGCCCATGATGCCGGAGGGGCCGTGCGCGCGGCGCACGCGGTCAATCTCGCCGGCAACCAACTCGAGCGCGCGTTCCCACGATATTGGCACAAAGGGCTCGCGTCCGCGCCCCGCCCCGCTCGTTCCGCCGCCAGCGCGCCAGCCCTGCCGCACCATCGGTTGCGCGATACGGAGCGGCGAATGCACCGCGGCAGGGATCGCCTCGATGAGCTGTGACGGATCGGGGTCGAGCTCGAACGGCTTCACGCCGACGACACGGCCGCCCTCGACGATGGCGCTGAAGGCGCCCCAATGCGAATGATGCCGGACGAGTTCGGCCATGACGTTCTCCCGGATCGGGAGCCTACCACCCAGGCCAAAGCGCCGGAACAACGTCGCGCTTCCCTGCCCCACGCCAAAGCGGCATACTCCCGCCCTGAAACGATCCGGCGGGAGGCCACCATGGCAAAGAGCCGCACGGTCAACGTCTCGCACATCATCGACAGCAGCCGGTTTGGCGCGTTCCAATGGTCGATCGCCATCTGGTGCGCGCTGCTCGTGACGCTCGACGGCTTCGACAATGCCGCGATCAATTTCGTGGCGCCCACGATCATCAAGGAATGGGGCATCGCCGCACCCGCCTTCGGGCCAATCTTCGGCGCCGGACTGTTCGGACTGATGCTGGGCGCGCTCGGGTCGGGGCCGATCGCCGACCGCCGCGGCCGCAAAATCGTGATCCTCGCCTCGACCCTCATCTTCGCCGTCTTCGCGCTCGCGACCATCTTCGCGCGCTCCGTCGACCAGCTTTACGTGCTGCGCTTCCTGACTGGCGTCGGCGTCGGCGGTCTCATGCCGAACTCGATCGCGCTCACCGCCGAATACGCGCCAAAACGCATACGCGCGACCGTCGTCGCGATCATGTTCCTCGGATTTCCGTTGGGCGCAGGCGCCGGCGGCTTCATCGGCGCGGCGCTCATTCCTGCGTTCGGCTGGCAGGCGATGTTCGTGCTGGGGGGCATACTGCCCCTCGTGCTGACGCCGGTCGTCTATTTCGCGCTGCCGGAATCGATCCGCTTCCTCGTCAATCGGGAGGGCCACGCGGCCGAGGCGGCGTCACTCCTCAACCGCATCACGCGCACGCCTGCCTTCGACGGCAGCGAAACCTTCGCCACGCCCGAAAGCAAACCACTCCCCGGCTTCACTGCGAAGCATCTCCTGACCGAAGGACGCGCGCTCAACACAGCGCTGCTGTGGCTCACCTTTTTCTGCAACCTCCTGGTCATCTACTCGCTCGCGAGCTGGCTGCCGTTGCTGCTGCACGACAGGGGCGTGCCGCTCGCTGCGTCCTTGCGCCTCGGCGGCATGGTGCCGTGGGCCGGCATCGTCAGCACCGTGGTGCTCGGCCCGCTCGTCGACCGGCTCGGCGCGACCGGCGTCGTGACGGTGCTTTACAGCCTCGCATCAGCCTTCATCTTCGCTATCGGGCTCGTCGGGGCCGATATCTCGCTTCTCGCGCTGACGATCATCGGGTGCGGCATGTGCGTCATCGGCGGGCAGAGCTTCATCAATGTGCTCTCCGCCATCCTCTATCCGACGGCAGTACGCTCGACCGGCGTCGGCTGGGCTCTGGGCGTGGGCCGCGTCGGCGCGATCGTGGGACCGGTGATCGGCGGACTCCTCCTGGCGGCGCATATCAGCTCGCGCAATCTCTTCTTCACGATCGCAGTGCCATCGCTGGTGGCGGCACTCGCCATGCTGATTCTCGGGATCCGCCTGCGCGCCATGGCCCCAGCGACGGACACGAGCGCCGCGACTGCCGGCTAGGTCCGGACTCCGCCGCCGCCGTTGGCGGACGGAACCCGACCTCGCGACGCGCTGTCGCAACGCTACGAGCCGCCGACCGCGATCGGCGCCATGATCATGGCGACCGGCATCTTCATCGCGGCCTCCCTGCAGCATCTGCCGAGCGGCTCGGCCCTGACCCGTCCGATCGCGATCGTGCTGCTTTTGTCGTGGCTGGCTATGACAGCGCTGCTACTGCTCTCCGTCCGGCGCCGCGGATTTTCTTTCCATACGAGCCCAGTCGTCGCGAGCTTTGCCGTCGGCACCTGGGTCGCTGGCACCGCGATCGCCGCGCGCGTGACGATGTACGCAGCACCCGGATCGTGGTGGCTGCCGCGCGTATTCTTCTTCCTCGCACTCGTTCTGTGGCTTGGGTTCATCCCACTGTGGCTGCTGGGGCGCTCGCTTCGGTCGTTTGCGCGCACCAGCGGCACAGCTTAACGTAGCGGCAGCCGCGCCTTACGGGAGGACAGGGTGCAGGAATTTGCCGGAAAAGTCGCCTTCGTGACAGGTGCCGCGAACGGCATCGGACTCGGCATTGCGCGGGCGCTGGCCAAGAAAGGCGCGCACATCGCCATGGCCGACATCGAGCGCGATACGGTCGAGCGCGCGGCGGCCGAGGTCGCTGCCTTGGGGGTGCGCACGCTGCCGCTCCCGCTCGACGTCTCGGACCGGGACGCAGTTGAAGATGCGGCGCACCGGGTCGAGGAGCGGTTCGGCCGCGTCCATATCTGCATCAACAATGCCGGTGTCTCGCTGCAGCGCGGGCCCACGCACGAGATCGAGCCACGGCAATGGGAATGGCTCCTGGGCGTCAACGTCTTTGGCGCGGTGAATGGCGTGCGCGCGTTCCTGCCGCTTCTGCAGCGCCATGGAGAGGAGGGCCACATCGTCAACACCGCGTCGATCGCCGGCCTGCAGGTCCATCCGGTGCTGCGCAACGGCTCCTATGCCATGACGAAATACGCGGTCGTCGCATTTTCCGAGGCACTCGAGGCCGAGCTCAAGGGGAGCCCGATCGGCGTATCCGTCCTCTGCCCCGCGTTGGTCACGACGACAATTAACAATTCCTCGCATCGCCGGCCGGGTCGGTTCGGCGGCCCATTCACAGAGGGGCGCGTCGACATCGCCGCGCTGGTCGCCGCAGAGCAGGCCGCGTGGACGCCGGACGAGGTCGGTGACCGCGTTATCCATGCCATCCGCGATTCCGAGTTCTTCATCTTCACCCACGGGGTCATGCGCGACGGCTTGCAGCGCCGCCACGAGCGCATCATGGCGGCGTTCGAAGACCTCGCGCGTTACGAGGCGCAAAAGAAAGGAAGATCACGATGAGCGAACAGCCGCAACGGCCGACCATCCACTATCCGGTGGACGAGCGCTGGCTCGCGACGCTCGTCGAGGAGGCGATCGAGCCAGAGCGGCCGATCGTCGACCCGCATCATCATCTGTGGGACCGGCAGTCGCGCTATCTCTTCGACGAGTTGCTCAAGGACCTCAACACCGGCCACAACATATTGTCGACCGTCTATCTCCAGTGCGGCTCGATGTATCGGGCGGACGGCGACCCCGCCTATGCCTCCGTCGGCGAGACGGAATTCGTCAACGGCGTCGCCGCCATGTCGGCGAGCGGCTTTTATGGCAAGGCCCGGGCATGCGCCGGCATCGTCAGCCATGCCGAACTCCAGCGCCTCGGGGCCGGCGTCGAGCCGGTGCTCGAAGCGCACGTGCGCGCCGGCGGCGGGCGGCTTCGCGGCATCCGCAATTCCTCGGTCTGGGACGCCGATCCGACGATCGTCACCGTGCCGACGCCGCCACCGCGCGGACTTTTGGGCGACGCGCGTTTCCGCGAAGGCTTCGCGAAGCTCGCGAAATTCGGCCTGTCGTTCGACGCCTGGCTTTACCATACGCAGATCGGCGAGCTTGCGGCGCTCGCGCGCGCATTCCCCGATACGACGATCGTGCTCGACCATGTCGGCGGGCCGATCGGCATCGGCGTCTATAAGGGGCGGCGCGCCGAAGTGTTCGAGACGTGGCGCGACGCGATCCGCGACATCGCGCGCTGCCCCAACGTCAACGTCAAACTCGGCGGACTCGGCATGAAGGTGATGGGCTTCGGCTTCGAGGAACGGGACCGGCCGCCTGGCTCCGAAGAGCTTGCGCGCGAGTGGCGGCCCTATCTCGAGACTTGTCTCGAGGCTTTCGGCGTCGGGCGCGCCATGTTCGAAAGCAATTTTCCGGTCGACAAGCAGTCCTGCAGCTATGCAGTGCTGTGGAACGCTTTCAAGCGCTTCGCGGCGGCGTTTTCCGAGGCGGAAAAGCACGCACTCTTCGTCGCCACGGCGTGCCGCATCTACCGCATAGCACCGGGGGCGTCGGCATAAGGGATGCGAAGACCGAGCCCCGCCGCCTGGATGGGCGGCGCCTTCTGCGCAGCACTCGGCATGGGTCTTGCCGTGCTTGCCGTCCTCGGCCGCGGCGGACAGGGCGTGACCATCGCGACGGAATCCGTTGCACGGGTGGCCTTCATCTTCTTTTGGCTGGCTTATACGGGAGGTGCGCTCGCTCACCTGTTTGGCCGGCGCTTCGAAAGCCTCGCGCGGCGGCGTCGCGAATTCGGCTTGGCATTCGCGACAGCGCTCCTCGTGCATCTCGCCTTCGTGGCCTGGCTTTTTCACATCTCCTTCCGGCCGCCGGTTTCCGACGCGGTGATCTTTTACTTCGGCATCGGCGCGCTCTGGACCTATGCGCTAGTACTCATGTCGCTACCCGGCCTTCGCGAACGGATGGGAGCAACATGGTCCCTATTCAGTGCCGCGGGCATCGAATATGTCGCGCTCCTGTTCCTCCGCGATTTCGTTCTCCTGCCGCTCCAGTCCGGCACGAGACACCCGCTCTACTACCTGCCGTTTGCCGTTCTGAGCGTCGCGGGTCCAGCGCTCCGCTGGTCATCGTTGCTCCTGCGCCACGCGCTCCCGCAGAAAACCCTTTAGTCGCAGCACAGGGCTTGCCGGCGCGACCGTACCGAGCAAGCCCTTCGACTTAGGCGGGCTCGAGCCCAAATCGACGCTTCGTCTCGATGGTTTCTGGACCATTGAAATAAGCGACCGCGGCGCGGGCCTCCTCGACATGCGCCGATCGCGCTCCGATCCCGATGGAGAACGTCGTCACGGTTTGAACCGGCGGCGGCAGGATGCCGACGATGTCAATCCCGGGTTCGCCAAGGAATTCGCTCAGCTGTTGGATGCCCACCGCCGCCTCGCCGCCCGCGATCAGCTTCGCAACGGGAATGCCCGGCTTTGCCTGCACGAAGCGTCCGGGCTCGGCAGCTGGATCGAGCCCCCAGGATTTCAGAACGCCAAGAAGATGCGTGCCGCTGGGACCGGTCGAATAACCGATGGAACGCGCGCCCATCAAAGCGGCCTTGACCGCCTCCCCGCTGCCGATCTGCGGGCGGGATGCACCGGCGCGCACCGCCATTGCCATCGAAGAGCGAACGAAGGCGGCGCTGTTCCCCGCAACGAGGTGGCCTTCGCTTTCCAGCGTTTCGATCACGTCCGCGGCGAGAATGACGAGATCGATCGCATCGCCGGCCCGCACGCGCTTTACCGCATCGACACCGCCCATCGCAGCGATGGAAACCGTCTGGCCTGTCGCGGCACCATATCGAGCCGCAAGCTCGGCCAGGACTTGGCGTGTCGCCATCGAGGAGATGCCGGTAATCGTTGTGACCATCGTTCCTCCCGCCTGCTGACAAGCATGACACGTCGATTGACGTTATACCAATAACCCATCATCACACGGGCGACGGGGGGCGAATGGCGCGAGGCACCAACTCCTTTCTATTGTTCGGCTTGAGACCGCCTGGCCCATCGGCCAGGCGATTTCTGCGCACGTCCGCGCTCGGGTGCGTCGCGGGATGAGCGATACTGTGCTCTTGACCGGTATGACGCCCGCGCGGCGCCGGCTTGCCTTCTATCTCCTTCTCCTCGGCGCGTTCATACCGTCGCTCAACATGTTCGTGGTGACGATTGCCTTGCCCGCGATCCGCGAAGCCTTGGGGGCAAGTGCGTCCGAAACAAGCCTCGTTGTTTCGGGTTATTCGTCGGCCTATGCGGTGTGCCTCGTCACGGGCGGCAGGCTCGGCGATCTGTTCGGCCGCCGGCTTATGTTTCTCATCGGCATGGGCGCGTTCACCGCCGCTTCTCTGCTGTGCGGCTTCGCACCAAACGCGGAGACCCTGGTTGCCGGACGCGTGCTGCAAGGGGTGTCGGCAGCCTTAATGGCGCCGCCGGTCCTGGCCGGGATCCGCACACTTTTCTCGCCGGAAGAAATTCCCTGGGCGCTCAACGTCTACGGGACCGGCATTGGCATCGCCGTCGCCGCAGGGCAGCTGCTCGGAGGCATTCTCGTCGCGGGCGACTTCTGGCAACTCGGCTGGCGCTCCGCCTTTCTCATAAACGTACCGGTCGGCATCTTCGCGCTGCTCGCGGGGCCGCTCCTCGTGCCGGAGAGCGGCGGGCGCGACAAGCCACGGCTCGATCCCGGAGGTGTGGTGCTTCTCTCGGCCGCCCTCGCCAGCTTCATCGTGCCGTTGTCGATGGGACGCGAGCGGCATTGGGATGCTTGGATCTTGGCGGGTCTTTCCCTTTCGCCGATCCTGGCCATCGGCTTCGTCTCATTCGAGCGCTGGTACCAGCGGCACGGCGGGACGCCGCTTCTCCAGGCGCCGCTCCTGCAGATCCGCAGCTTCCGGCGCGGCTTGCTCGTCGCGTTCCTGTTCTTCTTCACGTCGCCCTTCTATCTCTTCTTTTCGCTCTACCTCCAAGCCGGGCTTCACGAGGGGCCGCTTGCTGCGGGCTTGGCCGTCCTTCCTTATGGCATTGCCAACTTCGTCGGTCCGATGCTTGCGACGCGTTTTCCCGCAGCGCTTCGGCCCTGGCTGTTCGGGATCGGCATGACGCTCGAGGTGCTGGGATATGCCGCTGCTGCGCTCTGCGCGTTCACGCTGACCGGCGGCGCAATTCTTTTCGCAATTCTTTTCATGGCGGGATTTGGCCAGGGCGTCGCCATGCCGGAGATGATCAACTCCATCATTGGCGAAATTCCCGGCGAGCACACGGGGCTCGCCGTCGGCACGATGAACTCCACGCTGCAGCTTGGCGCGGCGGTCAGCGTCGCGGCGATCGGAAGCCTTTTCTTCGCCGTCCTCGGGTCAGGCACGACCGCGCCCGATTTCGGGCAGGCTCTCGCGATCTCGATGAGCGCGCAAGTCGTGGCTCTTACGCTATCGATGCTCTTGGGCCTTCGCGCCGCCGGGCGGCGACCGTGAACGGCGACGCGATCCCAGTGCTAATTGCAGGCGGCGGCCCGATCGGGCTAGCGCTTGCCGCGGATCTTGGCCGCCGCGGAATACGCACGCTCCTCGTCGAAAAGGGACCGGATCGCGTCGGCACCGCCAAGATGCTCGAGGTGAGCGTCCGCACGATGGAGCTGTGCCGCCAGCTCGGCATTGCAAACGACGTAAGGAACTGGGGCTTTCCGCTCGATCACCAACTCGACAGCGTGTTTGTGACGACGATGCAGGGTTGGGAACTGGGCCGCGTGATCACGCCCTCGCTCGCGGCCCAGCTTGCGCTTCCTGTAAGTCCGGAGCGGGGCGTCCCGTGCCCCCAGACCTCGTTCGATCCGATCCTGCAACGGAAAGCGCGGAGCTTTAACAACGTTACGCTGCGCTACGAGACAGGTCTTGTCGACTTCGTTCAAGACGAGGATGGCGTCACCGCGACCCTCGCCGATGAGAGAACGGGCGAGCGAGAGCAAATCCGCGCGCTCTATCTCGTCGGCTGCGACGGATTCCAGAGCACGGTGCGGAGCACCCTTGGCATCGTCGTGCGCGGGAATCCACATATCGATTGGTCGATGACAATCTATGTGCGAATTCCGCAGTTCGCTGCTCTTCACGATAAGGCGCAGGCGTTCCGGTACGTGTTCGTAGGCCCGGAAGGAACGTGGTCGTTCCTCACCGCCGTCGATGGACGTGATCTCTTCCGCCTTCAGCTCGTCGGTCTCGACGAGGCCCGTCTCTCCGCGACCGACATTCCCGCGCTCATGCGCCGCGCGATGGGGCGTGAGGTGCCGTACAGCATCGAGGAAAAAAGCCTGTGGGTGAGGAAGCGAACGGTCGCCGATCGCTTCGCCGACGGACGCGTGTTTCTTGCAGGAGACGCGGCCCATGCGCATCCGCCCAACGGCGGTCTCGGCATGAATACCGGCATCCAGGACTCGTTCGATCTCGGCTGGAAGATCGCCGCGGTTCTGGACGGATGGGGCGATCCGGCCTTGCTCGAATCCTATGATTGGGAGCGCAGACCCGCAGCGGCGCGGGCGACGCAGATGTCCCTCGATAATTACTACCGCCTGACCAGCGCGGCACCGGAGCCGGCCATCGAATCACCCGGCCCTGACGGAGATGCTGTCCGGAACGCGACCGGCGCGCGGCTCGTCGCCGAGAACGAGAAATCCTGGCATCCGATCGGGATTCACTTGGGCTGCGTCTATCAACCGTCCCCAATTGTCGTGCCCGATGACACGCCGGTACCGGCAGACGACACGATCGATTATGTACCCACCACAATCCCCGGCGCGCGGGCGCCGCATTGCTGGCTCGAGCCCGGCAGGTCGACACTGGATCTATTCGGCGAGGGATTTGTGCTCCTCGATTTCACCCGAACCGACACCGCGCCGCTCGAGGAAGCCGCGGCCCGGCGGCGCGTGCCGCTTACGGTCCGCCGCATCGATCACCGCGAAGCAGCGAGGCTCTATGAGCGCACGCTCGTGCTCGTGCGGCCCGACGGTCACGTCGCATGGCGCGGCGACAGCCTCGCGGACGATCCTCTTTCGCTCGTCGATCGGATCCGGGGCGCCGGCTCCCGCATCGCGGCAAGGCGCGCCAGCTAGTCCCTGCTCTGCGGACCTGTTACACGTGGGCGCATGAGCGGCGCTGACGCATCGCCACGCGGCGACGGCAACGAGACTGCGCCTGAGCGGCGTGCCCACCTTGCCGTATCGTGGGACGCGGCGTTTTCCACATATCTGCCCGCTTTGGTACTCGCGGTCGGAAACGGCATCGCGGTGCCGGCGGTGCCGACGCTCGCAAAATCATTTGGCGTGAGCTTTGGGATCGCGAGCGGCGTCGTCACGGCGTTCCTGCTCGGCAATCTCGCCATTTCCATCCCCTCAGGCTGGCTCATCGACCGCCTCGGCCGCCGTGTCGTGCTGATCGGCGGACCGGTTCTCACTTCGGCGATCGCGCTCCTCGTCGCGCTTGCGAGCTCGTTTCCGGAGCTTCTGGTTCTCCGCTTCTTCGACGGCTGCGCGGCGCAGATGTGGCTTATGGGGCGGCTCGCCGGCATCTCCTACAGCGCGGCGCCGGCGCAGCGTGGACGCCTCGTCAGCTGGATGTTCGCGATGAACGGCGTCGGCAACCTTACGGGTCCTGTTCTCGGCGGGTTCATCGCAAGCGCGTGGGGTCCGCGCGCGCCGTTCGTGGCGTTCGCGGTGCTCGCGCTGCTCGCGCTCATTCCGACCTTCGCGCTGGCCGAGGACACGCCGCGCCGCGGCGATGCGGACAGGAAAATTGCACCGCGCGCCTTGTCGCTGCGCCAGATCGTCATGCCACGTCTCGTCTATTTCGGCGTCGCATTGTTTGCGGGGCTGACGCGGGGCCCGTCACAAGCGGGTCTGCTCCATCTCTACGCGGCCTTTGCCTACCATCTCGGCCCCAAGGCAATCGGCTATCTTGCGAGCAGCGCCGCGGTCCTCTCGCTACCGATCGGATTTGCTTCAGGCTGGATGATGGACCGCTTCGGGCGCAAGCGTACGATGGTGCCCGGCTTCGTTGGCGTATCAGCCGCCATGTGCGCGTTGGCGGCGTCCGCTTTCCTGCATCTCGCGCTGCCATGGTACGTGGCGCTCTATCTCATCGGCGTCGCCCTCCAGGCCTTGACCGGCGGCTCGATCCAGACCGTCGGGGCCGATGTCGCACCGCCAGAGGCGCGCGGCACGTTTCTCGGCATTTGGCGCTTCACTGGCCAAGGCGGAAACGCGCTGAGCCCGATCCTGTTCGCGGTCCTCGCGCAAGGGCTGAACTACGGCACGGCGTTTCTGTTCATTGCCGCATCAGCGGCAAGCGTAGCGTTCCTGCTGATCCGGCACGTGCCTGAGACCAGGACCGCGCACTGAGGCGGCGAGGACCGACACGTGCCCGCCGGCGTGACCCCAACGCGCCGTTTACAGCGCGAGCGTCCGCGGCCTACGCTTTCGAATGAAGGGAGGAAGGCCATGGAACGCAGCAAGGATCGGATCCTAACAACGCACGCCGGCAGTCTTCCACGCGGCGAGCCGCTCGGTTCGATGCTGATCGACGATGAGCTCGGCAAGCCTGTCGACAGGGCGAAAATGACCGAGGCGATCGACGCGCGTGTCGCGCACGTCCTGCAAAAGCAGGCCGAGGCGGGCATCGACGTCGCGAACGACGGCGAACAAGGCCGCGTCGGCTTCCAGACTTATGTGCCGCAACGGCTCGACGGCTTTGGCGGCGTCTCCGAGCGGCCTTATGGGCAAGACTGGCTGGCCTTTCCGCAGTTCAACGAGCGCTTCTTCCAACGGTTGCCGCCACGGATCGGCAAGGTGTTCGGCGCACCCCAGGCGATCGCCGAGATCAAGTACCGGAGCACCGATGCCATCACCAGCGAGATCAGCCGGTTGAAGCGCCTCTCGGCTGCGCTTCCGCGAAAGCCGGTCGAATTCTTCATGAACGCGCCGTCGCCGGGCATCGTCGCGACGACGATGCTGAACGCCCACTATGCGACCTACGAAGCCTATCTCGCCGCAATCGCGCGCGAAATGCGGACGGAATATGCCGCGGTCGTGAACGCGGGGTTCGTCCTTCAGATAGATGCGCCCGATCTCGCGATGGAGCGAACGCTCTTGTTCCAGGACAAAACCGACGTGGAATTCGCCAAGATCGTCGAGCAGCACGTGGCGGCGCTCAATGCCGGCCTCGCCGGTCTTCCGGCCGATCGCGTCCGGCTCCATGTCTGTTGGGGCAACTGGGAAGGACCGCATGTGCACGACGTGCCGATGGAGGTCATCCTGCCGCCGCTCTATCAGGCCAAGGTGGGTGCGCTTGGACTGGAATTCGCGATGCCGCGGCGTCAGCACGAGACCGCGGCACTGCGCAAGCACAAGTTCCCGGACCATCTTGTCCTCATTCCCGGCGTCATCGACTCGAAGAGCAATGTCGTCGAGCATCCCGAGGTCGTGGCGCAGCGGATCGAGGCCGTGGCGGCAGCGGTCGGCGATCGCGAGCGCGTGATCGCCGGGGTCGATTGCGGGTTCGGCACGTTCGTCGGCTGGGAATGGGTCACCGAGGACGTGGTATGGGCGAAGCTCAAGGCGCTGCGTCAGGGCGCCGATATCGCGTCCGCGCGCCTTTGGGGCCGGCGCGCAGCCTGACCGGCAGAGCTTTGGCGACTGGCCTCGACAATCCCGTGTGGCACGCTCTGACGGGGCCTCACGCGCGGTTGGCCGTTGGTCAGGGAAAGGCCCGCCATTACCCGCGTGACATGGCTGCTTTCTCCGCAATTGCCGAAGCAACGCCGGCGGCTTACGAGGATCTCGCGGCCGATCTTCCGCGCGATTCCGAAGCGCTCCTGTTTCGACCGGCAAACGAAACTCCGCCGCCCGGCTGGGAGGTAGTAAGCGCGCGGCCGGTCCTGCAGATGATCTGCCAACGTGACAAGCTGCCACCTGCGAGCGAGCGCGGCCCGGCAATCGTGGAGTTAAGGGCGGCGGACGTTCCGGAGATGCTTGCGCTCGTCGACGCGGCCAAGCCCGGGCCGTTTGCGGTCCGGACGCATGAGCTGGGCACATATGTCGGGATCAGAGACCCTCAGGATGGCCGGCTGCTCGCCATGGGAGGTCAGCGCTTTCAGCTCGCGGCCCACGTAGAGCTGAGCGCCATCGCTGTCCATCCGTCGGTCCAGGGACGCGGGCTTGGCGGCAGCATCACGGCTCGCCTCGCACGAGCGGTCATCGCCCGAGGCATGACGCCATTTCTGCATGTCTTCCCCGACAACCCAGCGCTGCGCCTTTACCAGCGGCTCGGTTTTCGCACGCGCACGACTCTCTGGGTGCTATGGCATCGGCCACGCGATCCGGCAGGCTGACGCGCGAGAAGACTCAAGTCGACCGGCGTCCGAACAGCCAGCTCGCCGCCGAAAGCGTGAAGACCGCGATGAGGGCCATCGGCCAAAGATTTTGCGCCACCTCATGCGCCGGCATCGCCTTCAAAAATACGCCGCGGGAAATGACCGTGAAGTACCGCATGGGATCGATCAAAGTCAGCGGCTGAAGCCAGTCGGGCATATTCTCGACCGGCGTGACGAAGCCTGAGAGCAGGATGGCCGGGGCGAAAAAGGTGAAGGCGCCAAGGATCGCCTGCTGCTGCGTTGATACCAGCGACGAAATGAAAAGACCGACGCCGATTACCGCGGCAAGATAAATCGCCATCCCGGCATAGAGAAGAGCGAGGCTGCCGATGAAGGGCACGCCGAGCGCGAAAACGGCAATCGCCACGATGGCGCTCGCTTCGCCAATACCGATGAGGAACGCCGGAACGGCCTTGCCGATCAGAATTTCGGCCGGTTGCAACGGCGAGACCAGGAGTTGCTCAAACGTGCCGAGCTCACGCTCACGCGCGACCGAGAGAGCCGTCACGACCATGCCGAGAAGCATCGTGAGCGCTCCGATCAGCGCCGGGACGGTACTCCAGCGGCTCGTCAGGTTCGGATTGAACCATGCGCGCGACACGAGAACGCTGGCCGGTTGTGGCAGATTCTGCTCCGCGATCCAATCGGCGTTGAACTGTTGAATGATCCGCTCGGCATAGCCCTCGACGATCTGAGCCGCGTTGGAGCGACGGCCGTCGAGCAGGAGCAGCACTTGGGCCGGCTCGCGCGCCGCAAGCTCTCGCGAGAAATTCTCGCCGATCTCGACGACGAGAATGTCCGCCGCGGAATCGAGCGCCGTACGCACGTCTGCCTCATTGGCAAGCGGCCGCACCTCGGCAAAATAAGGCGAGCCTTCAAACCGTTCGATGAGCTGGCGTGACGCGGGGCCGAGATCCTGGTTGAGCACGGCCATATGCACCGACGTCACCTCTTGCGTCATCGCGAAAGCGAACACCACGAGCTGCACGATCGGTGGAACAACGAGTATTCCCCGGCTCCGCGGGTCGCGCCAGAGCGCGCGCAACTCTTTGACGATGAGGAACAAGATACGCCGCAGCATCTCAGTCGAGCCTCAGTCGCGTTCGCAACAGGACGGCCGCGAGCAGCAACGCCGCCATCCCAGCGAGCGCCAGCCCGTTGGGTACGAGCACGGCGCGGATGTCACCGGCGAGGAACAAGGTCTGAAGGCTCGGCACGAAATATCGCGCCGGCAAGGCATATGACAGCATCCGAATGGGCCAGGGCATGCTGGAGATCTCGAACAGAAATCCCGACAGCATGATCGCTGGCAGGAAGCCGGCGATGAGCGCCGCCTGGCTCGCGACGAACTGGTTCCTGGTGACGGTCGAAATCAAGAGCCCCAATGCCAGCATGCAAAGAAGAAAGAGCGTCGACATCACACCGAGCGCTGCGATGGAGCCTCGGAATGGGACGCCGAACACCAGGATTGCCGTGCCGACGGAGAGCCCCATCGCCGCCATGCCGAGGAGGAAATATGGAACGAGCTTGCCGGCGAGGAGCTCGAGCGCGCCCAATGGGCTCGACATCAGCGCCTCCATCGTGCCGCGCTCCCACTCCCGCGCCACGACGAGCGCGGTCAGCAGCATGCCGATCAAGGTCATGTTGACGGCCACGAGGCCGGGCAACAGGAATTGCGCGCTTTCATGCTCGGGGTTGTACCAGATACGCGGGACGGCCATTACCGGCGCGGGCGCCGCGGCAACACCGGACATCGGTTCCATTTGCGCCCAGTTGGTCCAAGCGCCAAGGACGTAGTTCTGGATGAGGCTTGCGGTGTTCGGATCGCTGCCATCCACCAGGACCTGAAGGGGCGCCGTTTCCTCGCGACCGATGTGCGCCGCGAAATCCGCTGCCGCAACGACGATACCTTTGATCCGTCCCCCAACGAGATCCTCTTCGCACAGGCGCCGATCGCGGACCTCGCGCGGCGCAAAAAATCCCGAATGTTCGAACGAGGCAGCGAAGCTGGTCGCAGCCAGGCTCGGCGTTTCGATCGCCAGACAGAGCGGAACCCTGCGCAGATCGAGTGACACGCCATATCCGAACAGGAACAGCAACACGAGCGGCAGGATGCCTCCGATAAGAATGCTGCTCGGATCACGCAGCACCTGAAGTGTTTCCTTGCGCACGAGCGCGGCGATACGACGAAGCGGCGCGCCCGGTGCGCGGGCCTGCGGCTCACGCGGCTTCATCTGCAGTATCCCGCTCGACGAGTGCGATGAATGCGTCCTCGAGCGTCGGATGTGGGTACTCGGCGCTTGCAGCGCTGACCTTCAATTCGTCGGGCGAACCGACCGCGATCACCCCGCCGCGATAGATGAGGGCTATGCGGTCGCAATACTCCGCCTCGTCGAGGAAATGCGTTGTGACCATGATCGTCACCCCGCGCTCGGCCATCGCGTTGATATCGCGCCAGAACCGGCGCCGGGTGAGCGGATCGACGCCTGATGTGGGTTCGTCGAGAAAGAGAACCGCCGGATCATGCATGACGGCACAGGCGAGCGCGAGGCGCTGCTTATATCCCAGCGGCAAGTCTCCTGCGTTCGCGTCGATCTGCGGTTCAAGCTCGAAACGGCGTCGCGCTGCCTCGATCGTGGCGGCACGCGATGCACCCGAAAGCCCATATACGCCGGAAAAGAATTCTAGGTTTTGGCGCACCGTAAGGTCGCCGTAGAGCGAGAATTTCTGCGCCATGTAGCCGATGCGGCGCCGCGCCGCGGAACCGGCACGGTAGAGATCGACGCCCTCGACGAGCGCTCGCCCCGACGTCGGTCGCATCAGGCCGCACATCATCTTGAAGGTCGTCGACTTGCCGGCGCCATTGGGACCAAGCAGTCCGAACACCTCGCCGCGCCGGATCGCAAAGGTGACGTCGTGCGCCGCCACGAAGCTGCCGAAACGTTTGGTGAGGCCATGCGCTTCGATGGAAGTTGCGTCCCCCTGTGGGTGCATCGGCGGGGAAGCGGGCGTGCTCTTCGCCGGAGCAGCGCCGCCGAGAAGCGCCACATACGCATCCTCGAAACGGGGAGCTACGGCGGTGATCGCGGCGTCGTGCGGTATTGCTTGTGCGCCCGGCGCCGGTTTTGCGGCATTCTCAGCCATGACGAGGCGTACCGAACGTCCTTGCACCACGCCGTCCAGCACGTGCGGCGCCCCGGCAAGTCCGGACAACAGGGCGCGACCGCTCGCCGTGGGCGATGTCACAAGATACGTCCTTCCCGTCACGCGTTCCGTAAGGCGCTCCGGCGGCCCTGAATAAAGGAGCCGTCCCTCGTGCAAGAGCATTACTTCGGCGCAGCGCTCAGCCTCGTCGAGGTAGGAGGTGCTCCAGACGACGGCAATGCCGCCGTGGACCAGTTGTTCCACCATCTTCCACAGTTCGCGCCGCGAAATCGGATCGACGCCAACGCTCGGCTCGTCCAACAGGAGAACCTGAGGCTCGTGCACAAGCGCGCAGGCGAGGCCGAGTTTCTGCTTCATCCCGCCCGACAGTTTGCCCGCCAGGCGCTTCTGAAAGCGCTCAAGATCGGTGAAGGCGAGAAGATGAGCGAAGCTCGCGCGGCGCGCGTCGCCGCGTACCCCGCGGAGATCGGCGTAAAGCCCCAGGTTCTCGATGACGGTGAGGTCCTCGTAAAGGCCGAAGCGCTGGGGCATGTAGGCGGTGAATTCGTGCAGCGCCTTGGCGTCCCGGACGCTGTCGCGTCCGTGCACGGTGATGCGGCCGGCATCGGGAACGAGGAGCCCATCGATAAGGCGCAGCAGGGTCGATTTTCCGGCACCGTCCGGCCCGACGAGGCCTGTGATGTGTCCCGAAGATATCTCAGCCGAGATGCCGGCGAGTGCCGCTACCGTGCCGAAGCTTTTGCGAGCACCCTCGATCGTGATCACCGGCGCCATGTCAATGTGCCCGCGCGTCGAAGCTGACCGTGACTGGCATGCCCTGACGAAGATTCTCGTCAGGGTCCGCGACGATGATGCGCAGGCGGTAGACGAGATCCGTCCGCAGCTCCGGCGCCTCGACCGACTTGGGCGTAAACTCCGCAATGGGAGAGATATAACCGACGGTCGCGCGATAATGAGTCCCGCCGGGCAGATCGCTGCGCACCTCAGCGACCATGCCTGGGTGGATACGGCCGAGATCGGCTTCCCCGACATAGGCCCTGACCCAGACCGGCGTATCGACCGTCAGTGTAAAGATGGGCTCGCCCGCAGTGACAATAGCGCCCGGCTCGCGCGAACGGGTCGTGATCGTCCCCTTGGCCGGCGCGACGAGCTCTGCGTCCGAGAGGTCGAGCTTTGCCACCTCGACATTCGCGCGCTCAAGCGCAAGCTGCGCGCGAGCGGCATCTATATCCTCCTGCCGCGGCCCGATCTGGGCGAGGCGCAAGCCGGCCTGCGCAAAGGTGAGTTGGGCATCCGATTGCCGCGCCGCGGCCTGCGCGTTGTCGAAATTCTGTTGCGACGTGACCGACGTCTTCAGCAGGTTGGCCTGTCGATCGAAGGTGATGCGGTTGTTCTCGGCGACCACGCGGGCGAGGTTGACGTTGGCGTTCGCCTGCGCGATCTCCTCTGGGCGAGAGCCATGTTCGAGTTTCGCGACGTTGGCCTCCTGCGTCGCCTCGCGCGCCTGGGCAATGGCAAGCTCGTTCTCGAAATAGCGTCGGTCGAGGTTCGCGACGACCTGACCCGGGGTGACGCGATCGCCTTCGTCAACGCTCATCGCGGCGATGCGCCCAGGCACTTTGAACGACAGGTTCACTTGGCGGACATCGACGTTGCCGTAGAGGACAAGCGGCGCGTTCGCGGAGCTGCGCGGCGCAAGAAAATAGAAATAGGCGCCGGCACCCGCGCCGGCCACGAAAAGCCCGAGCACCACAAAAAGAATGCGGCGTCTCATGGCGCCTCCTTTCTGGCGGCGAGACCATCGATCATGATTGCGGCGTGCGTCTGCCAGAGCGCCTCAATATCGAGCTTCCTGTCGAAGCGTTCGAAGCTGTTGCGCCACAGCACGGCCAGTAGCAACGGACCGATGACCGAGAAGAATGCGGCATTAGCATCCACGCGGCGAAATTCGCCGCTGGCCATACCGCGCCGCAGGATGCCGACGATGACGCGGCGGGCGCGCGCGATCACCTCGTCAATATAGAAACGTGCGAGCTCGGGGAAATTTCCGGCTTCCGCGACCATCAGCTTCGGGATCACGCCAAGATGCGGCGTGGCGACAATCGCAGGCCAGGCGCTGATGAGCGCCCTGAGTTGTGCGGAGGGCGGGTTCTCAGCCGCGGTGATCTTCTCGAACTCGGCAAGGCGCGGCACGAGCGACTGACGGACGACCGCCTTGAAGAGCTCTTCCTTGTTCGGAAAGTAGAGGTAAAGGGTCCCCTTTGTGACGCCCGCACGTGCGGCGATCATGTCGAGGGAGCACGCGGCGAAGCCGCGTTCGGCGAAGCATTGAAGCGCCGCGGTCGCGATCTCGGCAGGCCGTTCGTCCTTTCGGCGGCGCCAACGAGCGGTGGGCTTTTTGGTTGCAGACATGCTCAACTTTTAATTACTGACTAGACAGTAATTAATTTAAGTCGCGGCGCAGTGGTTTTCAAGGCCGTTCGATAAAGCCGTTTCCGTCGCCCGGTTGCCGCGGAGCCATCCCGGCACGCCCACCATTCCGTCGCGTCCCACTGCCGGCAAGATTGAAAGAACCGATCTCGCGCTCGAAATCGCTCGATGAAGTATTGACGTATCGGATCAGCATGCTGGAGCTCTTGCTGAGCCGCGCCCGGCCAGTGGCTTCCGCAAGGTGACATACCACTGGAAGCGCACCGACTTCGGCGTGAACAACATGATGCTGATCGAGGGCATCGAGGACGACCATATCTCCTGCTATGGCTGTCCGACGGTCAACCGCTTTGCGCTGCCGCCGATCGACATGAACGGCGAGCTGGTGCGGTCCTTGAATTGGCGCGTGCCGGTCGACGACGCCTCGACCCTGCTCTACTTCGTCCGTCTCTATCCGAGCGATAAGAGGTCACGAACCGCATCTCGCATGGACGTGAAGCTTGGCGTGTACACACCTTTAGAGAAGGACTGGTGCGCTTCGCCACCGTCGTGCCGGCGCAGCGAGAGATCTGGCGGTCGCGCCACACCGTGCGGAAGAGCTCAAGCGGCGCGCTCTATAATCGCGGCGCCGAAGCGAGTACTCCCACTCTGCGAACAGCATCGTCAGGTTACGAGGCTTCGTCCAACCAGGCGGCGGGCATGGTCACCCAAACCAGGTTCTGCAAATTGATGGACACAGTGCGACCGTCCGCATAATGGACGATATGGAACGGCTTACGACGCATGCGAAGCGTCGCGCCTTTCAAGTACTCTATGGTTTCCCCGACGATCTTGGGAAGCTCCATTACTGCGCCATCGCTGAAGCGCAAAGAGACGCAATCACGCCTCCATGACAGCGGATCGGCCGTCCTGGTCCCTTGCGGTTTCCAGTTAACGGCATCGACATGGGCAAGGTTGATTCCCCGTTGGCATCCATCCGTGGTCTCGAACCATATGAACCCGGCAGGCTCGTAATCGACGGCGAGACGTCGCCGGATGTAATGGGCGTTTTCTTCATCAAGTTCCACGACGAGAGTTTCAACGGGGCCGAGCCGAAACTGGACCGCGGAACTCGATACTCCGTTGATGGCCCCCTGCCATCGGCGGCGTGTCAGCAACGTCTCGACTGGAACGCCCATCCGAGAGCCGATTCCGATCGCTTGCTGCAACCAGGATGCTCGCTCCGAAGTGACACTCTTCATTTCAGTACTCGCAACCATCACCACCTCACAATCCCGGCGCTCTACCGGACGCCACATATGAGGATATCCGGGCATATAAATTCCAGAGCAGCGGAGCACCCGAAAACTTAAAGCCGCATAGCGACCCGTCCAGAGAGCTGCCTTGCACGGTTCAACACCGTGCGGCTCGCAGTTTATATGCCGCCTATATTTTGCTCCCCCCTCGTGCTCCATCGAATTCCTATGCGCTAATGCGCAAGTCTTTCCCGTCCGCAGATTAAGGGAGGCTTGGTTCAGCCACGCCCTGTCCCCGTGCCAACCCCGGAAACACCCCCTTCGTTGCCCGATGCCACGTACCTGGCGAACACTCCGCCGGGGACATCGCCGCTTGCTGACGGCCATGCGGCGGTCGCGATCGGGCGAAGTCCCGACGACTACGCATGGACCCATAGTGCGCAGGTCGAAGGATTCTTCGTCATCCTGACCGCGGTGGTCGTGCCAATCGCGATCATGCGCTGGTCCCGTCGTCTGCGTGGAGTGTGGCGTCAATCGGCACACGAAGGCGCGCCCTTAAGCGGCAAAGAGGTCTGAACATGCGTCCACTGCGCCTCGTCCCTGACAACACCAATATCCGCTTCATGCGCGGCCGGCTTGCGGGGCCGCTTGTCTCGGCCTTCCTCAGCATCGCCTCGGTGCTCCTGTTCTTTTGGCCCGGCGTGAACTACGGCGTCGATTTCCAGGGAGGCGTCGTCGCCGAACTGCGAACGGCCCAACCGGCGGATCTCTCCGAATTGCGCAACGCCTTCGAGGGTCTCCACTTGGGGGAGGTGAAGCTCCAAGGGTTCGGGTCGTCGCGTGACGTGCGCGTAACGCTGAGCGCGTCCGCGGCCACCGAATCGGGACAACGCGCCGTACGCGAGATGATTGCCGACCGCTTCGCCGGGACGACCATTCGCAGCATCGAAGCCATCGGCGCCCGCGTGAGCGAGGAGCTTTTTCGTCACGGTCTCGAGGCCAGCGCGGCGGCGCTGGCGGCGGTCTTGCTCTACGTTTGGTTCCGCTTCGATTGGCAATATGGCGTCGGCGTGGTCGTCACGCTGTTGCTGGACCTGACGAAGACCGTCGGTTTTCTTGCGCTCACCAGGCTACAATTTGACCTCAATACGGTCGCCGCAATCCTGATGCTGATCGGCTATTCCGTGACCGATAAGGTGGTGGTTTACGACCGCATCCGCGAAAACGTGCGCAAACACCGCAGCATGCCGCTGCGGGAGATCATCGATCTCAGCATCAATCAAACGCTCGGTCGTACGGTCGCAACCTCGCTGACCGTCTTGCTGTCGATTCTGCCGCTCGCCCTCATCGGCCACGAGTCGATCCGTGATTTCGCGATCACGATCATCTTCGGGATTGTCGTGGGGACGTCGTCCTCGATTTTCATCGCGTCGCCAATCCTCCTCTATCTCGGACAGGGCAAATTAAGCGGTGCATCCCCTGCCCTCCCTGCCGCGGCGGCATCGAAATAGCCGAGGCCAATGGTCTGTCGAATCAGTTGCCGCCATGCGAACCTCGTCGACCACGCCGTGCTGATTCTCACCGACGTTACTGGGTCAAAGCGCTTCGCTCTAGCGGTTAACCGCATTCGCGGACCTATACGAATCTTATACGATCGGGGGCTCTCGCACTCTCTCGATTTTATATGAGCGCCCGCGCCAGCCTTTGCCTTGGTGAATCGAAGCCAGAGTCCAGCCATGCCGGATACAAACGGCCAACAAGCGCGGCAAGCCATTTCAACTCGTGCGCGCCGATCGGCGCACCGAGCGACAAGGCCGCTTCCAACGCAGTACGAGAGGGAGGCTTATTCGTTTGAGGGCTTCCCGGCTCCGGGCGAACTCCTTTACGACATCGGCATGCTCTTGGCCGGGATGCTCGGCGTTGCCTTGGTCGCGATCCTGAGCCTCGGCGGATTCTTGTCCGGCTGATCCGATCCGACCAATGCCCATCCCCGAGAGCATTGCGTCTCCATTCCCCGCGTCAGGCTGGCAGGGACTGGCCCGGGACCGGCTCGCGCGATGATGCGGTCCAGGACCCTCGCGAAAAAACGTCCCCCAAGGCCGCAGCTACGCGAGCAACGCGCAGAGGATGAGCGCGGAACCGCGCCTGGACTCGCGGCATCCGATTTCTTCCGCGATCTAGTGATCATCGTGCTGGGCTTTATCGGGATTGTCCTCGTGCTGCGGATTCTGGGATTGGGGGTCCGGGCTTTCCTCTCGTGATGCATCTGCCGCATGACTGATCTACATCAATGCGGCCGTCCCGGAAGACGCGCACTTTAGGCGGTAATCGCGGCGAAAGTCGGCGCCCGTATATGCTTTTTATATTTTTTGCCGTGGCGCCTCCTCTCGAATTTATACCGCCGCGTTTCGATACTTTACTCCGCGTCAAGAAACGCCTGTCGTTCGTCACGCAAAGTTTTCTCGAGGGGTAAGGACATGCTCGACACCATCCTTTTGGCGGCCGGTTGCGGCTTCTTCGTCATAGCGGTCCTCTACGTCCTCGCCTGCGACAAGATGTGAGGCTGCCATGCTGATCGATTATGTCCTCGGCGGGATCGTGACCGTGGTGATCCTGGTCTATCTCGTCTACGCGCTCGTTAATCCCGAGCGCTTCTAGGAGCACGCCCATGACTGCAAATGGTTGGATCCAGATCGCGATCTATTGCGTGCTGATCATCCTCTTCGTGAAGCCGTTCGGCGCATTCATGTACCGCGTCTTCGAGGGTGAGCGCACATTCCTTCATCCAGTGCTGCGGCCCGTCGAGCGCGGCATCTATTGGTGCTGCGGTATCGACGAGAAGCAAGAGCAGGACTGGCTCACCTATGCCATCGCCATGCTGTTCTTCAGCGTTGCCGGCTTCGTGACGCTTTACGCGCTGCAGCGCTTCCAGGACGTGCTACCATTCAACCCGGCCGGACAATCCGCCGTCGAGCAAAGCCTCGCCTTCAACACCGCAGTGAGTTTCGTCACCAACACAAACTGGCAGAGCTATGGCGGCGAAACCACCATGAGCTACCTGACCCAGATGGCGGGCCTCACCGTGCACAATTTCGTCTCGGCGGCGACGGGCATCGCGATGGTGCTCGCAGTCGTCAGGGGCTTCGCACGGCGCTCAGCGCAGACGGTCGGCAATTTCTGGGTCGATCTCACCCGCTGCACGCTTTATGTGCTGTTGCCGCTGTCGATCGTTGTGGCGCTGGCGCTCATCGCCTGCGGCATGCCGCAGAACCTCTCGGCCTACACCGAGGCGAGCACGATCGAGGGCGCGAAACAGGTGATCGCGCAAGGCCCGGTCGCCTCGCAGATCGCGATCAAGCAGCTCGGGACCAACGGCGGTGGCTTCTTCAACGTCAATTCCGCCCATCCGTTCGAAAACCCGAACGCCATCTCGAACCTCATCGAGATGTGGTCGATCCTCGCCATCAGCGCAGCGCTCACCTACACCTTCGGCCGCATGGTGCGCGACCAACGCCAGGGCTGGGCGCTTTTCGCGGTGATGGGCGTTCTGTTCCTTGCCGGTCTTACCACCTGCTACTGGGCCGAATCGCAGGGCAATCCGAACTTCGCCCAATTCCACGTCGATCAAGCGCCGAGTACGCTCCAGGCCGGCGGCAACATGGAAGGCAAGGAGGTTCGCTTCGGCATCGCCAACTCGACGATCTGGGCGACCGCCACGACCGACGCGTCGAACGGCTCGGTCAACTCGATGCACGACAGCTACACGCCATTGGGCGGCATGATCCCGCTCGCCAACATTATGCTCGGCGAGATCATCTTCGGCGGCGTGGGCTCCGGCCTCTATGGCATGCTCGCCTTCGCCATCGTCGCCATGTTCGTGGCCGGACTCATGGTCGGGCGCACGCCCGAATATCTCGGCAAGAAGCTCGAGGCGAAAGAGGTGAAGCTCGTCATCCTCGCCATCCTGTCGCTGCCGCTCTCGATGCTGGGCTGGACGGCGCTGGCGGCAGTTCTTCCGGCCGGTCTTGCTGGGCCAGAGAATGCCGGGCCGCACGGATTCAGCGAGATCCTCTACGCTTATGTGTCGGGCACAGGAAACAACGGCAGCGCGTTTGCCGGGCTTTCCGCCAACACGCTCTACTACAACACCACGATTGGCGGCGCGATGCTGATGGGTCGCTTCATCTTCGTGATCCCGATGCTCGCGGTGGCGGGTTCGCTGGCGCGGAAGAAGATCCTGCCCGCCTCGGCAGGGACCTTCCCGACTCATACACCGCTTTTCGTCGGGCTGATGGTCGGCGTAATCCTCATCGTTGGCGGGCTTTCTTATTTCCCGGCGCTTTCGCTTGGGCCGATCGTGGAGCAGGCCGCCATGTATCACGGCACGCTCTTCTCCGGCTCGTGAGCATCTGAATTCCAAGGGGCAATCCCAATGACTATGACCACAACGACGCCCGGCTCCCCGCACACAGGCCTCTACAAGCGGCAGGTGCGGCCCGTGTCACTGCTCGACAGCTCGCTGCTCGTGCCTGCCGCCGGTGCGGCATTCCGCAAGCTTAACCCGCGCACGCTCGTCAAGAACCCGGTGATGTTCTGCGTCGAGATCGTCTCGGTGCTGACCACCATTTTCTTCGTGCGCGACCTCATCGTCGGCGCCGGAACCGTCGTCGGCACGAGCCCCCTGTTCTCCGGTCAGATCACCCTCTGGCTGTGGTTCACGGTGCTCTTCGCCAATTTCGCCGAAGCCGTGGCCGAGGGCCGCGGTAAGGCGCAGGCGGATACACTCCGCCGCACGCGCACGGAAACGAAGGCCAAGCGTCTCGCCAATGCCCAAGCCCGCCAATGGGACCAGATCGCCGCAACGAGCCTCAAGGCCGGCGACATCGTCCTGGTCGAGCAGGGCGACATCATCCCGAGCGACGGCGACGTGATCGAGGGCGTGGCCTCGGTCGATGAATCGGCGATTACCGGCGAATCGGCACCCGTCATTCGCGAAAGTGGTGGCGATCGCTCGGCCGTGACCGGCGGCACGCGCGTCACCTCCGATTGGCTCAAGGTCCGCATTACCGCGGCCCAAGGCTCGACCTTCCTCGACCGCATGATCGCCCTTGTCGAGGGGGCGGTGAGGCAGAAAACGCCGAACGAGATCGCGCTCAACATCCTTCTCGCCGGCATGACGCTCATCTTCGTATTTGCCACGGTAACGATCCCGAGCTTCGCCGCTTATGCCGGTGGCGCGGTCGCGGTCGTGGTGCTGATTGCACTGTTCGTGACTTTGATCCCGACGACGATCGGCGCGCTTCTGTCGGCGATCGGCATCGCCGGCATGGACCGGCTCGTGCGTTTCAACGTGCTCGCCATGTCGGGCCGCGCGGTCGAAGCCGCGGGCGATGTCGACACGCTTCTTCTCGACAAGACCGGCACGATCACGCTCGGCAACCGCCAGGCTTCAGAGTTCATCGCACTCCAGGGCGTGGACGAGCGCGAGCTTGTCGACGCGGCTCAACTCTCCTCCCTCTCCGACGAGACGCCGGAGGGGCGCTCGATCGTCGTGCTCGCGAAGGAGAAGTACGGGCTGCGCGCCCGCGAGATGGCCTCGCTCAATGCCCACTTCCTGCCGTTCTCGGCACAGACACGGATGAGCGGCGTCGATATCGAGGGGCACAGGATCCGCAAGGGCGCCTCCGACGCGATCCTCGAGTTCGTCGGCAAGAAGAACGCGCCGCCGGCGCAGGTTCAGCAGATCGTCGAGCGCATCTCGCGCTCGGGCGGCACGCCGCTTGCCGTCGCCAAGGACGACCGCATCCTCGGCGTCATTCACTTGAAGGACATCGTGAAAGGCGGCATCCGCGAGCGCTTCGCGGAGCTCCGCCAGATGGGCATTCGGACCGTCATGATCACCGGCGACAACCCGCTAACCGCGGCCGCGATCGCTGCCGAATCGGGCGTCGACGACTTCCTCGCCCAGGCGACGCCCGAGGACAAGCTCCGCCTCATCCGCGATGAGCAGGGCAAGGGCAAGCTCGTCGCCATGTGCGGCGACGGCACGAACGACGCGCCGGCCCTAGCCCAAGCCGATGTCGGCGTCGCCATGAACACCGGCACGATGGCGGCGCGCGAGGCCGGCAACATGGTCGATCTCGACAGCGACCCGACTAAGCTCATCGAGATCGTGGAGATCGGCAAACAGCTTCTGATGACCCGCGGCGCGCTGACCACCTTCTCGATCGCCAATGACGTCGCGAAGTATTTCGCGATCATCCCGGCGATGTTCGCGGCCTTCTATCCGCAGCTCGCCGTGCTCAACATCATGGGGCTCAAGAACCCCGAGAGCGCCATCCTGTCAGCGATCATCTTCAACGCGCTTATCATCATCGCGCTCATCCCGCTGAGCCTAAAAGGCGTAACGTACCGCCCGGCGGGCGCCGCCTCGATCCTTCGGCGCAATCTGCTGATCTATGGCCTCGGCGGCATCGTCGCGCCCTTCATTGGCATCAAGCTCATCGACATCATCGTTACAGCCATCGGGCTCGCGTAAGGAGGGCCCCGCAAATGTTAAAAGAAATCCGCCCAGCCATCGTGATGATCATCACCATGACGGTCATCACTGGCTTCATTTATCCGCTCGGCATGACTGGCGTCGCCCAGATCGTCCTTCCGCACCAGGCCAACGGCAGCCTGATCGAGAAGGACGGCAAGATCATCGGCTCGGAGCTCATCGGTCAGAATTTCACCGACGACAAGTACTTTCACGGCCGGCCATCGGCGACGACCGAGCCGGACCCCAAGGACCCGACGAAGACAGTGCCCGTGCCCTACGCCGCCGACAACTCGATCGGCTCGAATCTTGGGCCAACCGCCCAGCCGCTCGTCGACCGCGTGAAGGATGACGCCGGGAAGCTGCACGACGAGAATCCATCAGCACCGATTCCCGTCGATCTCGTGACGACGTCGGCGAGCGGCCTCGATCCCGATATCACCCCGGCGGGCGCCCTCTTCCAGGTTCCGCGCGTTGCAAAGGCGCGCGGCATTCCGGAGGAGCGGGTCCGCCAGCTCGTCGCAGCAAATACGCAGGAGCGGTTCCTGGGCGTGATCGGCGAGCCCCATGTCAACGTCCTGACGCTCAACCTGGCCCTGGACTCGACCGCCGCCAAATAGGCGGATAAATTGTCGAAGCAAAATGTGTGCCCGCGCTAGTATCCGGTCTTGGCCCCTCACATCACGGGCAAGATGGACGACCGAGCGGATCGCGATAGTCGCCCTTCACCGGACGCGCTCCTCGCGCAGGTGAAGCGGGATGCCCGAGGGCACCTCAAGGTGTTTCTGGGCGCCGCTCCGGGTGTCGGCAAGACCTATGAGATGCTGTCGATTGCCCAGGACAAAGGGCGCGAGGGCATGGACATCGTCGTCGGCGTTGTCGAGACCCACGGCCGCAAAGAGACGGAAGCCTTATTAGAAGGGCTTGAAATCGTTCCGCGCCGCCGAGTGGAATATAAAGGCCGATGGCTCGAGGAGATGGACCTCGATGCCATTCTTACCCGGCGGCCAAAGATGGTCCTTGTCGATGAGCTTGCGCACACGAACGCGCCGGGCAGCCGTCATCCCAAACGCTACATGGACGTTGAAGAGCTGCTCGACTCCGGCATTGACGTATACGCGACGCTGAACATTCAGCATATCGAGAGCCTCAATGATGTGGTGGCGAGGATCACTCGCATCCGCGTGCGAGAGACCGTGCCGGACTCGGTCATCGATCGTGCCGATGAGATCGAGCTTGTCGATCTGACGCCCGAGGATTTGATCCAGCGTCTCAAGGAAGGAAAGGTCTACGTTCCACAGCAGGCCGAGAGAGCCGTTCGCCATTACTTCATGCCCGGCAACCTCACGGCTCTGCGCGAGCTCGCGCTCCGCCGCACCGCGCAGCGCGTCGACGACCAAATGGTCAACTACATGCGGGCCCATGCCATTCCCGGTCCGTGGGCCGCGGGTGAGCGCGTGCTGGTCTGCATCAAGGAAGATCCCAACTCCGCAGCGGTCGTGCGCCATGGGCGACGCGTCGCAGATCGCCTTCGTGCTCCCTGGACTGCGATATATATAGAGACCTCCCGAACGCAGCGCCTCGACGAGAAGGCACGCGATCGCATCGCCGAAGCGTTGCGCCTCGCCCAAAAACTCGGAGCCGATGTGGTCACCTTACCGGCTGACGACATTGCGGCCGGAATTATCGAATATGCGGAAGCCAACAATTTCACGCATATCGTGATTTCCAAGTCGCGCCGATCGCGCTGGGCGGAATTTCTTCGTGGCTCCGTCACGTATCAGGTTATCCGTCGCGCGGGAGACATCAACGTCCAAGTGATCACGGAGCACGCAGAAGAACCATCTGCGGATTCGGCACGGGTCAAAGCACCGGCTCGCGAGGCGAAGTTCGATCCCAAGCACTATCTCGGCAGCCTCGGCATGGTTGCCGTGGCGCTTGGCTTTGGTGAGGCACTCCACCAGACCTTGGGCGTCTCGAGTGTTGCGCTGGTCTTTCTGACGGCCGTTCTTGCGAGCGCCATTACCTACGGCCTGTGGCCGTCGCTCTTTGCGTGCCTTACCAGTGTTCTCGCTTTCAACTTTTTCTTTCTGCCGCCCCTCTATACTTTCACGGTCGCCGATCCCGATAACGTGGTCGCCCTGTTCTTTTTTGGGATCGTCGCGGTGATCGTCAGCAACATCACCGCACGCATGCGGGCGCAAACGCTGGCAGCTCGGCAACGTGCTCGCACCACAGAAGACCTCTATCAGTTCAGCCGAAAGCTCGCCGGATCGGTCACGTTGGACGATCTCTTGTGGGCGACGGCCTATCAGATCGCCTCCATGCTCAAAGTCAGGGTCGTTCTGCTGCTGCCTGACGACGAAAGTGTCGCCGTCCGTGCCGGCTATCCGCCCGAAGACGTGCTCGAGGAGGCGGACCTTGCTGCCGCCAAATGGAGCTGGGAGCACAAGCAGGCGACGGGACGCGGCGCCGACACGCTGCCAGGCGCGAAATGGCTTTTCCTGCCACTCAGCACCGGTCGAGGGGCCGTCGGTGTCGTTGGGCTCGACAGCGACCGGCCCGGCCCGCTCCTTTCCCCGGACGAGCGACGCCTACTTGATGCGCTCGCGGACCAGGCCGCACTTGCGATCGAGCGCGTCAATCTGGCCGAAGATGTCGACCGCGCCCGCCTTTCGGCCGAAACCGAGCGGCTGCGGTCCGCGCTTCTGACGTCGATCTCGCACGATCTACGAACGCCGCTGGCCTCGATCCTTGGATCGATAACAAGCGTCATGAATTATCGCTCGTCTCTCGACGATGCCGCGCAGCTCGAACTGATGCGCACCGCTCAGGAAGAGGCCGAGCGGCTCAATCGATTCATCGCCAATCTGCTTGACATGACACGGCTCGAATCGGGCGCCATCGCGCCCCGCACGGAGCTCGTGGATATCGCCGATGTCGTCGGCAGCGCCTTGCAGCGTGCGGCGAAGGTCGTCTCTCGACACCGCGTCGAGATTGAGCTGGCTAAGGATCTGCCGATGCTGCTGCTCGATCCTGTGCTTTTCGAGCAGGTCCTCTTCAATCTTCTCGACAATGCTTCAAAGTACGCTCCCGCTGGTACGGAGATCCGGGTCGAAGGCAAGCGCGAGGACGAGCGTGTCCTGCTTCGAGTACTTGACGAAGGCGAGGGAATTCCCGCGGCCGACCTCGAACGCATTTTCGACAAGTTCTATCGGGTGCAAGCTGCCGACCGGAAGCGCGCAGGCACTGGCCTCGGTCTGGCGATCTGCCGAGGGTTTGTCGAAGCGATGGGAGGCACGATAACCGCTTTCAATCGCCAAGACCGCAAAGGCGCAGTGTTCACCGTGTCGATGCCTGTTCCGGCCGATGCACAGTCGGCCAAGGGAAAAGCGGCATGAGTCCGGGCACTGGGCAGCTGCACCTGCTGGTCGTCGACGACGAGCCCGCGATCCGGCGTTTTCTTCGCACAAGCCTAACGGCACAGGGATATCAGATCGACGAGGCCGCCGATGGTAGCGCGGCGCTCGAGACGCTCAAGCGCGGTTCTCCAGACATTCTCGTCCTCGATCTTGGCTTACCCGACATCGACGGGTTCGAAATCATCCGCCGCGTCCGAGAGGCGGGATCGACCTTGCCGATCATCGTGCTCTCCAGCCGGACGGACGAGGAAGGAAAGGTTCGCGCGCTCGATCTCGGCGCCGACGACTATGTCACGAAACCGTTCGGGGTGGACGAGCTGCTCGCGCGTATTCGGGCCGCATTACGGCATCGCCTGATGCAGCAGGGCGAGCGGCCTCTATTCCGGAGCGGCGATCTCACGGTGGATCTGGTTCGCCGCATCGTCACCGTGCGCGGTACCGAGGTGAAGCTGTCGCCGAGGGAATACGACCTTCTCCGTTTGCTCGTGGCGCACGCCGGCAAAGTCCTGACGCATAGATTCATCCTCCACGAGGTATGGGGCAGCGAAACGGACGTGCAATATCTCCGCATTTACATCCGGGCGCTTCGTCAAAAGATCGAGGCGGATCCGGAGCGGCCGCAACACATCCTGACCGAGCAAGGTGTCGGCTATCGCCTACGTGGGCCCGATTGATCTTGCGTCACGGATTGCGGCAGCAAATCCCGGACCATAGACTAAGGGGCACCGAAATGGGGCTCGCCCATGATCTATGAGAATGCGCTGCGGCCGCTGCTGTTTTGCCTTGAGCCCGAAACGGCACATCGGCTCGCGCTCTCAGCGCTGGCACATGAGTGGCCATGGCGCTCGATTGGCAGAAGTGCGATCGATCCACGCCTGCGCACGCGCGTCGCAGGCCTCGATCTCTCCTCGCCTATCGGACTTGCGGCCGGCTTCGACAAAAACGGCGATGCGGTGCCGGGGCTGCAATATCTCGGCTTCGGGTATCTCGCGATCGGATCGATCCGGCCCCAACCGAGTGACGGAAATCCGCGGCCTCGCCTCATCCGCTATCCAGAGACCGAGTCGCTCGGCAATTGCTATGGCTTGCCCAGCGCCGGACTTGATGCCTGCGTTGCCAAATTCAGGGCGCTTGCCGCGCGCAAGCCGCGCACGAAACTGGTCGCCAACATCAATGCCGAAACCGTAGAGGAGTACGTGCGGTGCGTGAGCGCGCTCGCGCCCTATGCCGACGGTGTCGAACTTGCATTGCGCTGCCCCAACCGGTCCGACCACCTGAGCGTATATCCGCCCGACGAGCTGGCGCAGCTCCTTGGCGAGATCGGGCGGCGATGCCCGGCGACGCCGGTTTTCGTCAAGCTTCCACCCTATTTCGACGACGCCGAGCGAGCGAACCGGATGGAGCTTGTGGAGATCGCCATCAGACTCGGCCTTGCCGGCGTGGTCATTCCCGGCAATTGGTCGATCCCAGAGCCGAGGTTGTCGCGAGGCCAGGCTTCGCTGAGCGGGCGTGTGACATTCGAGCGCAATCTCAGAACGGTCCGAGAAGTAGCCTCCGTCGCGCGTGGGCGCATCGCCATCAAGGCGTCCGGCGGGGTCTCCACTGGGGCGGAAGCACTGCAGCTTCTCACGGCGGGCGCCGACCTGATCGATGTGCTGACGGCGTTCATTTATCGTGGCTGGAACGTCGCAAGCAAGATCAACCACGAACTGGCGGCGCTAATGGACCGGCAGCGCGTGAACGACGTGCGCGCGCTCCAGCCGACCTGGGCATGAGGAGCGTCGACAAGCGCACCTACTCTGTAGCTTAGAAGTCGGGAAAGGGAGATGGGCGTGCCGTTGCCCGGAAAGACGATTTCGATCAACGCCTTTTATGCCAATACGCCAGGACAGAATTGGATTGGCCTCTGGAGCCATCCGCGCAGCACGGCGACGCACTACAACGACCTTAACTTCTGGATCGAGATTGCGCAGCTTGCCGAGCGCGGGCTGTTCGACTCGATCTTTTTTGCCGATACCAGCGGCGTCTACGATGTCTACGAAGGAAGCCCGCGCGCCGCCGTTGAACGTGCGGCGATGTTTCCGATGAACGACCCTACCCTCCTCATTCCAACCATGGCGCATGCGACGCGCCATTTGAGCTTCGGCGTCACCGGAAATTTGAGCTACGAGGCCCCCTACAGTCTGGCGCGCAAATTTTCGACACTCGATCACCTGACCAATGGCCGCGTCAGTTGGAACGTGGTCACCGGATTCCAGGAGAGCGCTGCCCGCGCACGGGGATTATCGCATCAACGAAAGCATGACGAGCGATACGACGTCGCCGACGAATACATGGAGGTCGTCTACAAGCTCTGGGAGGGAAGCTGGGAGGACGATGCCGTGGTGCGCAACCGCGAGCAGCGGCTCTACGCTCGCGGCGACAAGGTCCATACCGTGACGCATGAGGGGCCGAATTTCCGCATGAGCGCCGTTCACATGTCTGAACCCTCACCGCAGCGTACGCCCGTCCTTTATCAGGCGGGAGGATCGGCGCGAGGCCGCGCCTTCGCGGCTAGACACGCGGAGTGTGTATTCGTCTCCGGCCTGCCGAAGGCGAAAACGGCGGAACGGATCCGCGACATCAAGCAGCAGGCAGAAGCGGCGGGGCGCGATCCTGCGGATATTCGCTTTATCATCATGGCCACCGTAATCGTGGCTCCGACCGAGGCAGAAGCGCGCGACAAACACGCGGAGCTCGCGCGCTATGTCGATGTCGAGGGGATGTTGGCCCTCTATTCCGGTCTGTCGGGTTTCGATCTTTCGCAGAACACGCTCGAAGCATCAAAACTTGCCGAGGCGCGCGGTATTCGCACGGTGCTCGAAGGCTTCACTACGGCCAACGCCCGCCGAGTGTCGCACCCGGCCGATATCGCCAGTTTCGGCCCACAGGGCGGGCGGGAGTGCTTCCTCGTCGGCTCTCCAGTGCAGGTTGCCGACGAGATGGAGTCATGGGTCGCCGAGGCCGGAATCGACGGGTTCAATCTGCAGCGTTCCGGCGAACCGCAGCACATCGCCGATGTCGTGAATTTGGTCGTTCCCGAGCTGCAGAACCGCGGCATCTATCGAGAGGCTTATCGCGAAGGAACTTTTCGAAATAAGCTCTTCGGCAAAGGCGACCGGATGCCGCCTGGCCATCCCGGCGCACGATATCGCTTCAAACCTCACTAGTTCGCGGAACGACGAGGCTTGTCAGGCGCTTCACGTGCCCCGATCCGCGACCGTGCCCGAAATCGGATCGAAGCGGCTGACCCGCCGCCCCAAGGGACGCGCATAGGGTGAGATGTCGCAGCGCAGGAAACGACCGTTGCCGGCACGGCCGACGAAATCGCCGTTCTCCCACACCGGCTCGCCGCGTAGAAGGGTCGTCATCGGCCATCCCGTGATCGTCTTGCCCTCGTAGGGCGTGTAGTCCATCGCATCGTGCAGGTTCTTCTGGGAAATGGTGATCTCTTTCTCCGCGTCCCAGATCACGAGGTCCGCATCGCTGCCGACGGCAATCGTCCCTTTGCGCGGATAGAGGCCATAAAGCTTCGCCGCGTTTGTCGCAGTCAGCGCCACGAAGCTCGCGAGATCGATGCGGCCCTTGCCGACCCCCTCGGAAAACAAAAGCGGGAGGCGTAGCTCGATGCCCGGCACGCCGTTCGGGACCTGTTTGAAGTGCGCGTGGGGCCCGTGTTTCATCTTGCCTTCGGGGTCGGCAAAGCGATAACCGGCGTGGTCGGACGAGAACACCTGGAACGCGCCGCTCGTGAGCCCGTGCCAGACGAGCTCCTGATTGGCCGCGTCGCGCGGCGGCGGACTGCACATATATTTTGCACCGTCGAAACCGGGCTGGTCGAGATCGTCTTCGGTTAGGAAAAGATATTGCGGACAGGTCTCCCCGAAAATCTTCAAGCCGCGGGCCTGTGCCCACCTTATTTGCTCGATCGCCTCGGCAGCCGAGACGTGGACGATGAGGATTGGCACATCGACGAGCTCTGCAAGTGAAATTGCGCGATGCGTCGCCTCGCGCTCGGCGGTCTTGATATGCGCCATGGCATGGAACATCGGGGCGCGATGTCCGCTGCCGATGAGGCGTTCACTCAGCCAGCCGATGATGTCGTGGTTCTCGGCATGGACCATCACGAGCGCGCCTTCGCTCCGCGCCACCGCGAGCACGTTCAGAATCTGGCGGTCATCGAGCTTGAGTGCGTCGTAGGTCATGTAAATTTTGAACGAGGTATAGCCATCCTTGATGAGCGCCGGGAGCTCCTGGCCCAGGACCTGATCGGTCGGATCGCTCAGAATGAGATGGAAGGCGTAGTCGACGGCGGCCTTGGGTTCCGCGCACACGTGATAGTCCTTCACGACCTGCCGCATCGACATGCCGCGAAGCTGTGCCGCGAACGGGAGAATGGTTGTCGTGCCGCCGCATGCGGCCGAGCGCGTGCCGGTGAAGAAATCGTCGGCGGTCATGACGCCCGCGGAGGATTTCTGCTCGATGTGACAGTGGCTGTCGATGCCGCCCGGAGTCACGATGCGGCCGCCCGCCTCGATTTCGCGCCGGCCCGCATCGAGCTTCGCGCCCAGCGCCTCGATCCGTCCTTCGTTGATGCCGATATCGGCTTCGAAAAGATCGGCCGCGGTCGCGACCTTTGCATTGCGAATGACCAAGTCGAATGAAGCCATCTTGCCGATTCCACCGCTTTCGGGTGGAGCTTACTCCGCCGCGCCGTGATTCTCGACGCTCGACCGCTGCCGCAGCCGCGCCGATACCTAAAGATCCTTTCGGTATGCCAGTGGCGTACCTATGACGGCGCTGGACGACGACGTCCCCTCACCCGCCGACGATTCCGGCCTCCTTGAGGTTGCGGAGCGCGAGTGCGGCGGGGCGCTCCAGGTCGGCTTCATCCTGCATCGGCCGATCGAGGAAGGAATTGGGCGGATAGAACGCGGCTTTGGCGAAGAACGGCCGGTACATCTCGAAGCGGCAGCGCATGAGCGCATTGCCAAGCCCTGCGCTCGCGCGTGCCGCGCGCAAGGCCTCAATGTCGATCAGCGCCGAGACCGCGTTCGTCTCATGCGGCTCGGGATCATAGGCAAGGCTCTCTCCGAGGAAATCGACGATCTGCGAGCGCCCGCCCAGAAGCGACCCGTCACGCGATGTGCCGATACCGCCGGCGATGTTGGCGCTCACGACATAAACCATGTTCTCCGCTGCGCGCGCGATCTTCGCCGCCTCCATGCCGGGGGAACTCTGCGCGTTGTTCGGATGGAGAATCACCTCCGCGCCGCGCATCATGAAGACGCGCGCCACCTCCGGCACAGAGAGCTCACCGCATGGCATCATGACAAGCCGGCCGAGTTCGGTGGATACCACGGGAAAGACGCCTTCGATACCATAGCGCGCGACATAGGCATCCATCATGTCGTGCGGCGAAGGCCAGAGCGCCGTGTTGATGCGCCGGTACCGCAGAATGACCTTGCCCCTTGGGTCGATCAGAAAGCACGAGTTGAAAAACCGGCCCGGCCAGTCGGGATCGGACTCAAACTGGTGCGCGGCGATGTAGATCCGACGCTGCTCAGCCACGTGCTGCAGGGGTTCTGAAATGGCACCGGGGATTGGCGTGCAAGCCCGCTCGATCCAGTCCGCTGGACTTAGGTCCTGCGGCGCGCCCTGGAAGCCGAATTCCGGCAGCACCACCAGCTTCGGCTTATGATTTCCAGCACACACCTCCTCTATCGCGGTGATGGCGCGGTCGAGGTTGCGGTTGATGATTGACCAGGCGGCCACGCGGCTTGCCGCGTTGCCAACGAGGCCGCCCTTCATCTGTATGCAGGTCGCACGCCACGGAGTAATCGTCATGAGCGCGGAAATCCTTTCTGCACGACAAGGTATACCGCGGGGAAGCATGGTGGTAATACCGGAATAACGGCGCATTTTTCGAGGAGGTAACGGGTGGCCGCGTCACGAAGCGGCGTCGGCGCTGAGGCGGCGGGGGATTCCGCACGCAAGCCTCCTCGTGCGCGAACGCCCTTTCCCGTCGCCGCAGCGACACTGGTGGGGCTGATCATCCTCTGGCAGATCGTAGTTATCGTATTCAACGTGCCGAATTTCCTGCTGCCATCGCCGGTCTCGATCTTGCGGGACATGATCGCGACCTGGCGAGAGCTGCTGAGGACGACCGCCGTGACTTCTTACGAGACGCTCCTGGGCTTTGCCTTAAGCGTGATGATCGGGGTACCGCTTGCAGTGGCACTCGCCGCGTCGAAAGCCTTCGAGCGCGCGGTCTATCCCCTCATCGTCGCCTCGCAGGCGATACCCAAAGTCTCGGTCGCGCCCCTCTTCCTCGTGTGGTTCGGATACGGCCTCAAACCCAAAATCATCATCGTCGTCCTAGTCACGTTTTTCCCAATCGTCATCAATTCCGTCGTAGGCCTGAAATCGCTCAGCCACAACATGCTCAACCTCGCCCGTTCGATGGGCGCGACCTCGACGCAAGTGTTCTGGCGCTTCCAGCTGCCGAACGCGCTCCCAGGAATTTTCGCGGGCCTCAAGGTCGCGAGCGTTCTCGCGATCATAGGCGCGATCGTTGCGGAATTCGTGGGGGCCGATTCAGGCCTAGGCTACGTCATTATGAATGCGGCGGCGGACATCAATGTACCGCACCAGTTCAGCGCCGTTGTGTTGCTATCGGTGATCGGCATGGTGTTCTTCTGGATCATCGAGCGGATCGAGAAAATCTGCCTGCCTTGGCACATATCGGTCCGGCGCGACCGGATCGACGCGTGAGATGTCAGCGTCCACCGAGAAGCGTGTCGACGATGCTGCGCTTGACGTTGTCGATGTGCATGGCAAGTACTCGGCGCGCCCGCTCCACGTCGCCCTTGGCGACGGCATCGATGATCTCGAGATGCTCTTCCTGGGATTCGTGGAAGCGGCTCG
>Ga0335081_10001157_pt1 | contig 42131 bp, 36 predicted proteins | sample Lox_Sample_35_FD_206713 | JGI IMG/M metagenome (GOLD analysis project Ga0335081, IMG submission 206713) | Soil microbial communities from Loxahatchee National Wildlife Refuge, Florida, United States - Lox_Sample_3.5 | ecosystem: Environmental > Terrestrial > Soil > Wetlands | place: USA... | reverse complement strand
CGGTCTGGAGTGCCGTTTGAGCCTGTTTGAGGGCGACGATGCCGGAGCCGGTGGCAGTATCAGGGATGACGCCGGTGGTCAAAGCGGTCACGAGGTCCTGATCCTGAACTAATGTAGCTTGAGCCAGTGAGAGAGCTGCGCGATCGCTGGCAACCTTCGTGGCTGTCGGTGGGCTGATTACTTTAGTGAGTTGGCTGCTGCTACCTCGTCTAAATCCTCCGCCTCGTCCGCCTGTTGTTCCACTTGTACTGCTGACATAGTATGTAAACTTTTCCGGCACGTACACTTTGTTATACCAATCCTCTGCTCCTGCCAGCTGTTGATTGGCGTAATCCAGGGCTTTTTGTGCGTCCTGGACTTTTTGTGTGGCATCTGCGGAGGGGTTGGCTTGAGCATCCAATTGGGCAGTGGCCAGGTTCTGTTGGGCTGTGGCCACCTCTTGTTCCCATTGAACCCGTTCGGGGCTGATGTCAAATTGCAGGGTTTGCAAGGTATTGTTGACGTTGACCTGATCGGTGGCGACGGCGCCTTGAGCCGTGGCGATTGCGGAGGGGGAGGTCAGCTGGGCCAGGTTGAGTTTGGCCTGAGCCAGAGCCTGAGCCTGGGTGGTGTTGTCTTCCACAGCCAAGACCTCACCGGTTTTCACCTGGTCGCCTACCTGTACATTGAGCTGGGTCAGCGTGGCATTGGCACTGCTTGCTGAACCGCTGTTTGAGAATGCCAGGTTGGCGGTTGCTGCGGCAGTGACCGTGCCGGTGCCGCTGGCGCTGATCACGATGCTACCCTGGCGCACGGTTGCGGTTTGGACGGAGGAATGAGAAGAGGCTGCGCTTCTTTTCTGTTGGACGGAGTGATAATAGAAGTATGCCCCCGCCAGGATCACTACGATCAGAACTGAACCAACAACATACCAAAAATTCCTTCTGTGACTCATCGGTGAGATGGATGACGAAGATTCTTTTACACTGGACATGCGAGTGGAAACTCCTTTTTGTTGCTCCTGTTTTTTGTCAACCCCGCAGTATATAAAAAGTATTTGAAGAACTTTTGATTAAGTTGTGTGGATATTATGAAGACCGAAAGGCACGGAAAGCTAGTCGATCGTGCATTTTTCCAAATGAACGCGTTTGATCAGAATTCCAGATGATTGGCTTTCAGTTTGCGCTTGCCTGCATCTGTCGAGAACTCACGAGGTTCCAACATGCCCCAGCGGCTTGCGCCCATATATAGGATTTCCAGAATCAGATCAGCATACGAGATTCCTTCTGCGCCGGCTTGCAAACATAGATCGCTGTAACCGGGCGTCAAACCGGGCAGCGTGTTAATCTCCAGCAGGCGTGGATTGCCCTCTGCATCGAGACGGACGTCTGTGCGCGAAATATCGAGCGCGTTGAGCAGGATATGAGCCCGCCAAGCCAGGTACTGCAATTTCTTTGCTAATTCATGTTCGATATTCGCTGGACAAAGGTAGCCAGGTGCGCCCTCTTCCCCCACCGATTTGGACTTTGCCGCCTGACTATAAATGTGTGGCGTGACGGACCGAGTGCTGTCCAATTCGAGGACCGGGAAACGGTGGAAGCCATCCTTTTCATACCATTCCGGATGGCGGCTGTAGAACTTCGCATCGGGACGGCCCATGATGCCGACCGTAAACTCCCGGCCCGGCAGGAATGTCTCTACCAGGGCGGGCTGACTGTAATTATCAATCACCCATTTTACGCGTTCGCGTAATTCCTTTTCGTTTTTGACAATGGCATTTAGATCCACCCCCATGCCGGTCCCTTCCCGGGCAGGCTTGACGAAAAGCGGGAAGTTCAAATCCGGACGAAGCGGCTCATCGCCCAGGATAAATTCTTGGAAAGGCGCAACCGGCAAACGCCGGTCACGCCAGATGCGTTTGGTGAGGGTCTTGTCGAGCGAGATTCCGTTCGTCAACACGCGCGAGCCGGTGTAGGGTATCCGCATCAATTCCAGTAGAGCCGGGATTTGTGCTTCGCGCGCGTCTCCACCCAATCCTTCAGCAATGTTGAAGCAAATATCGGGTTTGAAGTCGCGCAAGGCGAATGGAAGGCTTTGATCAGCCATGATAAAAGCCGTTTGATGGCCGTCGCTTTCAATCGCACTGCGAATCTGTTGGATTGTTTCAACATGGTCAAAATCGGCGTACGCATCCGGCGGGACACCGGGAGGCAGCGGGACTTTTTCGTCCTTGATATTGGCCAACACGGCCACCCGCCAATACCGCTTGAGCCGGCGACTGGGAGGTTGGTCCGCGCCAGGCTCCTTGATCGTGTGCATCTTGCATTGCTCCTTATTAAGAAAATGTCAACCGCCTAGTATATAACAATGCCCCCAGAATACAAGAGGTCAATATTTACTTGTCTGAATGGAAGACACTCTGCGATACAATCAACCCCCTATGGATGTTGAGATTCGCCGCGCCATGCCCGAAGCGGCTGAAGAGTTGACTGCAATCGCAATTGCCTCCAAAGGCTATTGGGGCTATCCGGAACGCTGGATGCAGATCTGGAAACCGGAGTTGACCTACCGCCCCGACTATGTTGAGAAGAGCGAGATATGGGCCGCGGTGATGGACCACACGCTAATCGGTTTTTATACATTGCTTGAAAAAGATGGTCAGGCCTGGCTTGAAGATCTATGGGTGCTGCCTGCTCGGATGGGAAATGGAATTGGGCGTGCCCTCTTCCTTCATGCTTGTCGTTTGTCCAAAGGCCGCGGCTATCGAATCATGCGTTGGGAATCCGATCCCAACGCGCTCGGCTTTTATGTCAGGATGGGCGCGCATCAAATCGGTGAAAGGCATTCCGAGGTGGAGGGGCAGTTGCGCAGCCTGCCGATTATGGAGTTGGACTTGTGACATCGTACTGCGATTATGTTCGGATTCATCCTGAAGATGAATACAACCGCGTCTATCACGACACACACCATGGCTTTCCGTTATCGGAAGATTGTCTGCTGTTCGAGTGATTCATGCTTGACATGAACCAAGCCGGCCTGTCCTGGCTCACAATTCTGAAGAAGGTGGACAATTTCCGCCTTGCGTAAGACAATTTTAACATTGATCGTGTGGCGTCCTATGGTCAACGCGATAGGGCGCGCCTTCCGGCGGATGCGAGTATTATCCGCAACCGGCTAAAGATCAACGCCGCAATTGAAAACGCGAAACGGATTCGGGCTTTGCGAAGCGAATACCATTCTTTCAAAGCGTGGCTGGATGCCCAGAACTCCTTGACATTGGAAGGATGGATGGGATTGATTAAGAAGCATTTCTATTGTACATCCTAATCACTCATGCGCAACTACTCTAAACCATTAATATGGGCAGTGCCCGTTCCGTTAAAATCGGCAGAAGTTAAAATGCCCGGCGGCGTTACATAACCTGCCCCGCTGAACAGCCAATCGCGAAAGAATCTCGCAGTCACAGCCAGCGGAAGGAATTCCTGTTCCTTCGTCTCATAACAATGCTGCAGCAGGAAACCGCACGCTTCGGCGTGCAGTATCTGACTATGGAGTGTTGAATAAATCTAGAATTTTGAAAAGGAGACTTAAATAACACCGTATGCTCAGGCCTGTGGCATCTTGCTGTGGAAAAAGGGCTAAGGACAGGATTAGCTGATTCAGAGTTTCCAAAAAACTTGTATATGGCTTATATACAGTGAAAAAAACGAGCATAATTTTACAAAAACTAAGCAAGAACAGTCTTTCAGGAGTATGGATTCTATAGCGTGTTACTGCGGTTGCACCCGCGTTGCACCCGCAAATGGAAAGGTGACTCTAATACACCATTCTATTTGGACTATAATCATCCAAATAAGCAAATCTTATTTAATCGCGGCCTTTATTGCTTGATGGAGCGCAATATGAATATTCGCAAATTTGTCCTTAGGTTTATTTTTGCGAGCCTTATCGTCGCAACCTTTTCGACTGTGGCCTTGCAAGTTGCTGAAGCAAAAACCTGTTATAACGCACTTAAGCAGAAGATTCCTTGTCCGGGGTCCGGCAATAAAAAGAATCCCCCGCCGACTGTAACGCCTTCGCAAGTAACCCCGACTTCAAGTGAAACTCCTATCCCTTCATCAACGCCAACTATAACTAGTCAAACAATTCCTAATATCGCGCCCGCAGGAGACAGGCCCGTAAACATTGTAGCACCTGGATCAAATACAGGACCTGATCCTTCTACTGGCAAAGCTTTATTCCCTTGGTTCATTATTCTAATAATTGTACTTATCATCGGCGCAATAGGTGGCGGAATCATATTGCGCTTGGGTCTTTCAAACACAACGGTTGGTCATGATAGAACAGAGACTGTTGATAACAACGAGAACATAACTATTAGCCACAACAGAACTGAGAATGTTGATAACAACGAAAATATAACGGTTAGCCATGATAGAACAGAGACTGTTGATAACAACGAGAACATAACTATTAGTCACGACAGAACAGAGACTGTTGATAACAAGGAAAATATAACTATTAGCCACGACAGAACAGAGACTGTTGATAACAAGGAAAATATAACGGTTAACCCCAACAGAACAGAGACTGTTGATAACAAGGAAAATATAACGGTTAACCCCAACAGAACAGAGACTGTTGATAACAAGGAAAATATAACGGTTAACCCCAACAGAACGGAGACTGTTGATAATAACGAAACAATTACTGTGAAGGGCAATAAATCAAAAAGACGACGATGGCTATAGCTTGTTGAGACCGCGCTTATCGGAGCGCTATTTCAGAGCGCATACTCATTTTCTAGAAACGCAGTGCGCGAGCGTTAGACGTCCGAAGCGAGGAAAGGCGAAGCGCCGCGCAGTAATGCCGCCGCGTGAAGCGTTTTGACGAATGCAAGGAACGGAGGCGAACCCCGAAGCGGGTGTATTTGTATTTGAGCGGAGGGCAGCCGTAGAAACTGGAATGAGGAAGCGGAACCGCAAGGCGCACGGAGCAAGCGAAGACAACCGAACGAGGCGCGCTCTGCGGATACTCTAAGCGTCTAGGGCATGATGCTTTAGTGTGTTCTTCACGGCGTGGTGATTTTCACGCAAAGCATGAGGCCCAGTGTAATTTTCAACTTGGCCATGAATGGATAAAACTACGCGCTTCGGCGCGAGGGTATCATCGCGTGTTGAAGTTGGCGCGCATGATAGCAGATTTGGCAGGAAGCGAACAAATCCAGGCGGCGCATCTGGCGGAGGCCTTGCAGCATCGTCCCAAAGTTCTCAGGTAGGGAGTAGTGGATTGACACCCTAGTCAGGGAAATGCAGCATTGTACGATGGGTGGGAAAAGCGTGTTCAGTTCGGGGGATACTTTAGTCTGATCCAATACATGCCAGTGCAGCTAGTAAAGATCGAACTCCTAAAAACTATTGACAAAAGTGAAAAGAAGAATTAATATGGTATCGTTGTCCTGATAACGTTACCATATCTTCTCCTTGGGTCAGGAAATTTCAATGCCAACTGTACACGATGTGGCGAAGCGAGCAGGTGTTGCACCAATCACCGTATCTCGAGTAATTAATAACTCGGGATATATCAGCGAGGCTACTCGAGAGCGTGTTAAAGCAACCATTAAAGAAATAGGTTATGTTCCAAATACGTTAGCTCGCGGCCTACGTTCAAAGCGAACAAATACGCTGGGACTGATCGTCACAGATATAACAAATCCATACTTTACGTTAATGGCTAGAGGGGTGGAAGATGTTGCCGGCGATTCTAATTACACGGTTATTTATTGTAATACAGATGAGTCTGAAACCAAGGAAGAAAAATACGCCAATATTTTGGCGCAGAGGCAAGTAGAGGGCGTACTTTTGGTTCCGGCGGGTGGAAATGATAGAACCATAAAATTTCTGGAAGCAAACGGTATTTCGGTTGTGATCTTGGATCGTCGTGTTTCAGGAGTCGAGAAGGACTTTGTTTGTTCAGATTCGAAAAACGGAGCAAACCTTCTTGTAAAGTTACTCATCAAATTAGGGCATGAACGGATAGCAATTATTACTGGCCCCAAAAATGTTTCTACGTCTACAGATCGTGTGGCCGGCTATCGGCGAGCATTAAAGGAATCCGGTTATGGCAAAAACGAACTTATTTATTATGGGGCTTTTAACCAGCAAAGTGGTTACGAACTTACTCAGCAGGCAATGAATCATACGCCTAGACCAACGGCTATTTTGGGTGCCAATAACTTTATAGCAATTGGGATCACTAAAGCATTGCACGATTTGAGCGTGGACGTACCTGGAGATGTTTCTGTAGTTGGCTTCGATGACCTGCCCGAATCCATGCTGGTGAGGCCGTTTCTTACAGTTGCCAGGCAACCCGCTTATGATATGGGGCGGTCAGCAACTGAGTTGTTGTTAAAACGTATTTCTGGCGATTTGCCGGAGGATTGCCAGGAAGTTATTTTTCAAACTGAAATCGTTGAGCGTGAATCCGTCGGTCCGAGAAAGAGTAGTAGTTTATGAAATACAAGCCGAGATTTTTTTACTATGATATGGTAACGTTATCACACCCTCGCTTTCCACCCTTTCACTTGGAACTAGGATGAAAAATGATGGCAACTCAAGATAACCGTCCTGAAAATCAAATTGCTTAACCGACGCGTCCATGGCTATCGCAAATTCAATTCCTTTAGCCTCCACATTCTGTTTTCCCGCAAAAACGGGAGAACCAAAAAGGAGAATCTAGTATAAGAAATAATAAAACATCCTTACATCCCCCTCGTTGTTCGTTCAAACTGTCTAATTTCATTTGAGGAGAAAAAATGTCTAAACAAATCAAAAAATGTATTTGGTTAATGGCCGTGCTATCAATGGTTCTGGCGGCTTGCGCCACCGCCTCCCCGGCCGCTCCCGCAGTCGTCACAGAAGTAGTGGCTGGAACACCAATGGTGGTAACAGCTACACCCGCGCCGACCCAAAGCCCATATAATGATAATGCGCCCATCACCGTCTGGATTGATCAACCTCGCCAGCCTGCGATTGATGCCTTTCTCAAGGCGAATCCGCAGGATGCCAGTTTGATCAAGACTGTTATCGTCGACCGTGAACAATTCCCGTCAAAAGTCCTGCTTTTCAATAATACCAACCAGGGTTGGCCGGATGTGGTGTTTGCAGAGCCGCGGCTCGTAGCGCGCGTGGCTGACGCAGCCCACAATTTCCCGCTGGACCTAACCGGATGGGTGCCTGCCGATACGATCAATAATTATTCGGGCGAGTCCAACTGCACGTTCGGCGGCAAAGTATACTGCCTGCGGAATGACCTGGCTATGTTTGTGACTTATTACAACGCGCCTCTTATGCAGCAGTTCGGTTACACGGTTCCAACAACCTGGGAAGACTACCAAGCTCTCAGTGATAAACTTGCCAAGGATCATCCGGGTTATTATTTGGGCACCTTTGGAGATGGATGGAGCTTCCTATCCTTCTTCGAAGCCAGTAACTGCCCGACCCATCAGCTGGTGGATTCTAGCACCCTCAATATCAATGTGGCGGATCCAAATTGCACACGGGCTGCGAGTCTGGTTGATCATATGATCGCCAACAAGACCCTGTATAACACAGATTTCTTCAATACCCAATTCGACGCACTGATCACTGCTAACAAAGTGCTGATGTTTGAAGGACCCGCTTGGATGTGGGGCAGCTTCGGCGGCGCCAAAGGTGACTGGTGGACAACCGCTGATCATCAACTGGGCGTTGCAGCTCCGTTCAAGTGGGCAGCTGATCCTGCTCCAGTAGTGGCGGCCATGGGTGGTGCGGCCTGGACTGTTTCCAGACACACTCAGAATCCCAAACTGGCGGTGGCTCTGGTCACATTTGTCACCGAAGATAAAACCCTATGGACAGGGAGTGAGAATTTCCCATCATACAAACCAATTCAGCCATTGTGGCAACAGGCAGTTTCAAGCAACGCGCTCTTTGCCAACGATCCTTTCCCGATCATGCAAGCAGCCGCGGATGAGATCTCGCCACTGGACAATTGGCCCCGGTTCGACCTCATCTCTCCTTTGACGCAGTTTACACAGGACACGTACCAGAAAAAATTAACAGTCACAGCTAACTTGTCCGAGATAACCAATCTCTTCACGCCGCTTGCCCAAGCCGAAGGTTACAACGTAGTAAGTAAGTAGCGAGCGGTTAGTTCGAATTCTTCTTGGTAATCCTAGGTAGGGGCTGCAACGCTCCTGCCTAGGATAAGGATTTAGATTTATCTGGAGGGCTTCATGGCAAACCTGTCCATCCGTGTTGAAGACCAGTTTAAAAAGAAAGTCAGCCATTCGGGTTTGCACCGATTCCGGAACAGGCGGACTGGGGAAGCATATTCATTTCTGTTGCCGTATATTCTAGTAATGCTGGCTTTCGGCCTAGGGCCCGGGATCTATGCGTTCTTAATCAGCTTTGCAGATTATTCTACTGGCCTGCCGCGCTATTTTGCAGCTGGGATAACAAACTACCTCACGGTATTTAAGGATTCCCGGTTCGCATTTACGTTCGCTAACATCGGAAAATTCTTGATCATTTCAGTACCCCTCGGAATTGCGCTCGTGGTGCTGCTGGCTTTGCTCCTGCACATGCGGCCTGGGCGAGTTGCCTCCACCCTGAGAACGCTTTTTTTCATTCCAGGTGCAGCTGTCGGCCCTGCAGTGGTGCTGATCGTTATCTTTATGTTGACTCCGCAAGTGAGCCCATTTGGTTTCTTGTTTAAGACTCTGGGCTTAAGCACCTTCAATGGCATGATTACCCCAGCCAGCCTGCCATTCATCTTTTTAATCATGGGTTTCTTCTCCGGAGCGGGAATGTGGATTGCGATCCAGTATGGTGCGTTGGAGGGCCTCTCGAGCGAAGTCATGGAAGCCGCCACCATGGATGGTTGCAATGAGTGGCAAAAAGCGCTCTATATCAAACTGCCCCTCATCCAGCCTTATATCATTTACCAATTTATTTTGATCTTTGCTGGTAACGTACAACTTTTTGTAGAACCCCAGTTGCTCGCGAATCAAACCTATATCCATGCCAATGTACCGCTCGTATGGTCGCCGAACCAATTGGCCTACTCCTTTGCCTTCGACCTGGGTAATTTTGGAGCCTCAGCCGCGCTTGCTCTGATGATGTTGCTCATTGGCCTTGGAGCATCTTACTTAATGGTTCGCTGGACCGGTTTTTTCAAAATAGAAAACTAGAGTTGCACTGGAACAAATCGGTTACTTACAATAAGGAGTGTCCATATGTTGACCAGATGGTTCAATAAGAACGTACGCGATATGGGCGTTTTGGGATTCATTCTACGCTGGACTGTGTTATTGATATTCTTGATTTATTTTCTGATTCCTATGATCTGGTTGCTTTTGGCGCCTTCAAAAGAAACCGCACAGTTTTCCAGCCTTAGTCCTTTAGCATTTGGTTCCTTGGCCCAGTATATTACTGCTTGGAAGAACGTCTTGAGTTATCAAAATGGGGAAGTGTTCCTATGGTTTTTTAACTCCCTCTTCTATGTGCTTTCGTCTTTACTTGTCAGCTTGGCGATCGGGCTTCCCGCAGGCTACGCTCTGGCAATCATGAGGTTTCCAGGCAGGTCTTTAATGTTGTGGTTGACATTAATCAGCATGCTATTGCCGACTTCCGCGCTGGTTCTGCCCCTGTTCATGGAACTAAACCTTGTGCATCTTGTTAATACTCCATGGGCGGTCATCTTACCGGCCTGTTTTTTCCCTTTTGGTGTGTACCTGACCTACATCTACTACAGTTCTTCCCTTCCTTCAGAACTGATAGATGCGGCGCGCGTGGATGGTGCTACTGAATTTGATATCTTCATGCATATTGCTTTGCCGCTGGCCAAACCCCTAGTGGGTCTGCTCGCTTTCATTAGTTTCAATGCAAACTGGAATAATTACTTTGGCCCGTATGTGCTGTTGAATGACGACAAGCTTTTTACCTTACCAGTCGGTATCCAAACAGTTCTTGGAAGCACGTCGGCGCTTCAACCAGGCTTCAATCCAACTCCTGGAGCAATCCACTTCGGGTATGCAGAGGCTGCAGTGGCCGGATTGATTATGATCGTACCGGTTGTCATCATTTTTCTCTTATCACAGCGCTATGTTATCTCTGGCGCTTTCACAGGATCCGTTAAAGGTTAAGTTATTCCAACTGATAGGAAAAGAAAGACTTGTCTGCAAAATTTATTAACCCTCTATCTGGATATCATTTTGGTGATATGTGGATCGAATATGTGCAAGAACCGAGTTCTCAAACGGTTGGATTTTTTCTTTATCCAGATTGTATGAAAGAAGAACTGGTTGAGCATCGCGAATTTCTACCCTGGAAACCACAAGAATTTCCCGATGTGCGTGCGCAGAAGCTTGAGTCCTTGGTTCAATTCAAGCTTCTTGGGGATTCATTAAGTGGGTTCAGCCAGGGTATCACGATGCACAACAGTGAAACCTTGTCCAGCCTAAGGTATTCCAAGCAGGAGAAAATTCAACAGGGTGATGAAATAGAGGTAATTACCTACTTAAATTCGACCCGTGGTTATAGTTGTGAGCACCATGTTCGCTATTGCCAGGGCAATGAAGCCCTCACTTTTTTTACGACAATTCGAAATGATGGACCGGAAAAATTTGGATTAGAAATGCTGTCCAGTTTTTCGTTAGGGGGGATTACCCCATTTGCTTCGGATGATGCCCCGAATCGTCTTCATTTTCACCGGTTTCGTAGTTTTTGGTCAGCAGAGGGACGCCACTGCAGTCAGCCCATTGAGGAGCTTCATCTGGAACGATCCTGGTCAGGGCATGGCGTTCGAGCCGAGCGATTTGGACAAGTTGGCTCGATGCCTGTCCATGGTTATCACCCGTTTGCGGCCATCGAAGACCGCACTGCAGGTGTTTTTTGGGGCGCCACGTTAGCTTCGTCGGGATCATGGCAAATGGAGCTGTATCGCCGGGATGATCAGTTAGTTCTTTCAGGCGGACTCGCTGATCGCGAGCTTGGCCATTGGCTTAAAAATTTAGCCCCAGGCGAGAACTTCACTAGCCCTGTAGCTTATGTTACTACTCTCAAAGGTGATTTCGATGATCTATGTCAGCGCCTAACAGCAATGCAGTCTAGGGCTGTTGAACAGGCACCGAACAGCGAAAAGGCTTTGCCGGTCCTGGCCAATGAATTCTGCACAACCTGGGGTAATCCAACACATGAACGCGTTTGTGCTCTTGCCAGAAGATTGAAAGGCTCCGGTGCGAAATATTTCGTTATAGACGCGGGATGGTATCGCGCAGAAAACGGCGATTGGAGTTTGAACCAGGGAGAATGGACACCAAGCCCGGAATTATTTTCTGATGGAATCGCCGCCACTGCGAAATTCATCCGCGAGCAGGGATTGATCCCCGGTCTATGGTTTGAATTTGAAGTGGTTGGCAACCAATCGAAATTGTTCAACCAGATGGTTAATCATTTTCTAAAGCGAGATGGAATTCCTGTCTTAGCGGGGCAACGTCGGTTTTGGGATTTCCGTGATCCGTGGGTACGCGATTATTTATACGAGAAAGTTATACTTTTTCTGCGTGAGACAGGATTTGGTTACATTAAAGTAGATTACAACGAAACGATTGGCATCGGAGTTGATGGCGCAGAGTCCCTGGGAGAAGGCCTGCGTCAGCACATTATGCATGTGCAGGATTTTTTCCGTGAGATGCGAAAAGAACTTCCGGACCTGGTGATTGAAATCTGTGCTTCGGGTGGACACCGATTAGAGCCTTCGATGCTTGCCCTCGCGAGTATGGCTTCTTTTTCAGACGTTCACGAATCACAAGAAATCCCAATTATTGCGGCCAACTTGCAAAGATTGATTCTACCTAGACAGTCCCAAGTTTGGGCGGTTCTCCATGCATCTGATTCACATCAGCGTTTGATATATTCATTGGCCGCCGGATTCCTGGGAAGATTATGTCTCTCCGGCGAAATCGATGAACTTGATCAGAATCAGTGGTCGCTTGTACTGGAAATTATCAGTTTCTACAATCGAGTCGCACCAATCATCAAACACGGCAGGAGCCGGCTTTATCAACACATTGGATTATCGTGGCAACATCCGCAAGGCGCTCAAGCTGTTTTGCGTATCTCTACAGATAATCGCCAGGCATTGTTGGTAGCGCATTCGTTCGCCAAACCGCTGCCAACCGAAATTGTAATTGATCTTCCTTCTGGAAATTGGCAGTTCGTTGATTCCGTATCAAGCAAGGATATCGATTTAAAGATAAACGGCAACAAGTTTGGCGTTCAATTTATGCAGGAATTCGAAGGGTATGTCATCCATCTTGAAAACATTCGATAATATGAGCCCGTTGCAGTTTTTGTGAGCTACCCGCAAATGAACCCTAAGTTCTCGGAAATCACGGGAACTTGAAAAGGTAACCTCAATGAAACCGAAAAATAATCTATTGGCTGATCTGCTTGATCTTGATACACCTGAAGCATCACAAGATGTTTTGTGGACTGTAAGCACGCCGCAAACTGTTCGCGCGGCGGGCGGCTATGTTGGGATTGAACTGGATTTTAGTGCTCAGACTTTAAGCGCTGAAGGTATCGCACCAAATAAAAGTATCCCTCCTAAACAACACACTTTGTGGGTAAGCGCCTATGGTGAAGAAATTGTCCGATTGACAGTAGATTTTAGCCGCAATGCAATGCCTGTCTCTGACCATAATGTGATGCTGGAAATCGATGAAAGGGTTAAGCGATTACCCTTAACGGTCAATAAGGACTCTGAAGGCTGGAAAGTCATGGATACCTCAGGAAAGATACGAATGGCAATTAACACTCAATCTCCAGCCATAAAACATTGGAGTGACTTGATTCCTGCACCTCCAGAGACCCTCAATACAACCATATACCCGGATGGTTCAACACCAGTTCTTCTTGAGCCTTATGATATTTTTAAACCGGAGCAGCATGATTCCTTTGCGTTAGCTTATATTGAACGCAAAGGGCAACCTCACCGAGCAACGTTTGCCTTTCATGCGTCTTCAAATGAGAAAATTGCAGGAACAGGAGAACGCTTCGCCCCGATGAATCTTTCCGGACGAACATTAGTCTTGGAAAACGCAGACGCCTTGGGTGTTAACAATCGACGCTGCTACAAGAACGTACCTTTCTATGTTTCTAGTCGCCCCTATGGTCTCCTGATCTTAACATCGGCCCATACGCGACTATCTTTGGCAGACATCTCCACCCGCGTGAATCAGGCATCGATTGAAGACGGCCTGGTTGATTTATTTGTGATCGGCGGAAAAAATGTCGAGCGTATTCTGCATAACTATCGATTGTTGACCGGCTTTCCGCATGAAGTACCCTTGTGGTCATACGGTGTCTGGATGGGGCGAATGACATATTTCACTGCAGATGAAACTCGTCAGGTTGCTGCTCGTTTGCGGAAAGAATCATTTCCATGTGATGTAATCCATGTCGATACTGGATGGTTCGATAAGGACTGGATTTGTGACTGGGAATTCAGTCCACGGACATTTCCCAACCCTGAGGAATACCTAAAAGAGATGCGCTCAAACGGTTTCCGGGTTACTGTCTGGCAGCTTCCATCGGTAAGTGTGCAAACCGAACTTTATGCACCGGCCTTGGAGAAGAAATTCATTGCCAGTAAAAACAAGAACGTAAGTAGCTTTTCAAACTTTGGCGACGGTGGTCGCGCTGCAACGATTGACTTTACATATCCGGACGCGGTTGAATGGTATCAAGGATTATTGGAAAAATTGCTGAGAATGGGCGTGGCTGCAATCAAAACAGATTTTGGCGAGACCATTGATATGGAGGCTAACTATGAGGGAATGGATGCGAGGTTGCTGCACAATCTCTACACTTTGCTATACCAAAAAGCGGCTTTTGAAATAACCGAAAGAGTTAATGGAAAAGGAATAATATGGGCCAGGTCCGGATGGGCTGGCAATCACCGTTACCCCGTACATTGGGGAGGCGATTCTGCCTGCAATTGGGATGGAATGGCAGCTACATTACGCGGCGGTTTACATTTGGGTCTATCAGGCTATGCATTTTGGGGGCATGATATTGCAGGCTTCCATGGCTCGCCTAACTTCATGAATAGCTGGCCTTCCGATAAGTTGTATATGCGTTGGACACAGTTCGGTGTGTTTTCTTCCCACATTCGCTATCATGGCACATCTCCTCGTGAACCTTATGAGTACCCAGCCATCGCTGATATTGTGAGACAATGGTGGAACCTGCGCTATGCACTTATTCCCTATCTGGTGGAGCAGGGAAAGCAGATTGTTAATACCGGCTTGCCCATGATACAAGCGCTAATCTTTCATCACGAAGATGATCCTATTTGCTGGCATATTGATGATCAATATTACTTTGGAAATGATTTTTTGGTTGCACCAATTATGAACGACCAGGGCATTAGGGATGTTTACCTTCCAGCAGGCAAATGGATTGATTTCTGGACAGGAGACGTGTTGGAAGGCAATCGTTGGATAAAGAACATTAAGATGCCACTGGAACACATGCCCGTCTATGTTAAGTTTGGAGCGCGGATACCAGTGTATCCACATCGTGTTCAGTGTACCGATGAAATGGACTTGACTAAAGCCGTAAAAGTGGTTCTTGATGATCACTATCAGGGTTTACGAAGTTCCATTTTAGGACAAATTGTCAAATTGTAGGAATAGTCAATCAAGTTATTGATAAGGCACTTTCTTGTAAGGAGCAAAGATTTATGTTGATCGGAATATCCCCTTTGATCTCCCCGGATTTGTTGGCAGTCCTTTACCGGATGGGACATGGCGATGAAATTGTCCTTGCAGATGCACATTTTCCTGGGGAAAGCTTTGGAAAACGCGTGTTGCGCGCTGATGGTCTTAAGATTCCAGATTTATTGGATGCCATTTTGCCCCTGATTGCTTTGGATACTTATGTCGAAAGCCCTCTAATAATGATGTCTGCCGCTTCAGGCGACCAACTTGATCCCGCGGTCGGAGTCTCATACCGACAAGCGATTGACAAATACTGGCCTAATACTCCGCCCGTTCAATATGTTGATCGCCTTGAATTCTATGATAGGGCCAAGCAAGCCTTTGTCGTACTCATGACGGGAGATACGGCTAAATACGGCAATATCATCTTGAAAAAGGGCGTAACTCCTTTAATCAAGAAATAATACCTTATGCAAGTCAGGAGCATAATGATGAATACCACTTTGCTGGCAAAAATTGATCCAAATAATATACCGCAGCGAACGCTTTATACTGGTGCTGTAATGCCGGGGATAGGCCTGGGAACTTTTGGCTCTGATCGTTTTAACGCCAACCAAATCGCGGAAGCAGTTTTAGGTGCTGCTGAAATCGGTTATCGTCACTTTGATTGCGCTTCCGTATATGGAAACGAAAAAGAAATCGGCAACTCATTTCAAAAGATAATTAGCGGCGGTATCAAGCGCGACCAACTGTGGATCACATCAAAGCTCTGGAACGATAAACATGGTGAAGATGATGTGATTCCCGCTTGCAAGCAAACCCTTCAAGACCAGCAATTAAAATATCTTGATCTTTATTTGATTCATTGGCCCTTTCCGAACTATCATGCCCCCGGTGTAGGCGTGGATTCGCGCGACCCACACGCAGTACCTTATGTTCACGAGAATTATATGAAGACCTGGCGGCAAATGGAAAAGCTGGTAGAGATGGGTTTGGTTCGTCATATTGGCACTTCGAACATGACTATAGCAAAATTGAAGTTGCTGTTAAGGGATGCAAAGATCAAACCTGCCGCCAACGAGATGGAATTGCACCCTCATTTCCAGCAACCTGAATTTTTTCAATTCTGTATTGACAATAAGATCATGCCGATTGGCTTCACACCCATCGGTTCTCCAACTCGACCGGACCGCGACAAGACCCCTGACGACACTGTCGATATTGAAGATCCTGTAATTGTAAAAATTGCCAAAAGGCTGAATGTTCACCCGGCAGTTATATGTGTTAAATGGGCAATACAACGCGGGCAGGTACCAATCCCATTTTCCATTCGGCCTAACGAGTATTGGAGCAACCTGAATTCAGCCACAACCGAGCCTCTAACAAACGAAGAAATGCAGGAAATTGCAGCCATCGATAAAAATTGCCGTTTGATCAAAGGACAGGTCTTCCTATGGGAAGGCGCCAAAGACTGGCAAGATTTGTGGGACCTGGATGGGAAAATTGCAACAAATGGTTGAAGTGCACGTTGGGCTGATATGGCATCTCAATTTGTCGTGACCGTGGATGTAGGGACCTCCAGCACGAAAACTGCGCTATGGACAGAGGCTGGTCAACTGTTAGCGCATGCTTCTGCGGCTTACGATCTGCATCGTGCAAAACCGTTATGGGCCGAGATTGACGGAGATGTCTGGTGGCAGGCTGTTTGCAAGACGATCCAAAACGTTCTCGCTACAAGTGAAGTGGCTCCCGCTTCGTTAGCCGGCATCGGCGTTGATGCAGTAGGCTGGACTTTGATTCCAGTGGATCGCACAGGAAATCCACTTCATCCCGCCATGATTTGGCTGGATCGTCGGGCAGAACAAGAAACAGCTTGGCTCAAATCATTGCCAGAAGCGGAAAGTCTTGTGAATCTGAATGCCAATCCCCTAGATGCTGCCTACCTTACTCCCAAGTTGCTGTGGCTAAAGAAGAATCATCCTGACATTTTTAGTTCGGCGTATAAATTTCTGGAGGCTACTGGCTTCATCGTTTCTCGATTTACAGGCGAATTTATTTGTGATTACACCCAAGCCTACGGCTACCATTTTTTTGATATTAGAAATGAAAGTTGGGATCAACAAATTGCCGAGAAAATCGGCGTCCCAATCGAGAAATTGCCGAGATTGTGTCGCAGTGCGGAGGTCGTAGGAACCGTAACTGAAAAAGCAGCTGAGCAAACTGGACTCAAGCCCGGCACGCCTGTGATCGCAGGCTGCTTGGATGCGGCCGTCGGCGCGTTGGGTTCTGGGGTGATTAAACCCGGACAAACTAACGAGCAAGGGGGACAGGCAGGTGGCGCAGGAATTAGCCTAGATCATGTTTTGGTCGAACCCCGTTTAATTTTTTCACATCACGTAATTCCGGGCCAATATTTACTCCAGGCTGGAACCGTGGGCGGCGGCTCACTTAGTTGGTTCCGGGACCAGCTTGGGCATCAGGAAGTGAACATAAGTAATTTAATTGGTCAGAATCCGTTCGAGCTTTTTAGCAAACAAGCGGAGATGTCAAAACCTGGAGCTAATGGTTTGATCTTCCTGCCTTATATGGCGGGCGAACGGACTCCTCTATGGAGCAGCATGCCGCGAGGTGTATTCTTCGGTTTGACATACAGTACGACCCGCGCCGACCTGCTTCGCGCAATCATGGAAGGATGTGCTTTTGCAGTTTATGATAATCTTCAGATTGCGGAAGAACACGGAGTAGTAGTGGATGAATTTTTAGGTTCCGGAGGTGCAATTCAAAGCGCAATCTGGTGCCAGATTAAGGCAGATATTTATGGAAAGCCATTTATTGTTGCTAGGCGCGCGGACGGTGGCGAGGGTGGACATGATTTGGGACTCTTGGCTTTGACTGCTTCCGGAATTGGGTTGCATAAAGATATTGGCACTTGTGTTTCTGATTTGCTTCCGGCTCGCCAGGTTTTTGAACCATCCACAAGGAACCATACTCTATATCAGGAGTTGTTCTGGATCTATAGAAGTCTGTCTCGAAAATTAATGGATGATTTTGCAAGTCTGGATCTGATCACGCGAAATTATCACAAATAGCATAATGGAGAATTGAAAATGAAAGCCGCTGTTCTTGAAAACAAGAAGGTCATTACTTATAAAGATGTCCCGACCCCAGAACCGGGTCCGGGCCATATGCGATTAAAGATCAAAGCCATTTCAATCTGTGGCTCGGACATCAAGCGCTACATGGATGGGCATCGAATGTATCCGCTTATCCTCGGACATGAAAATTCTGGAATCATTGATCGCGTTGGCGATGGGGTCAGTGAGAACTATATAGGCAAACATGCTGCCATTATTCCACTGGTGCCTTGTTTTGAATGCGAAGAATGCAAGCGGGGATATTATTCAGCGTGCCACAATTATTCATTTATTGGTTCTCGTCAATCGGGCGGCTTTGCCGAGTTTGTTGATCTGCCCGAGAAGAATGTCTTCATCCTGCCGGATGCCTTGTCCTTTGAACATGCCGCGCTGATCGAACCCTCGACCGTTGCAAGGCACATGATAGCATTGGGAGATTTCAAACATGGACAAAAAGCAATTGTATTAGGCGCGGGATCCATTGGCTTGATGATTGTTCAGTGGCTGCGAATCCTAGGTGCGGACCGGATCATTGTTACCGATATTTTGGAAGATAACTTGCTGATAGCATCCAAGGTCGGCGCCCATGTTGCGCTCAACCCATCAAAAGTTGAGGTTGCAAAAGAAGTGCAGAGACTGTTCGGCGATGGCGCTGATATTACGCTGGAGGCCACTGGCGTTCCGCAAGTGCTGGAACAATCCATTGCAATAACCCGTCCGCACGGAAAAATCGTTCTAGCTGGGAATCAACCTTTGGACAAAAGCCTGCCGCTGACCTTTATCGAAAACTTGATGCGCCGTGAAATCAGCCTCATCGGTTGTTTTATGTCTTACTCGGCTCCTTTCCCTGGACGCGAGTGGACCGAAACGCTGGGAGCGTTGTTGAACGGTAGTTTGGATATGGATACATTGATCTCCCATCGCTTTCCGCTTTCAGAAGTTTCGGATGTGTTTGAAAAGATTGGCGCGCATCAGTTGCAACATCAGAAAATCATGTTGAGCCCTGAGGAAGTTGCATGACTCTTCAAAACATCCTACCCTGGATTCTTCGCGCTCAGCAGGAAGGTTGGGCTGTGGGTGCGTTTAACACAAACACATTGGAACAGGCGCAAGCCATTGTTTTGGCTGCCCAAGCTGAAGCCGCGCCTGCGATCATGCAGGTCAGTCATCGGGCTTTGACATATATTGGAAGCGGCAATGAAACTCAGGGTCTCAAATATATTGCGGCTATCGGGAAGATTGCCGCTGAAAGTGTCACCGTGCCGATCGCCCTGCATTTGGATCACGGCACTGAAAGCGAGGTGCTTCAAGCCATCGCTTTGGGCTTTACATCCGTGATGTTTGACGGCGATGGATTATCTCTTGAAGAGAACATCTCTATCACCCGGCGGCTTTGCGCAGCCGCGCATTCAATTGGAATTTGCATGGAAGCTGAAGTAGGTGAAGTACCTAAACCTGATGTAAAAGCTTACGATGAATCGGCAATTGTTTTGACGCAGCCCGATGAGGCGAAACAATTTGCCAGTGTAACAGGAATTGATGCGCTGGCTGTTGCATTAGGATCAGTCCACGGTCTCAAGATAAAACACATATCGTTGGATCTAGCTCGGCTCGAAGCGATCAGGACTAGCGTCTCTGTTCCGTTGGTTCTCCACGGATCTTCAGGTGTTTCGGATAATGATATTAAGCAAGGAATATCCATAGGCTTATGTAAAGTCAACGTTGCCACGCAGCTATCCCAAGCTTTTACCGGTGCGATCCGCGACGTTCTAAACAAAGAAAGCGAATTGGTTGATCCGCGCAAATATCTGATCGCGGGACGGAATGCCCAAATTGAAATCGTCCGCGAACGGATTCGTTTCTTCGGAGCATCAGGGAAAGCGCAATGAATTAGCTATGATCCTCTGCTTGAATCTAAATGCCGCCATTGACAAGACTATTGTGGTCTCATCCTTTGAAATCAATAGGATCCATCGGCCCGAATCCGTTGTTGCATTGGCGGGCGGAAAAGGTTGCAACGTTGCCAGGGCACTCAAAACTTTAGGGGAAAAACCGGTTGTATCTGGTTGGGTCGGGGGATTCGCTGGTCAGTACATTGAAAGTGAATTGCAGCGAGAGGAAATTCAAACCGACTTTATTCATACCAATTTTGAGTCGAGAACTTGCACCTCTGTTTTAGATCGTGAAAAACAAACTATGACGGAAATCTACGAGCTGGGCGAGTCTATTCCTCTGGAAAAAATAGACGAGTTGCGAAACCATGTTCTAAAGATCCTTGGAAACTATAAGGCGATAACACTCTCCGGGAGCCTGCCTCCCGGTGTACCCTCCAACTTTTATGCGGAGTTGATTGAAATTGCCCGAAAAGAAAACGTACTGACCTTCCTTGATACGAGTGGGGAGGCACTCCGTAAGGGCGTTGAAGCTGGACCGTTCTTTGTCAAACCAAATGAAACTGAGGCTAAATCCATTTTAGGATTCAAATCAAACGATACTTTGGATTTTTATCAAGCGGCAGCCGAGATCTCAAAAAAATATTCGACAAAAGTTCTGCTATCCATGGGAGCCAAAGGTGCAATTGCTGCCAAAGCCGGGGAAACATTCATGGTTCAAGTTCCGAGTGTAGACACGAAAAGCGCTGTGGGCTCTGGAGACTGCATGCTTGGCGGACTCGTACACGGAGTTTTGCAAGGACTTTCTTTTGAAGAATCGATCTGCTGTGGCGTGGCGGCTGGAACGGCCAACACACTCATGATTGGAGCCGGTCAATTCAGTGCCGAGGATTATGAAAGATTTCGTGCTCAGGTCCGTATTTCTAGCAAAACTAGGTAATTACTGATATCAGGCTGCTATGAATCAAAAAGTGTTTGTAAGTGGTAGCTTCGATATGCTTCACAGTGGGCATATCGAATTTTTCCGTGAAGCCGCGCAATATGGCGACTTATATGTAGCGTTAGGTTCAGATAAAACCATTTTTGAACTTAAAGGAAGGTCCCCTGTCAATAGCGAGCAGGAACGCTTATTCATGGTCAAGTCGGTATCCTTTGTGAAGGATGCATTTATCTCCCGTGGTTCAGGGATTCTGGATTTCGAGGCGGAACTCCGTGAGATCATGCCAAGTTATTTCGTCGTGAACTCTGACGGTCATACTGCGGAGAAACGTGATTTGTGCCGCTTATTGGGAATCCAATACGTCATCTTGGAACGTAAGCCATACCCTGGTTTGGAATCGCGTTCTACCACTCAACTGCGTCAGCGAAATTATATGCCTTACCGTATCGATTTGGCTGGTGGTTGGCATGACCAGCCCTTTGTCTCAAAACACTATCCGGGTTCAGTGATTACCATATCGCTTGAGCCTACACTGGAATTTAATGAACGAAGCGGGATGGCATCTAGTACGAGGCGACATGCGCAAGAGCTCTGGGGTCCTAAAATTCCACAGGGAGATTACGAAAAAGTCGCCAAGGTGCTGTTTTGCTACGATAATCCTCCTGGAACAAAAGTCATTTCAGGTTCTCAGGATTCGATCGGACTGGTGTTTCCGGGCTTGGCAAAAGCATATTATGAAGGTGAATATTGGCCCTCGCACATTGAACATCGACAGGATGAACCTTTGTTGCATTTTGTTGAAAGCTCACTCTGCTTGGTTTCGCTCGGACCGCGTTTTGTTGATTACGATGTTCTAGCGAATGCCACCTTTGACCGGGAACGCGCCAAGGCGCTGGCTGATGCTACGGAAGGTCATTGGCAGGCAATTCTTGACCGGGATATTGTCCGTTTTGCAAGAACAATGCGTGAGGGTTTCGAAGCTCAGGTGGCGATGTTTCCCAACATGATGAACGATCAAGTCGCCTTGTTAATTGATGAATATCGCGATTGTGCTCTTGGTTGGAAACTTTCCGGTGCAGGCGGCGGTGGATATCTGATTCTAGTTTCTGAAAAAACCATCCCTGGCGCGGTCCGTGTACAGGCATACCGGGACACCGATTAGAGGAATCTTATGGATGTTATTTGATGAGATTCATTTCAAAACACGTTTCCTAGGGCATTTAGAAGGTTAGATATCCGTTAATAACGGCAATCTGAAGATTTGATATTAAAAAATGGAGAAAACATGGTTGAATTCGTAACAAAAACTGACAGCTTGTTTTGCGCTCTGAATAATAAAACTCTGGAAATAGAGCGATGGTGTCCGGATGGAATTCGAGTCCCTGCGATGCGGTTATCAGAAATCAAGCAGGATTGGATAGGTACTATCCTTCCTATGAAAGGACATCGTTAATTATGACCACTTCCTATGAACCTAAACCCGAGCACAAATTCACGTTTGGTCTCTGGACAGTCGGCAATATCGGTCGCGATCCTTTTGGCGGCCCAGTCCGGGAGGCTAAAACACCAGCTGAATTGGTTCACTTGTTAGGAGAAGTTGGCGCTTATGGTGTCAACTTTCATGATAATGATTTGGTTCCTATTGACGCGACGCCTGCTGAGCGCGATCAGATTGTCAAGGATTTCAAAAGCGCCTTGCACGAGACTGGGTTACTGGTTCCGATGGCAACTACAAACCTGTTCAGCGACCCGATTTTCAAGGATGGCGCCTTTACTTCGAACGATCCATATGTACGTGCTTATGCCCTCCAAAAAACAGTGAACGCAATTGATTTGGGCGTGGAATTGGGCGCGAGAGTCTACGTTTTCTGGGGTGGGCGCGAGGGTACCGAAACGGATGCCAGCAAGAATCCTGTGGAGGCAATCAAGCGCAACCGCGAAGCCATGAACTTTTTGTGCGAGTATGTGCTTGAAAAGAAATACAACCTGAAATTTGCCTTAGAAGCCAAGCCCAACGAACCGCGCGCTGACATGTATAACCCGACTACCGGCCACATGCTGGCTTTCATTACTACGCTTGACCATCCGGAGATGGTGGGTGTTAACCCAGAGGTGGCTCATGAGCATATGTCAGGAATTAATTTTATGCATGGTGTAGCACAGGCTTGGGAGGCTGGTAAACTCTTTCACATTGATCTAAATGATCAATATCCTGGCCGCTACGACCAAGACCTACGCTTTGGTTCACGCGATCTCAAGGCGGCCTTCTTCTTGGTGAAGTTTCTTGAAGACGTAGGGTATTCCGGCTCACGGCATTTTGATGCTCATGCCTATCGAACAGAAGATTACGACGGAGTGAAGGATTTCGCTCGCGGTTGCATGCGTACCTATCTCATCCTAAAAGAGAAAGCCGCACAATTTAACCTAGACAAGGAGATACAAGCACTGTTGGCTGAGATCAACGCCGACGATGGAACGATGAATCCTTACTTTGGCAAGTATACGTCCAAGAAGGCTAAAGCACTGAAAACCCAGATCTTCGATAGAAAATCCATCGGCCGACGCGGACTAAAATACGAGCGTCTCGACCAATTGACATCGGAAATTCTGCTCGGTGTGAGATGAGCGAAACCTTTTTCTTAGGCATTGATACATCTACGACCAGTAGTAAAGCATTATTGATTGATGAGCGCGGCGAAGTGATCGCGGTTGCATCATCGCCACATACGTTGCAGACACCGCGTCCGCTCTGGTCGGAACAGAATCCGGCTGAATGGTGGCAAGCAGTTTCAGTGAGCATCAAGGCCGTTATTGGCAAAGCCGATATCAGCGGGGAAAGTGTGGGAGCCATTGGTTTAACCGGTCAAATGCATGGGCTCGTATTGCTCGATGAAGCGGGAAAAGTTTTGCGTCCAGCAATCTTATGGAATGACCAGCGCACGCAAAGTCAATGCGATGAAATCCATCAACGAATCGGAAAAGAAGAGTTTATTCAAATCACCGGTAATGTCGCCCTCACAGGATTTACTGCGCCGAAAATTTTGTGGGTGAAAGAAAACGAGCCTGATGTATTTGCGAAGGCGAAACATGTATTACTGCCCAAAGATTACATCCGATATAAGCTGACGGGCGAATATGCAATGGATAAAGCCGATGGCGCAGGCACTGTATTATTCGATCTGAAGCTGCGTGATTGGTCGCGTGAAGTTCTTGATATGCTGGGAATTGATGCATCATGTATGCCGCCCGCTTTTGAGGGAACTGAATTTACTGGAGTAGTGAATGAAGAAGCCGCCTCACTCACTGGACTAAAGGTTGGTACGCCCGTTGCAGCGGGCGGTGGCGACCAAGCCGCCCAAGCAGTCGGCGTGGGCGCGGTTGAACCAGGTGTGGTTGCATTGACTGTTGGCACAAGTGGCGTTGTATTTGCCACGACGCCGTCTGCGCTGATTGAGCCGGAAGGTCGGCTGCATGCTTTCTGTCACGCCGTGCCGGGGATGTGGCACTTCATGGGCGTGATGCTTTCAGCCGCTGGAAGCTTGCAGTGGTATCGCGATACGCTCGCGTCGAATATGGATTTTGATGAGTTATTGAAGGAAGCCGAATCTGTTCCGGCGGGATGTGAAGGCTTGCAATTTCTTCCATATCTTTCAGGGGAACGCACGCCTCACCCTGACCCTTTGGCGCGCGGCGCTTTCATCGGATTGACTCTACGTCATAAGCGCGCGCACATGACGCGTGCTGTGCTTGAAGGCGTATCGTTTGGATTGAAGGATAGCTTCACGCTGATTCAAAATGCAGGCTTGGGAAAAATCACCCAAGTACGCGCATCCGGTGGTGGGACGAAGAGTGCGTTGTGGCGGCAAATCCTTGCATCAGTTTTGGATGCAGAGTTGGTCACGGTGAATACCACCGAAGGTGCAGCCTATGGTGCGGCATTGCTGGCGGGGGTGGGCGCGGGTGCGTGGTTAGATGTAGCCTCCGCTTGTAATGTGGCTGTCAAGCTGACCGGGAGTACGATGCCGGATCCTGCGCAGGTTGAGGCATATCATAAAGCGTATCCACTTTACCAAGAGATATATCCAGCCCTAAAGTCCAGTTTTTCGAAAATGTAATCTTACCGGCTTTCACGGCGAACCCGGGCGCGCATACGGGAAAACGGATATTTGCAATGGTACTTTTGCTTCGTGTCAGGTAGGTGCTTCAAAATTGCAACGAGGGATAACATTTGATCTACTTTTCATTAGTCCAGTCTCACATCCTGAAATGTGCTAATAAGATCAGCCTTTGGCCCGTCACAGAACACGAAAAATATGTTCGATTGTGTCTCTCCTTGCCCACAAGGTTTTTGACGGTCTGGCGGAGCGAGGCAAGGGTTCGATGGGCTGGTTTTATGGCTTGAACCTGCATCTGGTAGTCAATGAATGCGGTAAAATCCTGGCTTGTCAGCTCACTCCAGGGAACACAGAGGATTTGAGCAATTATGGAAGACCTTCAACGTTGAGCTCATCGCGCGACTCGAGAAGATCATGAAAAATCGATTGATGCCTATGATGGACAAGTTACTTTTGCGCAAGCGCGCCGTCATTGAGAGCGTGATCGACCAACTGAAGAATATTTTTCGAATTGAACACTCTCGGCACCACAGTCCGATCAATGCCTTTATCAATATTATTGCGGGTCTCATTGCGTATTGCCATCAACCTAAAAAGCCTTCTATGAATATTATCCCTACCGATTTGCCTCTGCTCATCGCCTAACCATTATTCACGTTAAAATAGCAACATGACCACTTACTGCGACTACTGTAATTCTCGCCCTGAAGATACTCATAATCGAGTTTACCACGATACACAATATGGTTTTCCTCTCCAGGAGGACAACTTGCTTTTTGAGCGATTTATCTTGGAGATTAATCAGGCGGGTCTTTCCTGGATTACGATTTTGAAGAAAGCAGACAATTTTCGTTCCGCGTACAGTCGCTTTGATATCGACAGAATTGCATCCTATGGTGAAGCAGATCGAGTCGGGTTGTTAAGTAATCCCGGCATAATCCGCAATAGGCTGAAGGTGGATGCCGCGATTGAGAATGCACGCCGCATCCAAAAATTGCGTAGAGAATATGGATCTTTCAAAGATTGGCTGGATCATCATCATCCGCAGACTTTGGAGAAGTGGGCTGCCTTGTTCAAACACAACTTCGTATTTACAGGTGGGGAGATTGTGAAGGAATTTCTCATGAGCACCGGATATCTTCCTGGTGCTCATACACCGGATTGCCCTATTTACGAAGCTGTGATCGCCAAGCGTCCACCTTGGCATTCCCAATGATCTTGTATTATCTATTGGAGGATAATTTCTGTTGAAAGCACTAGGCGTCTCTCGTAGTTATTGTGTTCAGGTCTTGAAGCAGCTCATTCTCCACCTCTAAGCGCGCAATATAGGCTTTTGTGTTCTCTCGCTTCGGTGGACGACCGCTTTTGCGTCGCTTGGAATTCTTTTGAAACGCTTCCTCTCCTTCGCGGCGATAAGCTTGTAACCACTTCTGAATCCGTTTCGGGTCACGCAGTCCCAGAAGTTCGGTAATTTCTTTGTGAGCCTTCCCCTCTTCTTCAAATAACCGGATCGCTTCCAGCTTCGTCGCTAATAGATAATGCTTCATCCCTTTCTTCCTAGACATAAAAAAGTCCTCTTGTGTTATTTTCTCACAAGAGGACTTTTTCTTTTGTGTTCAGTTTTAGGGGTTCAGTAATTTCCGGGACTTTTCTCAAGCCCTCGGTGGTAAGCTGTTTTCTAAGATTTATCAATTTGATTTTCTCCATCATATGAAAATCTTTTTGCTCATCAGAGCCGAAAAACGATGGGAGAACCTGCGATTTCTCATCTAATCTCGCGATTCTGCTCGAAAGAATTGCGCCAAGCAGTGCAAATTGGCGGGAAAAATCCAAATGCGATGGCCCTGATCCATCCGGCGCAACGCTGACGTTATTATCCCACATAGAGACATAGTTGTGCTTCCGGGCGATATGTTGGTCATTGTGGCTCAAGGGAAAGCACGCGAGGAAGCGATTCAGCTTTGCCGATCAGAATGACTGCTCATTTGTTTTTCTGTTGAACCTATTTGCCGGAGCTTCTCCATGATAACCTGGGGCTCCAAACGATGCGTCCAATCTGCATCCACTGATGCAAGTTTGATCATGCCATCAGGCGCGATCACAAATGTACCAGTCATCGGCAATTCCCAGGCGTCATCGCCATTATATTGGGGAAGGTTGGCAGAGGTACTGCGCTGATCTTCAGGTATCGACCATACCAATCGATACATCCGCGCCACCCGATTACCGAGGTCGCTCAAGACAGGATAAGTTAATTCTTTATGCTCAACGGTGAGCAGCGTATTATCAGGATTCTGCGGAGAAATCGCGACCAGAGTCGCGTGAAGCGAATTAATTTCCGGTAATATTTTCTGATAGGCGCGTAGCGTGAGGTTACAGAAGGGACACCAATCACCGCGATAAAAAGTCAATACAACGGGACCGTGCGCCAGCAGCGCAGATAACGAGACAGGGTCGCCATAAGCATCGGGTAATGTGAAGTCGGGTGCAGTTTCGCCAGCCTTGAGGCTTTTATCAGCGATGCCGGATGCAACCAATTGAGCACGCCGCGCTTTAGTGCGTTCCTGAACTTCCGGTGAACGCCGGGTTGCCGATTGCGCCTGAAACGCCTCGATTTGCTCTCGAAGTGAGGGGTTGGTGTTGTCATTCATAAGATTTATTACTCCAGAAGCATCATAGATAATGGATTGTCTACTAACACTTCGTTTGGATAGGTTCACTGAGAATATTCTTACGAAATCGGTTGAGGTTTGTGGACATCCAGTCTTAACTACTCAACCATGCATTCCATATTACTAAAGGGTTACCAAGCATCACTGGCCCAGCAATTTGGGATTTAGGAGAGTTGGAAAAAGATGGCATATCGCGAGTGGTATGATTGATGTTCATATGGCGTTGGTGAGCAAATTGCAATTGATCACCACCTGGTCCTAGCCGACATACATCATGCGAAGCGTATTTCGAACTCGTTGGATGAAAATATTTCTTCTGTCAGCGCTCATAATTGGAGTGCTGGCACTGCTTTCCGTTGGGCTTCATTCTGCATTAACCCAACCTAAACAAAGCCGCCCGCTTGGCAATTTTGATACCGAGACCCAGTCGCTCATACACCAATCCAATCGAGTTGTATTCCTTGTTCCTTTTTCTCATTGGGATACAGACTGGCATCAAAGTTTCACGGCATATAGCCAACTTTCCGATCAGAACATTCTCACGGCGATCCAACTGGCGAAACAATACCCTCGTTTTCGCTTTACGATGGAACAGGTTCTGTTTGTCCAGCACTTTTGGAATACACATCCTGAGGAACACTCAGATCTCATTGAGTTTGTACATCGGCGCCAGATGGTTTTCGCTTGGGGCGGGATTACGCAGCCTGAAACGAGTTTGGCGGCACCTTCGGTGCAAGTACACAACCTACAACTGGGTCAGGCTTGGATATCCCAGACCTTCGGTCCCGAATATGTACCCCGAACTGCTTGGCAATCGGATGCATTTGGAAATTCGGCGGCTCTTCCAACCTTCCTGGCCCAATTCAACATTCCTTATCTCTTCATTGGGCGTTATCAAGGAAACTGTGATCCTGATTATCAGAAATGTCAGGCACTGCCTCCCGAGTTTTACTGGACCAGTCCATCAACTCCATCTGACATCGCAGGGCGCGTGCTCGTATCGTATGTCTCCTATCCCCTTGCTTGGGGAGACATCTATCAGCGCACTGACCCGAACGCTCAATTAGCCGAACTTCGCAAGACTATTGATTCCGAGTTCAGTCAAACCAAATCCAAATACTTGCTCCTTCCGGTGGGCTTTGATTTTTTCAGCCCGCAGGCCAACTTGATGACGCTGGTGGATCACTGGAACGCGACCGACCATAATACCGCCCTTGTCATTTCCGATCCGGATAGCGCCTTTCAATATATGGGAACGCAATCGCTCCCGGAATTAACCACTGACCTTAACCCGATCTGGCAGGCATTTTATGATACCCGCCCAGCGGCAAAGATTGCGGATATTGAAAGCGAATTTTTCCTGACCGCCGCGGATAAATTTGGATTATTGGTCGGCTCGCCTGCTCCAGATGCTTGGAATTTGGCCGCCTTCAATACTCATTATGACAACATCGCCGGAGTAAGTTTCGATTCGGTCTGGATAGGCAGTCAATATCCACGGTTTGAAGAAACAGTGGCATCGGCCAAAGATCAACTGGCTTCCACTCTGGCAAGTATCGCAAGCCGTGTCGCCACGCCCGTGGTGATCTTCAATCCGGATTCTTGGCCTCGATCTGGGATCATTGAGGTAAGCGGCGGCATTGCAGATAACAGTGTTCTGCCCGAACCGGTGCAGAAGATTGGTACGAACAGCATTGCTTTTCGCGTGGAGAATATCCCTGCGCTTGGTTACTCCGGCCTGACTGGTGGGAAAGCAACCCTTGATCATCCGGTATACATTACCAGCGCAGCCAATCTTGTGACGCTTACCAATGGATTGGTCTCAGTAACGCTTGATGACGATCATGGCGGAGCATTTTCGAGCTTAGCTATTGATAGCAATACAAGCGCTTCCCATGAGCTATTATCTACTTTTGGCGATGATGTCACATATTGGGATGATAGTGGGGATGTATATGGCGCATCATTCGGTCAGGTACGTGCTCGCGAGAGTCAAGTCCCGGCTCAGCTGACTATCCTTACAGATGGACCGCTCGTAGGGCGTGTGAAAGCTTCCTTTATTCTTGGCGGGCAGCCTGTGATCAAAACGGTGACCATGCGCGCAGATGATTCGCTGGTAGAGGTGGATTTGGATATCAGCGCTTTGCCGGAAACTACTGCCATCGTTGAAACGCCAACGATCCTAAATACAAACCAACGAACGGACGATCTCGGTCTTGGTGCGTTTGATCATGTGATTGACGATCGGCCTATAGTTCCTGGGGATGTGACCTACCACCGCTCGATCTTCTATCCGATCATATATTGGAGCGATGTTTCTGATCAAAATTCTGGTCTAACACTAATCACGCATGGTTTACAAGGCGTTGGCGGCGGCGCGACGCGAAGCCTCATGCTAATCCGACAAGTTACAAAAGATCCGGAGGGTGTTACCGATCCGGGCGTTCATCATCTGAGCTACGCATATCTTCCGCACACCGGAACTTCCACCGAGGCCCAACCCTGGCTGGCTGCTTACGAATTCAACCAACCATTGATAGCCACATGGAAAAGCGGTGGGCGAATCAGCGTTCAGCTCCCATTTGATGAAACCACTCCTCTGCGACAATTTGAGAACGAGGTTTCCATCCCTGATTTTCCGAACTCATTCAGCCTGCTCACCTCACAAAATGGCGTGGTTGCCGATCTGTACCGGCAAGGTCAAGCGATTGATGCAATTGTTCTAAACTACAATATAACAAGCAAAGCGAACCTCCAACTCGCTGGGCAAAACGTTGAATTGACTCCAAGTGCGTTCACGTTGTATCCGATTTCGCCAGCCTCTCTGGCGCTTCCCCCCGCAAAATAGATTAGATGTTAGCAGCTCCAATATTTGGTTTTCCATGCATAGCGGAACGTGACTCCCAGAATGAACCATGCCGCTAAAACAGAACCTCGCACAGTTCCACTAACCTTTGATTTGCCGAAACGACGATTTATATAGCTCACTGGCACTTCCAGGATACGCGCTCCGCTCTGCGCTGCCTTGACAATCATCTCCGTGGGCCAACCATACGTCATCTCCTTCATTTCCAATTCCATCAGAAGTTGTCTGCGAATTGCCCGATAGGGTCCTAAATCCGTGATCGAGATATGACAGAACCTATTCATGATATGTGATACCAGCCAGTTTCCGAAGCGCTGATGAGGAGGCATACGCCCGGAGGCGCTGCGATCTAGTGAGCGTGTGCCCAGCACTAAATCAGCGCGGCGTTCCAAAAGCGGAGCAAGCAACAATGGCAAGTCGGCGGGTGAGAAGCTGTAATCGCCGTCTAAGAAAACCACGATATCTGCATTCGCTGCGGCCAGCGTACCAGCCGCGCACGCGTATCCATAACCTCTGCGGGGTTCGCAGACCACTTGGGCACCGGCCTCTTGCGCTTCCTGAGCCGTGGCATCTGTCGAGTTGTTGTCCACCACTATTACATCAACTGGCGTAGTGGCCCGCACCTCAGCCACCAATTCGCGAATGTTGCCGGCTTCGTTTAAAGCTGGAATGATCACCGTCACTGCAGTCAACTTTCCAGCCCTTTGGCAACCAGTCCATAGATTGCATTCTCTTCTAAGAACCTGCGTGTATGAACCGCGACCTTTGGGTCAAGGTGCGCTGTTTCATTCATAAGACGAGCGAGTGAAGCCGCGTCATCTACATCATACCAACTAGGCAGCAAGCTAACACGCAAGCCCTCTTCCTTTGCCAGGGCAATTGTATCTGCGGCAACAGTTGGAGTGCTCATTTGAACCTCTTTAAGAAGACGAGGGGCAGGTTGTTTGAGTCCAATTAAGTAATACCCTCCGTCCTCACATGGACCAAGTGTTACATCTGCCCCGTCTGCAAGAACATGAAAAGCCTGCGACAGAAAAGACGATGGGAGTGTGGGGCTGTCACTGTCCATAATAACCACGCGCTCATAACCACGCGAAAGGTAGGAGGTTAGCGCATTATCTAAGCGGTCGCCAAGTTGTTGTCCAGATTGAGGAATCAATTGGAAATCAGGGGCAAACTGGTGAAAATGATCCGCCGCATCCGAAGGCAGGTAAGCAATCACTCGATCAGCTTGATCCACCTGCCGCATTTGTTCCAGCGTATCCATCAGAAAACATTCATACAAAGCGGCGGCTTGTTCAGGACTTAGCGGTGGAGATAGGCGGGTTTTCGTCTGGCCGGGCGCTGGTCGTTTCGCAACTACAATTAAAGCATTCGCTATTTCATGCGGCATAATTGGCTGCCTTCATTTTCGATGAGATACGAACATTCAATAGAACATAGATCCAGGGCACACCTAAAACAGCCATGGTCAATATAGGTTCCAACCACAGCCCTGTTCTTCTTGGATGAAGCGCTATGAGTGGGACAATCAGAGGGCCAAATATAAATTGTTTGCTCAAAACCCAGAATCCAAATAGCAAAGCCAGGCTTCGCCAGCGGCTGGGAAGCATAGGAGCCAATCCAATCAGCCAAATGCCATACCATTGCTGGAACCATAAACAGGTGACCATCAAATAAAACGCAAGGATGTTGAATGCCGTTTGGGCAAAATTCCGGCCCCGCCCCCGATTTTTGAAACGAATCAATTCGTAAACTATGAAGATGACCAAAAGCCCGAAGGCACTCAAGCTGACAATGCGGGCTGATTCGATGAAATCCAACCTTTGGTAGAGGACATTTACGATGATCGAGGGAATCGAGGTTGAAAACATTTGCATCCGGCGATTGATGCTAAGGGATGCTACTCCATTCCAAAAAACGAGATAAGCAGCAACAGTCATCAAGACACCCCCCAATAAAGTTTGACCAAGGAACCAAAGGCGATTTCGTAGATTATCCGTATTGCAATAACCAGCAAGCAATGCAGATGGGATCAACAAAACGGGTATAAACTTGATCAGCGTGCCTACAACTAACGACAAAGTTGCCAAAGTATAACGCCTTCGGTTGATCAAGAATACTGCCAGTACGATCCAAAATACCATGGCAATATCGTTATGTCCATTTCCCCAAGTTTCATAGAGGATTACTGGGTTCCAGCCCACCAACAGCATTCCAGACAGAGTCTGCTCCGGCGCCGAACGGCGCAAAAATAATACAACTATCACAACACTTGCCAGATGGAATAACCCCGGTAACAGCTTGAATGCTAGTATATTGGCAATGATGCCATCTCCTGCCAAACGAGCGGTTAGCCCAGCGAGCAGTTCCCATACAGGTCCATAGGCGGACGGATCGGTTTTCCAGCGCGTAAAGCTGTAAAATGGATCGTTGGGGAAACTCATGATCAATTGCCGGAAAGGGTTTCCTCCATAGATTCCCACAATCCGGCCATGAAAAATGTTATCGTAAATATCCAGGGCATCGTAAGGAGCCATCAATATAAGCACAAGAATAAACGCCAGAATGCCACTAATTACAATGAACCAAGCGGCCTTGGTTCTAGTCTGGCTAGCGGCTTGGATACCCATGAAGTACAAAAGTGCGAGACCGGAAAAAGCCAGAATCATCCGCAGATAAGCCAATGCCCCGACATCCTGCAACAGCTGCCCATCTAAGGCCGTGCGATTATATAGAATCAATAAATTAGCGGGCAGTGTGAACGCCAAAATATAAATAATTAGGCTGCCCGCAAAAGCAACTACTAATTTAAGCGTTGCGGGATCGAATGTTGATTTGTATAACTCGCGAATTTTTTCCATAAGGAGATAACGAAGCTGATCAGCAGAAAGCCGTAAAGAGGAAAGAACTGGGCCTGAATTGCAGCACTCACCGGTGTCCACTCAATAAAGAAAGTGTATGAAAAACCAATCAGTCCGCAGAACAACCACCAGCCTGTCCAGGCATCGAGGCGCGGTAGTCTCAGCCACCCCACTTTTATATTGGAGGGTTGAACAAAGATGGCTAGGAGGGGCAGTAGCCAGAGCATATACCAGGAAAATAAGTTTTGAGAGAGCAGCGTGATAATGCTAATCGGCCAGATGCAACGCCGCAATGCGGTTTCGGCATCTGATGCCGGATTCAAAACAGCCCAACCAACAGCCACGAAAAGGGCCCCTAGCTCCACGAGCGTTAGGCCATTGATCGTGTAAAGCTTGAATCCGCCCAAAACATGGGTTAGGGCCGCAACTAAAGGGCTAATATTAAACTTTTCTTGAAAGTAATCGGGCAGATATCCGAGCACGGAGGCTCCACTTGTGAACCAGTACGGCAAATAGAACAGACCGATTGCCGCCCCGAAGGCCAGCGGCATACTCCATCTGCCCCGCGGGTCACGCGGGCGCCATATAAATGGCAGAAGCAGGGCCGGGTAGAACTTCATGGCTGTGGCAACCCCCAACAAAAAGCCCGCCCAGCCATCGCGTTCGCGCACGCGCGCCCACCAAGCGCCGACTAGCAGCGGCAACATCAGGCCATCGATGTGGGCGGAATGAGCCGTCTCAAAAGTCAACAGCGGCGACCACAGATAGATGAGCACACGCACCGTTGGGCGTCCCAAGTCGCGTAGCAGGCCAACTAGCAGAATGCCAGCTATCAATCCTCCGGCGGCCATGGCACCTTGGAACCAGTGAATGTTGTCCGGCCAGATCCGCCAGAGTATGGCATACGTGGCTTCCGCGGCTGGAGGGTAGACGGTTACCACCAAATTGCGATTGATTGATGGGTAAATCGTGGAATCTCTTAAGAACGATAGTTGCGGAGCGCTTGGTGGGTATAGATAGGGGCTTATGTCATGAGCTTGCACTCTGCCATCCCACACATAGCGGAACATATCGTCAGAGAGGGTTGGGCGAGTAAAAACAAGAATACCCTGTGCGGCTATAGATAGGGCAAATATTCCAATAATTACACTGTAACCAACCTGCCCTTTAGACAATACCCAAAATGAAGCCAGCCCGTATAAAGTGAAAGCTCCGAAAAAGACCCATTCAAATGCGATGGTGTTCGCACGTAAGTCGCCAAGATGCCAAGCATAGGCTGAAGTGGCGACTAGGAGTAAACCTAGAACTCCCAGCAACCACTTCTCAGAACGAGCCATTTGCAAATCCGGTATCAAGTCAGGAATGCCAGGATTTTTGCTAGCCAACTTCCTCGCTCGGCTCCCGCTTCCAAGCGCGGGTGCAATAAGGCGTCCACACCGAGGATGCGGCCAGCAGGAATTGCTAGAAAGATCAAACCCAGGAGTGCAAGCATCGCATAGCTCCAATACCACTCACCAGGCACCCTAGAGACACCAAAATATAAATTCAATGCCTGAAGCAGGGCAGCCAAACCTCCCAAGCGAGTGAACAAGCCGAAGACTAGGGTGACAGCTACAAAGGCTTCCATCAGCCAGATGATCCAGCCCATCCAAGAAAGATTGGGAACGACGAATTGCTTAACTAGAGATGCCTGCAAAGGGATCTTCGAATAGATGGTCATCAGACCCACCCAGTCGCACAACCCCGACGTACGCGCATGAAAACTGGTGCTAACCGCGAAATTCGCAGGACATCCAAACGTTGGAGGAAGCTTCCAAAGCAATTGGGTGTACCATAAATAACCAACGATCACTCGTGAGACCAACAATCCTGCCCTACTTACATAATCGATCCAAACGTTGTTCGGTTTTAGAATCTTTTCCATCAGAACCTCCATTCCACGAACGTGTTCAGGTTTCAATTGCGCGCAGAAATTCTATTATCCAAGCTGGCGGGCTGCGAGCAAAACCGCCAGAATGGTCATGCCATCTCGAATCTCACTCTCCAAAACCATTTGAATAACCGATGCAAATGGGAAAACCTCAATCTCCAGGAATTCGGTCTCATCCGGCACTGCTTGAACTTGGGTGAGGTTTCTTCCAATGTAGAGGTGGGCAATTTCGTGCATGATCGATTTACTCGTATAGTAAGTGTTAACATAATCCAATAGGGCTGCATCATACCCAACTTCTTCGCGCAATTCCCGGTGAGCAGCATCCAGTAGCGTTTCCGCGGGCCTGACGCCTCCAGTGGGCATTTCCCATCGTTGGTTTTCCCCAAACACATAGCGGTATTGCCTGACCATCACAACATGGCTTTCATCCACAAAAGGTAGGATGCCTACGCAGTCCGCACATTCGACCACCCCATACAGGGTAGTTTTGCCGTTCGGCATTTCGGCAATATCCTCTCGCACAGAAGTCCATGGGTTTTGGTAAACCGGACGGCTGGAAATCGTCTTCCAAGTTTTAGGCGGCATCTATGCTTTCCTTATAGCGGCTCCCATTAACATAACTTACAAACTCCAGTAAACACCACAACTAGCACATGCTGGGTTGGGATGTTCACTTAACAAGTCTACTCTAAATTTTCGATATTGCGGCTCATTCCAGATCTCATGGAACGGTCGTTCAAAGAGATTTCCTAAGATTAAGCTTTCATAATCATTCGTCGCGAATGGAGAGATACAACAGGGCAAACAATTCCCATTTGCTGTAATATATGCTGTCGTCCAGGGACGCGTACAAGCTTGCCATGGAGAAAAATCAGGTGAACGTGCTGCTGCTAAACTATTAATCGGATCTCGTCCGCCTGAAGCGAGAAATTTAATCCCAAGCTCCGAACTTAGTTCCGTACATTCATCAATAATTTGTTGCTCGATATTATCCTCTTTGCCAAAGATCGCGATCTTATCGCGAGCCATTCCGAATTGTTGATCCGGTTGCCTGGCGAAATAAACCATGCGCTGTAAGTAGACTTCAGGAACACCCAACTTAGTAGCCAACCATAACAGATCTGGTAATTCTTGCAGGTTCTCTCGCGTGGCAACACACCATATCGAAATATTCGGTGTGCTCATCCCTAAGTGTTCTTTTGTTTTGACTAATCCCTGCAAACCTTTCTTAAGCTTAGGAAGGAGCGATGCGCCACGTATACGGGCGTAGGTCACCTCCGTTGCCCCATCGATCGAGCATCGGTATTGATCGAGTCCGCTCTCAACCAATTTTCTTTGCCACTCATCAGTCAATAATGTTCCGTTAGAATTGATGATAACTTCCACTTTCCGTTCCCTAAGATACTTGATGATCTCCGGTAAATGTGCATTCAGCAGCGGCTCGCCAATGCCATGCAATAATGCCCGCTGCATTTGAGGGAACTGTTCAGCGATAGAAATGAATTCATGGAGCGATAGAGTTTTGAGCCGTTCACGCTGGAAATAAGTGCGAGGACAAGTCTGACAAAGCAGGTTGCAGCGGTTGGTTACTTCAATAAAAACGACTTTGGGGGAGAGCTCAGCAATTGGACCGCGCATACTTCCTTCTGGCAGGCGATATGCATCCGGTAGGAACTTCTGTTCCGGCACTACGGTTGAGATTCTTGGTGTTATGTGTGCCGATAAAGATATCCCATTGCGGTCCAATGTTTATCTCCGTGGTTTAATTCGTTGTGGATTGTTTCAATTATACCAAGTATATCATTTGAGATTTGAAGGAGGCGCTTGCACTTGCGGAACAATTAACGAATATCTCTAGATCTTCCTGTCGCTCCGGAGATTTCGCTCGGTGAGAGATACGACATTGATTTGGATTTCTAGAGTTCACCATACCCGTTATCGAAAAGAGGATATATAATCGCATAGTATATAATAACACTTTAAAGGCTAGGATATAGCATTTATACTGAACCTTCAGTTCGACGCCCTAGAACTAGAGCAATACTTTCTATTGGAGTCTTGCGAGTGATTCAATCAAATAATTGGGCTAATCCCTCAATGGCAGGCGCGCAAGAAATCGCTGAAATGGCATCCGCTCTGGAGGAACGAGGTAGGGCTCTTGACCAACAACAAATTAACTCGGCCCTCATAAGTAAACTCGCCCCAACTCCAGGCGATCACCTGATTGAAGTCGGATGTGGGAGTGGACTGCTATGCCGCTTAATGGCACCGATGGTTAGTCCAGGTGGCCAGATCACAGGTCTTGATATTTCTCCAGAGATAATTACGTTTGCACAAAATTATGCTATGAATACTGGTTTGGCTGATCTGATTCAGTGGAGCACTGGCAAGGCTGAATTCCTTCCTTTTAAGGATATGAGTTTTGATAGTGCTCTGGCGGCGCGTTTACTCCTACACGTATCTACCCCCGAATCTGTTCTCAAAGAATTGAAACGTGTAGTACGTATCGGTGGAAAAGTAGTAGTCATGGATTGGGACTTTGAGACTGTGGTAGTAGATCACCCCGACCGCGCACTGACCCGCCGCGTGTTGCATTGGCGTTGTGATCATTATGGTGGAAATAATTGGAGTGGAAGACAATTATTAAGGCATATGAAGGCCGCGGGGTTCTCCACTCTAGAGGGGATACCTTTTGTTTCAGTTGCTCGTAATGCGAAGGATTCTCTGACGCTATCTTTGTTTCGATCTGCCCAAGTTGCGCGCGATGGAGGCGAGATCACGTCCAGCGAACATGATGCTTGGGTGGCTGAGATCAACTCCGCCTTGACGGCAGATCGCTTTTTTGCAAGCATTGTCTATTTCATTGTTTCGGGTGTAAAAGTATAAACTATTAATTCTTCATCATAACATTCTGGCGAGAGGAAAGGACATAGAAGAAAAATGGGTTACTCTCTTGGAATTGGTTTAACCAACGATTGCAATTTGAACTGCGCGCACTGCTACCGCGACACTGTACGCATTAATTATTTGAGTCTGGCTCAGATTAAAGAGATCTGTAACTCAGTTCCAGTAGATAGCATTGGAATGGGAACCGGTGAAAATGCGCTTAACCCCGAATTCAATGAGATCGTCAGTTATTTGAGCACTCAACAAATCAAACTCAGCATTGCTTCGAACGGTTACACGTTGATGTCTATTCCTGAATCTATTTTGGAAATGTTTAGCGATGTTGAGGTCTCTATAGATTTCCCCACACAAACTGAACAAGATGCGCACCGCGGTTTTGGAAATTGGGCATTAGTACATCGGGCGATTGAACGTTGTCACCAGCAAGGGGTTGAAGTTTCCATCCTCTCCACCTTAATGAATACGAATTATAACAAAATGGATCAAATGGTGGCGCTCGGTCGAGTGGATGGATGCAATCTTCGAGTCAATGCCTACCAAGCAGTGAAAACTGATGCTTTTCGATTAAGTTATTCCCAATTTTGGGAGGGTTACCGTCTCCTTTTCTCAGCAGGGCTGGTTGTTGGGTGCGCCGAACCTGTTGTCAGGGCTGTGATGGGATTGCCAAACGTTCAATCGCCTTGCGGGAGAAAGAGCATCCGCATTAATCCACGGGGCCAGGTCATCCCGTGTGTTTATTGGCCCAACGGGTCATCGCTGGCGCGAACCACCTCCGATTTGGTTGAGTTGGGGGAAGAGATACTAAATGAGCAGGCTTTTCAAATGGCCCGTTTTGAACCTTCTTTTGCTTCAGACTGTGCATGCAGAGGAGGTTGCGCCAGTCGCCGTGCGTTGAATGGCAGATTGGATGCTCATGATGAATTCTGTCCCTGGGTCAAAGGTGAAGTGATTGATTTGAACTGGAATCCTGCACCTGCGAAAGATTTGATGCGAATTGGCAATGTCTGCACTACAATTATCAATTAGAAGAGATTTCGTTTTGGGCATACAAATTACAAAGAAGACGAAAGGACAGATAAACCATGGATACTTCCAAGGCCGTCGTGATCATTTTCAATGGGAACGGAATGGGCCAGACCAACGAGCAGTCGCTCAGGGATAAGCTTACAAAAACCTTCCTTACCCTCGCCAGTCAAAACGGAGATTTGCCTCGAGCGATTTGCTTCTATACAGATGGTGTAAGACTGGCTTGCGATGGATCTCCCGTTCTGGATGAGCTTCGATTACTGGAAGCTAGAGGTGTACGTTTGATTCTTTGCCAGACTTGCCTAGATTATTTTGGATTAAAAGAAAAAGTACGTGTGGGCATAGTAGGAGGGATGGGAGACATCATTACCACGATGTGGCAGGCGGATACTGTAGTCACGGTATAATCAAGACAGTATTCTCTGCAACGTTGTGCCTGCTACTTGTCTGATTCACCCAGATCCTTGAGAAGAGCGGCTATAGCAGTACGTATAGGTGGCATCAACAGTGTACAGTGTTTTACCTCTTACTAAGGATGGATGCCCAGCTCGGAGATTCATGCTGCCTTCCTTGTTGGTAGACACCTCCTGCCAAAAACGATGAGCAGTGCTTTCAAAACCAGCAAGAGAACCGTAAAATCACTATTTATTGCGAAAACTTGCGAAAAGTTTTGGGCGTTTCTGTAAAGTCGCTGCCGATGAAATAACGTGCCTGTAGATCTGCGCCAGTGACATGGCGCACTTGGCTGAAACCGCGCTTCCAAAGGAACGGCTCAATTTGTCCGGCTTCGATCTGGAAGTTGCGCTCCTCATCGAAGAAACGCCTGAGGAACGAGACGGTCAGAATCACGATATCCCGTTTGGGTGCTAGAGCCTGTTCACACATGTAATCGAAAACAATGGCGCTGCCGGGGACTGAATGGTTGGCAATGAACGACAGAGTACCACCCACAGAGCGCGTATCCACTTTACCAAGAGATATATCCAGCCCTAAAGTCCAGTTTTTCGAAAATGTAATCTTACCGGCTTTCACGGCGAACCCGGGCGCGCATACGGGAAAACGGATATTTGCAATGGTACTTTTGCTTCGTGTCAGGTAGGTGCTTCAAAATTGCAACGAGGGATAACATTTGATCTACTTTTCATTAGTCCAGTCTCACATCCTGAAATGTGCTAATAAGATCAGCCTTTGGCCCGTCACAGAACACGAAAAATATGTTCGATTGTGTCTCTCCTTGCCCACAAGGTTTTTGACGGTCTGGCGGAGCGAGGCAAGGGTTCGATGGGCTGGTTTTATGGCTTGAACCTGCATCTGGTAGTCAATGAATGCGGTAAAATCCTGGCTTGTCAGCTCACTCCAGGGAACACAGAGGATTTGAGCAATTATGGAAGACCTTCAACGTTGAGCTCATCGCGCGACTCGAGAAGATCATGAAAAATCGATTGATGCCTATGATGGACAAGTTACTTTTGCGCAAGCGCGCCGTCATTGAGAGCGTGATCGACCAACTGAAGAATATTTTTCGAATTGAACACTCTCGGCACCACAGTCCGATCAATGCCTTTATCAATATTATTGCGGGTCTCATTGCGTATTGCCATCAACCTAAAAAGCCTTCTATGAATATTATCCCTACCGATTTGCCTCTGCTCATCGCCTAACCATTATTCACGTTAAAATAGCAACATGACCACTTACTGCGACTACTGTAATTCTCGCCCTGAAGATACTCATAATCGAGTTTACCACGATACACAATATGGTTTTCCTCTCCAGGAGGACAACTTGCTTTTTGAGCGATTTATCTTGGAGATTAATCAGGCGGGTCTTTCCTGGATTACGATTTTGAAGAAAGCAGACAATTTTCGTTCCGCGTACAGTCGCTTTGATATCGACAGAATTGCATCCTATGGTGAAGCAGATCGAGTCGGGTTGTTAAGTAATCCCGGCATAATCCGCAATAGGCTGAAGGTGGATGCCGCGATTGAGAATGCACGCCGCATCCAAAAATTGCGTAGAGAATATGGATCTTTCAAAGATTGGCTGGATCATCATCATCCGCAGACTTTGGAGAAGTGGGCTGCCTTGTTCAAACACAACTTCGTATTTACAGGTGGGGAGATTGTGAAGGAATTTCTCATGAGCACCGGATATCTTCCTGGTGCTCATACACCGGATTGCCCTATTTACGAAGCTGTGATCGCCAAGCGTCCACCTTGGCATTCCCAATGATCTTGTATTATCTATTGGAGGATAATTTCTGTTGAAAGCACTAGGCGTCTCTCGTAGTTATTGTGTTCAGGTCTTGAAGCAGCTCATTCTCCACCTCTAAGCGCGCAATATAGGCTTTTGTGTTCTCTCGCTTCGGTGGACGACCGCTTTTGCGTCGCTTGGAATTCTTTTGAAACGCTTCCTCTCCTTCGCGGCGATAAGCTTGTAACCACTTCTGAATCCGTTTCGGGTCACGCAGTCCCAGAAGTTCGGTAATTTCTTTGTGAGCCTTCCCCTCTTCTTCAAATAACCGGATCGCTTCCAGCTTCGTCGCTAATAGATAATGCTTCATCCCTTTCTTCCTAGACATAAAAAAGTCCTCTTGTGTTATTTTCTCACAAGAGGACTTTTTCTTTTGTGTTCAGTTTTAGGGGTTCAGTAATTTCCGGGACTTTTCTCAAGCCCTCGGTGGTAAGCTGTTTTCTAAGATTTATCAATTTGATTTTCTCCATCATATGAAAATCTTTTTGCTCATCAGAGCCGAAAAACGATGGGAGAACCTGCGATTTCTCATCTAATCTCGCGATTCTGCTCGAAAGAATTGCGCCAAGCAGTGCAAATTGGCGGGAAAAATCCAAATGCGATGGCCCTGATCCATCCGGCGCAACGCTGACGTTATTATCCCACATAGAGACATAGTTGTGCTTCCGGGCGATATGTTGGTCATTGTGGCTCAAGGGAAAGCACGCGAGGAAGCGATTCAGCTTTGCCGATCAGAATGACTGCTCATTTGTTTTTCTGTTGAACCTATTTGCCGGAGCTTCT
>Ga0335081_10001156_pt1 | contig 42143 bp, 33 predicted proteins | sample Lox_Sample_35_FD_206713 | JGI IMG/M metagenome (GOLD analysis project Ga0335081, IMG submission 206713) | Soil microbial communities from Loxahatchee National Wildlife Refuge, Florida, United States - Lox_Sample_3.5 | ecosystem: Environmental > Terrestrial > Soil > Wetlands | place: USA... | reverse complement strand
TCGAGCATAAGTTTGCTCATTGAGATAGTAGTTTCCGCCGGCCGTTTCCGGAGTAATGAAATACGGCGTCGTCCCAATGGGAACGAGATTGAGATCGTATTGCGAAACTCCGAAACCTGCTTCCAGCAACTCACCGCTCTTAAAATATTCCTGGTCCTTGACCGTCCCCGCATATGCAGATTCGATATCTGCTGGTGTCGCCGCCAATGGATCCAGCGGCGACAAGCCCAGATGCGCGTCTTTTGATTGGTTGATGACAAACTCTGTGCTCAGAATGTTTCTTGAAGTGAGATTTGTCTGAATCTTGGCCAGGTTACCTATGCGCCAGTATGGGTCCTCATCCTGGCCGTTCGGAAGCTGCGGGATGACCAGCAGATCGTATTCCCCATCAATCGCATCATAGAACCACATCTTTCCCGGAATGATCGGCCCCGAAACTGTAAACCGCGGCGTCCAGGTATCGAGGTTGATGCCTTTCTTGTCTTGAAGAGAAGGAGTGAAATCCGTAGCGATGAAACGAAAATGATTATCGCCTATTCCGGTATTCAGGCTGAGAACGCCGGCTGATGCCTTGCCGTATTCGGCTGGTTCGCGGCTGCTCTCCACCTGGACAGAGCGAAAGGCGTCCGTGCTCACGCGGATCAGCAGCAAGCCGTTCGCCGGTTGGCTCACATTGAAACCATCCAGCAAGGTGAGGGTCTGGTGTGTATCGCCTCCGGCGATATGCGGTTGCCCACTTGCGTCCTGTACCACTCCCGGAATGAAATTCAGCGCGTTGCGGTAATCGCGACTGTAAGGATATGGCAAATTGATAATGTCCAGGCCGGTGAGCTCCTCTTTCTGGGAAACCTGGGCTGGATCGATGACCGGGGCCTGTTCTGAGACGTTGATGGTCTCCCGAATTTCCTGCTGATGATGCAATACTGCATCCACGCTCTTCGTTTCGCCGAGCTGCAAGTTCGGAACGTCCAATGCATAGTATCCCCGTTTCTGGACGTGGAGGCCGCCGGCGCCGGAGTAGCTAATGAAGAACTCGCAATGCCCGGCAAAGTCGGTTTCGCAGTGCATGGCCCCCCTCGGACCAGATTGGAGCACCACTAAGGCTGAAGCGACCGCCATGCCATTTTCATCCATAACGGTAACGGTCAACGGATGCTGCGGGTTACTAGGGAGAGTTTGGCAATATGTTTCCGATGGATAAAATGAAAAGAAGAAAGCGAGGCACAGAAGAGATTGGCGCTCGACACGCATGCAGATCGATTTTATTGTCTCTCAATTAACGAACCTATGATCAATTCGTGCGATCGGAAAATGAAAACGGCATTTATTACGCTGTTGTCACTGCTGGTGCTTGCGATTTCAGCTGTTTGAGCTTGGCACGCCAATGAATCACAATCAGTTATAAGCATGAAAACCCCTGGACCTAAACCTGCTCCGCCAGAATCACGGCGGAAATTTGAGCGCTTTCCGATCGATCTTCGAGTAACCGCTCATGTTTTCCGTGAAGGAAAGACTGTCTCCGTCTGGGGTCGATCGACAGAACTGGGGGTGGACGGCATCGGCGTAACTCTGACCGGAGCCCTCGAAACCGACGAAGTAGTTACTCTCGAACTCACGCTTCCCCTCGCCCCGAAACCTCTGAAGATTCGCGCTTTGGTTCGCTTTCACAATGGCCTCCGTCATGGTCTTGAGTTCCTCGCCATCACTCCCGACCAGCGCAACCTGGTCAAACGAGTCTGCGAGATGCTCGCCGCCGGTCAATGAACCACCTTCCGCCGAGATCTATGCTCTCCAGCTAACTAAATTACTGCAATCTGCATAGAAACATACAAAGAAGCATTCTTAGGAGTCAGATCATCTGATATTCGAGGTTCTCGGCAAGATTTATGTTGATCAAAACAGTGCATGATTTGGCGTGGTCGGAGGTCACTCCGAAAAGCTTGTATCTGAACCGGCGCAAGTTCCTGGCGGGTACCGCGGTAGCTGCCGGAACCGCACTTGTCGGACTGCCTGAGATTCTTTCACCCGCCATTACGGTGAGCGCGAACGAAAAAATTAACGGGCTGAAGAAAAGTTCCTTTTCGACGACCGAAACAATTACCCCGTATAAAGACGTAACGAATTACAACAACTATTACGAATTCTCAACTGACAAATATGAACCCGCCGACCTGGCCAAGAACTTCAAGACCCGTCCCTGGAATGTAACCATCGACGGGCTGGTCAAGAAAAAACAAGTGCTCGATGTGGACACGATCATCAAGATGGCCGCGCCGGAAGAGCGAATCTATCGCCATCGGTGCGTTGAAGGCTGGTCGATCGTTGTGCCGTGGATCGGCTTCTCGCTAAGCGAACTGATAAAGCGGGCGGACCCTCAGCCCAAGGCGAAGTTCGTAGAATTCACCACGATTTACGACCCCAAACAGATGCCAGGCCAACGTGATCACGTGCTGGATTGGCCCTATATTGAAGGGCTCCGCATGGATGAAGCCATGCACCCGCTCACTCTGCTCTGTTTCGGCATGTACGGCGAGACCCTTCCCAACCAGGATGGGGCGCCGATACGCATGGTTGTGCCGTGGAAGTATGGCTTCAAAAGCGCGAAAGCAATTGTAAAGATCACGTTCACTTCGGATCAACCTGTCAATACCTGGAACAAATATGCTCCAAATGAATACGGCTTTTACTCGAACGTCAACCCGCACGTTGACCATCCGCGTTGGAGCCAGGCCAAAGAGCGCCGCCTCGGAGAATTCTTCAAGCGGCCAACCCTGATGTTCAACGGATATGACCAGGTGGCAAGCTTGTACAGCGGAATGGACTTGAAGAAATACTTCTGAGAATTCCCCGAACGTTTCTGAAAAATATGGCTCGCTGGCTTAAACCGCTTGTTTTTCTCGCTTGCCTCCTGCCGCTCGAACGCCTGGGATGGAAGGCCTACACCGGCATGCTTGGCGCGAACCCCATCGAGGTAATCACGCACTCCACGGGTGATTGGACGCTCATCTTCCTGCTGATCACGCTTTCTGTCACCCCGCTTCGCAAGCTCACCGGGCAACTCTGGCTCATTCGCTATCGCCGGATGTTTGGTCTCTTCGCGTTCTTCTACGTTTCACTGCATTTCTTGACCTACATCTGGCTCGATAAATTTTTCGACCTTCACGAAATGCTCGCTGATATCGGCAAACGCCGATTCATTACCGTTGGCATGACCGGCTTTGCTCTGTTGATTCCGCTGGCAATTACGTCGACCAAAGGATGGATTCGCCGCCTCGGCGGAAGGCGCTGGCAGGCGCTTCATCGGCTGATTTACTTTGCCGCTGTTGCCGGCGTTATTCACTACTACTGGCTGGTGAAAGCGGACAAGCACAAGCCACTCGAATACGCGGCCGTTCTGAGTGCTTTGCTTGGCTATCGTTTGGTGGTATGGATCGTTCCGGCGATTCAAACGCGAAAGTCCAGGCTGGTTCCCGTGTCTCACTTCCGGGTTCCTGAAGCATAGCAGCGCTCAGCTATATTCATAATGTGCGGCAACTTGTGCGCCAGCATCTGCGCTTCTTCTTGTTCGTAACTCTGCTTGGCATCGCTCTTCGTCTTCTCGCCATTTTTTGCTTTCCCGGAGTCACTACCGACTCTTTCATCTACGGCGATATCGCCAAAAACTGGCTCCGCCACGGCATCTACGGTCTCACTGGGTCGGATGCGATCTCGGCGACATACATTCGTCTGCCTGGATACCCCGCGTTCCTGGCCGCCGTCTTCGCGGTTTCCGGTGTAGATCACTATCGTTCCGTCCTCTTCACGCAAGTGTTCGTGGATATCGGCACATGCTTTCTGATCGCCGACATTGCACGCCGCCTGATATCAGAGCAGGCCGCTCGAGTCGCGCTCCTGTTGGCCGCGTTATGCCCATTTCTTGCCCAATACGTCGCGGCTGCTTTAACCGAGTCTCTGGAGATTTTCTTCACATCTCTCGCCCTCGATCTGGCCCTCATTGCTTTTGATCGCCCCTTGCTTCGCCTCTGGTTTACCTGTGGGCTCGCGATTGGCGCGGCGGTTCTTCTGCGCCCCGATGGCGGCCTGCTTCTAATCGCGATTGCCGGCTACGTGCTGGTAATTGGCCTTACAAATCAGGTAAGCGGCGATCATAGACTTAAACAAGGTCTCCTAGCGGCCTGCATCCTAACGGTCGTTGCGCTTGCCCCGCTGATACCCTGGACGCGGCGCAATCTGCACGTCTTCCATCGCTTTCAACCTCTTGCCCCCAGGTACGCGAATGAGGAGAACGAATTCGTTCCTATGGGATTCAACCGATGGGTCAAAACCTGGATCGCCGATTATTCGTCTGTCGAGGAAATCTACTGGGCAGTCCCCGGGAGCCGGGTTGATGCAGCGAAATTGCCCTCACGCGCATTCGATTCTGAGGCGGAACGCGAGCGCACGTTCGCCGTCCTCACCGAATACAACAAGCTTCTGCACATCTCGCCCCGGCTCGATGCGCAATTCGAGTCGCTCGCTCAGGAGCGTATCACGCATGCGCCCCTTCGTTACTATCTTTGGCTGCCAGCTTTACGGATTGCCGATATGTGGCTTCGCCCCCGGACGGCAACCCTCCCTTGCGACACACGCTGGTGGGAGTTCAATGACGATCCGCAGTGGTCGGTTTTAGCGATTTCGCTCGCCGTCGTAAATCTGGCCTATGTGCTCGCGGCGCTATATGGTTCATGGCGCGTGGATCACCTACAGTACGCAGGTCTGCTCTTGACCTTCGTCGTGCTGCGTTCTTTATTTCTCGGAACCCTAGAAAATCCTGAACCGCGCTATACACTCGAGTGTTATCCGGTTGTGATTGTGCTGGCCAGCGCGGTATTTGTTGGCGCCATATCATCGCCTTCTGTCGCGCTTGCGGAAGCTGAAACCATTCTGCCCTGACTTCCGGTCACCCTGCTAATTCAGCCATTAGTAGCACATTTCTACCGTCCTACGTATTTCGCAGGGCGCCGTTATTCGCAAGCCTCTCAAAAAAATGCTTGTAAGTTGCGGCCACTTAGTTGCAGAATTGCGTTCCAACAACAAGGCAATGAGATGCGCCGATTTGACCCGGATTCAACTGGGGCTTGCCGCGTTGTTAAGACATCGGTTCGGGAGCCCACATGAACCCGCAATCCCCCGTCTCAGGCAAACCGCTCATCCTTATTTCCTGCCTTGCGGCAGTCGTCCTTCTGCTCGCCTCGCATGTGAGCGCACAACAGGCAACTGCGCTTATTACCGGAACTGTTAAAGACCAGTCCGGCGCAGTAGTTGTGGGCGCCAAAGTGACGCTGACTAACTCCGGCACGAACGTCTCGCGAACCACAAAAACCGGCAAAGATGGCGATTACGTTTTCACACTCATACCCATTGGGATCTATCAACTGACTGTCGAACAACAGGGTTTCGACAAATACGTTCAAAAAGGCATCACGCTTGAGATTAACCAGAATGCTCGCCAGGACATCGCCCTGAAACTCGGTAAGACCAGCGAAGTCGTCGAGGTCCAGGGAAACGTTACCCAGGTAGATACGATCAGCGCGACTCTCGGCAAAGTCGAGACCACGCAGCGAATTGAGGACTTGCCTCTCGCCGCGCGCGACACCATGCAACTAGGTCTGTTGCAGGCCGGAACGTTCGCCCCCGATCAGGATGACGGCTCAGGAAATCCGTTTTCGGTCAGCGGCCAGCGGTCGGAGTCGATGACCTTCCTTCTCGACGGCGCTGACAACAATGACTTTCTCGGCAACAACATGGTCGTTGATCCCAACCCAGACGCAGTGGACGAGTTCAAGATCATCACCAACAACTATGAAGCCGAGTACGGGCGCACTTCCGGCGGAATTGTAAACCAGGTGATCAAATCCGGCACGAATTCCGTCCATGGCGATGTGTTCGATTACTTTCGCAACACTGCGCTTGATGCCAAAGACTATTTCCTCCAGCAAGCTCCGGTCTTCAAGTACAACATTTTCGGTGGAACGATTGGCTTCCCAATCAAGAAAGACAAGATGTTCCTCTTCGCCTCGTATCAGGGTTCGCGATTGCGCGAAGGACAGAATCCCGGGGTTCTTACCGTGCTCACGCCTGCGGAGCGCAACGGAGATTTCAGCGCATTGGGATTCCAGCTAACCGATCCCCGAGACCCGAATTTCGGCCCTTTTCTGTGCAGCGGCACTCCCTGCAATCAGGTTCCGGTCGATTCTGTCATGAAGAACTACATGAACAAGTATCTTCCGCTGCCGAATTACGGCACCAATGGCTTTGTCGAAGATCCCGTGGCAGACCTGCAGGACGATCAATTCATTTTTCACTATGACTACAACATCTCCAGCAAGGATACGCTGTCGGCTTTTTACATCTTCGACGATGCCCCACAGGTTTTTCCATTCGAAGTGCTCAAAGGGGCGTCCACTGGTGGCGATGTGCCCAACGGATCGGGCTTTACCAATGCCGAGCGATCTCAGGCCGGCTCAATCAGCTGGACGCGGACGATTTCTCCCACCATGCTGAACGAACTCCGCTTCTCGACGAATAGAGTCGCATCGTTTGACGCAGTTCCTCTCGACAAAACTTCCCCCTCCGCCCTCGGGTTTACCACTGTCGTGCCAGATGATCCTGCTGGGGTGGCGCCTCCTTTAATCACGGTGGGAGGAGCATTCAATCTGGGACCTTCGCCGCAAGGCCCAACCAAAGATCACGACGTGACTTTTCAAGCTCAAGACACGTTCTCCTGGACCCATGGCCGCCACGCCTTGAAGTTCGGCGGGGATCTGCGCTGGACGCAGAGTAACTTCCACTACGACTTTTACAATAACGGTTCCTTTGACTTCGGCACCTATTACACGAATACCGGGAACGCGCTGGCGGATTTCGTTGGTGGTTTCACGGACAACTATTATCAATTTTCAAGTGCAGTCTACGGCATCAGGAGCCATCAACTTTATTTCTTTGGGCAGGATGAATGGAAGGCCACGAATAATCTCACGATTGACTATGGTCTTCGATACGAGTACAACTCGCCGCAGGAAGATCCGCGTAATGAAATCATCGGCTGGTATCCAGGCCGGCACTCCACGGTTTTTCCCGGTGCCCCTCCCAACTTCCTTTATCCAGGCGATCCGGGAACTCCCAACCGTGGCTTAATCTATCCGGATCGCAACAATTTTGCTCCACGGGTGGGTTTTGCCTGGGACCTGCTGCACAACGCGCGGCTGGTCATGCGCGGCGGCTTTGGAATTTTCTATGACATCGAGGACGGGGCTCTCAACCTGCAATTCGGCGGGCAGCCGCCGTTCGGCTACGTCGCCAACAACTACCCCTGCTTCACAACGGCCGCAATCGCCGCCCCGGGCTGCCTCGTTCCGGTCAACGGCTCATACAGTGCCGATCCGTTTCAAACAGCAAGCACTGGTTACTCCGACCCATACCCCTTCATTGCCGGGGGCCATTTAGGCCAATTCTTTACTCCTGCGATTCCATTCGCGTACGTCGTTTATCCTCACTTCCGTACGCCCTACGCTGAAAATTTCAACTATGGTTTTCAATTTCAGGCGACAAAGGATACCTTTGTTGAGGCAGTGTACGTCGGCAGCATCAGCCGCAAAGCCATCAGCGGACAGAACTTCAATTACCCCCTGGTCTTTGGCAATAACCCTAACAGCTTACTTAACCAATATCTGGGAGCAGTCGCCTCCGGCAGCAATCCGTTATATTACATCTCTCCCGACTGCGCCCGGCCGCTCGCAGCCTGCAATGCGGATTTCGTGCCAACCGGCGCAACCCAGATATTGACCAATCTGAGCGACGGCAGTTCCTCCAGCAACGAATTTCAACTTACTGTTGACCGGAGAATGAATCACGGACTCAGTTTCAGAGTCGCCTACACGATCTCAAAGACAATCGACGTCAGCTCCGGGTTCCGCTCACGATCTTCCACCTATACCAACCCCGTGCTTCCCTCCTTTGACCGGGGTCTGGCGGATTTCGACGCCCCGCAACGGCTTGTTCTGAGTCCGATCTGGGAGGTTCCAATCGGGAAGCATGGGAATGCACCCGAGAGAAAGTTGCTGGGAGGGTGGGAAGTTTCGGCCATCACGACATTTCAGTCCGGAAATCCGTTCACCCTTTATTCGAGTAACGGCGCGAGCGAATCGGAGAACGGCCTTGACCGGCCGGATGTCGTCGGCCCAATAAAGATGTTCAGCAACCCTCGTGATGTGGAAACATTCAGCCCCAGTCCTGATGGCATCCACGGAAGCTGCCTGCCTGGCACTGTCACGGGTCATTTTTTGTTTAACCCGATGAATCTGGTCTGCTCTGTTGGACCACCGGCCGGTCAGCCATTCGTCTCCGGGATCGGGTTGGTGCCGGGGGGAGTGCCGCTGTTCAGCTATGGCAACATGGGCCGGAACGTTTTGCGCGGTCCCGGGATCAATGACTGGACAATTTCCATTCTTAAGAACATTCAGGTGACTGAAAGCAAGTCGCTACAATTCCAAACAAGTTTCTTCAACGTATTCAACCACACACAGTTCTTCGGCCCGACCATAAGCGAAGGATCAATTGGTTTGGGACAATATTTCGGGCAGGTCACGACGGACAGCAATCCGTCAAACTCGCCCTATTACCGCGGGCCGCGGATCATTCAGTTTGCCCTGAAGTTCTTTTACTGATTGGGCGGGCAGTGGCTACTATAAGACGGACGCGCGGCGAGTCGGGCATTCAGTTTAGATTGTAATGATGCCTATTCCCCCTGCCCCGTCCTCGACAACCGCGCCCACCCGCAATACACTTTCTATCGTGCGGTCAACGGCCGCACGCTATGCGACTGGTCACATTCCTTGATCCGGCGCGCCGTTCGCGAATCGGCGCTATTTCGGGCGATAACGTTATCGATCTTAATGCCGCCACTGCTCTTCATATGCACGATGTCGAGCATCAAAGCGCCCACATACGCCTCGCCGACGCGCTGGTCCCGCCGAATATGCTGGGCCTGCTTGCAGGAGGCGACACCAGCCTGGGAGCCGCGCGCAAGGCTTTCGACCACGTGATCCATACAGGGCTCGCAAGTGCCCCGTCGGGCGAGAGAATTTGCTACTCAAGATCAGATGTGACCCTCAAGGCGCCAATCATTCCCCGCAAGTTCTTTCACACGGCCGGGAATTTCCGCGAGCACCACGAAGAGGCAACGAAGGCCGGGTTTTCACATCCTGTAATGCCCTGGATCGTTTTCTTCCAGAATATCGACGCGATCATTGGCCCCGATGAACCCGTCGTTTATCCTCAACATCTCACGCAGGAACTCGATTACGAACTTGAACTCGCAGTCGTGCTCAAAAAGAGCGGTAAGCACTTCACTCCCGAAGAAGCCGGCAGCTATATCGGAGGCTATGTCATCTTCAATGACATTACTGCCCGGGACATTCAGCGCCGCGAGATGAAATCCGGCGTCTTCAGCTTCTGCAAAGGCATTGACACGTTCTGCCCTCTCGGGCCATGGATCGTAACCGCGGATGAGATTTCCGACCCGCACAATCTCGCGATGGAATTGCGCGTAAACGGCGAATCGCGACAGCGGTCTCATTCCAGCAAAATGTCAGTGAAAATCCCGGAAATTTTGTCGCATTACTCGCCCATGGGCTATAGCGCAGGGGACGTAGTGTCTACCGGTACGGTTTCCGGTGTGGCCGCGTTCAGCGGGGATCCGAAAGCTTGGTACTTAAAGCCGGGCGATGTGATGGAATGTGAAATTGAAAAGATCGGGATTCTGCGTAATCCCGTGATCTCGTGGCAAGAAGCTCACGGCGAGAAGCCAATCGCCTTGGCAACACAGGAGATCATGAAATAGCCTTAACGCCACGGCGACCCAGAGTCACAGAGAAATAAGAAAATCAACTGGGCATTGTTCTCGGTGCTTCTGCGGTGAATGTTTTTTATGTCCAATACTTCCAAAATCTGGGTCAGTGAACTTAACGCTCGTCCGGACATTCGCTCGCGGTTCGCGAAGAACAAAGTACGTTTCTACGACACAACTCTTCGCGACGGCGAGCAAACCGTGGGTGTGGTCTTTTCACCCGAACAAAAGCTCGAAATCGCGCGCAAGCTCGACGAACTTGGCGTGGCACGCATTGAAGCCGGGTTTCCCAAGGTTTCACCCGATGACGCCGAAGCCATCCAGCTTCTTCAAAAGGCCAACCTGAAAGCTGAGCTCTGGGGATTCTCCCGGGCTGTCAAAGACGATATCGAGGAGCTTATGCGCCTCGATTTACGCGCCAGCGTCATTGAGGCCCCAACCAGCGACATCAAGCTGAAAGCATATGGGTTGTCGCGAGAAGAAGTCCTAAGAAGAATTGAACAAGCTCTCTCTTTCGCAAAAAGCAACGGAATTGCAGTCGCATTTTTTCCCGTAGATGGAAGCCGTACGGACCTTGAGTTTCTCAAAAAGGTTTACATGACAGCTCTGCGTGCGGGTGCCACCGAGATCGTGGTAGTGGACACAATCGGGGCCTGTGGTCCGGAAGCTTCTGAATTTCTCGTCAGCGAGGTTCGTAGCTGGATTGGTTTCGACATCCCCCTGCACTGGCACGGTCACAATGACTTTGGCATGGCGACCGCCTGCGCTGTAGCTGCAGTTCGCGGCGGAGCGACGTGGATTCAGGGAACGATCAATGGCATGGGCGAGCGCGCCGGCAACTCCGACATCTGCGAGATCGCACTTGCTCTTCGCTGCCTCTATGACGCTCCTGTCGAACTGAATCTCGCCAAAGCCCGGGAAATCTCCGAAACAGTGCAGCGGGCCGGCGGTTATCAGCTCGAGGCCTGGAAGCCTCTGGTCGGCGACAACCTGTTTTTGCGTGAAAGCGGTGCGGTTGCCAGTCAGTTCTACATTCCAGAGGCTATAGAACCGTACTCCTCAGAGCTGGTTAATGCTCGCCGTGGCATTGTGCTGGGGAAAAAGAGTGGGCTGAATAGCATTGATCTTAAGGCAGAGGAGTTAGGGATCAGTGTCAAACCTGAAATGCGCGCCCCAGTTCTTGCCGAAGTAAAGCGACGCTCCATCGCGAAGCGCCGTATTCTCACGGACGACGAGTTCCGGGCGATCATCGAGCAGTTGCATGCGAAATGTGCCGCATCGCCGCAAATCTAGCTTGCTTTGAAGCGCCATTGCTTACAACGGAATCCAATATTCAATGAAAGACTGCCGTCAGTTCTACATCAACGGCCAATGGGTCGAACCAACCTCTCCACATGACCACATCGCAATTAACCCAGCAACGGAAGAGCCGCTCGCTACGCTCTCTCTCGCCTGTGAAGCAGACCTGAACAAAGCCGTCGCGGCAGCTAAGAGTGCTTTTTGTTCATACTCGGACACCACCGCCTCCGAACGCCTTGCGCTTCTCAAGCGGATCATTGAAGTTTATCGCGCAAAAGGCGAAGAGATGGCACAAGCCATCTCGCTTGAGATGGGATGCCCGATCTCGCTTTCACGTGGGGCCCAGGTCGGGGCAGGTCTCGGTCACTTGACCGAAATCGTCAAAGTGCTCGAACGCTTTCAGTTCGAGGAATTGAAGGGCTCAACCCTAATGCGCAAAGAACCGGTTGGCGTTTGCGCGCTCATTACACCGTGGAACTGGCCTATGAATCAGATCGTCTGCAAAGTAGCGCCTGCGCTCGCTGCCGGATGCGCCATGGTGCTCAAGCCCAGTGAGATTGCGCCATTATCTGCGTATCTATTTGCGCAGATACTGCACGAAGCGCAGGTGCCTGCTGGCGTGTTTAACCTTATCAATGGTGAAGGCCCGGTTGCAGGTAAAGCCCTTGCAACTCATCCCGATGTAGCAATGGTCTCTTTCACCGGCTCAAGCCGCGGCGGCATGTCGGTTGCTCTTGCTGCCGCGCCGACCGTGAAGCGCATTACCCAGGAACTTGGCGGGAAGTCCGCAAACATCATCCTTGACGACGCCGACCTGCCTTCCGCGGTGAAAGAGGGCGTGCGCTCGTGTTTCCGTAATAGCGGTCAATCGTGCAACGCTCCAACTCGCATGCTAATTCCGCGAAAACAGATGGAAGACGCCGCTGCCGTGGCAAAACAGGTTGCAGAAGCACATAAAGTCGGCGATCCGTTCGACGAGCAAACTCATCTTGGGCCGCTGTCCAGCCGCGCTCAGTTCGAAAAAGTCCAGCAGTTGATCGGCAAGGGGATCGATGAAGGCGCAACGCTGGTTACAGGCGGTTCGGGCAAGCCTGCAGGTTACACCAAGGGCTACTACGTCAAACCAACCGTCTTCACAAACGTTCGCAACGACATGACTATTGCGCGAGAGGAGATCTTCGGCCCCGTCCTTTGCATAATTCCTTACGATGATGAGAACGATGCGGTTCGCATCGCAAACGACAGCCCGTATGGCTTGTCGGGATTCGTGACCTCGGGAGACCTCGATCGCGCTCGTGCGGTTGCAAAACGCATTCGCGCCGGCAATGTGCATATCAACGCGGCGCGCGTTGATTTTGCCGGCTGCTTCGGCGGGTATAAGCAGTCGGGTAATGGCCGCGAATGGGGCGAGGCGGGATTAGCGGAATTTCTCGAACTTAAGTCCGTCTTCGGTTACGCTGCCGGCGTTTGATGAGAACTACTGCTCCTGCCGATCGCTTGCTTTGTGATAATCGAAATACCATTCGTCCTGTTGCTCATTATGGCTGAATAAAAAGAAAACTTTGGCATGAGCTTTCATCGAAAAATGCTTTGCCAGCCAGATGTTATCGTCTACCGGCATTTTCTCCAGTTCGAACCTGGTGCCGGGTTCCACTCGCGCCATAAACCCTTCGATCGAAACCGGGTGAATCACATGCGCTTCCACCTTCACCCATTGATACGTCTGTTTATCAATCCATAGTTCGCCCTCCATACCTTTCAGAACCTCTGTATCGGTGGTTGGCGGGCGGTAGCCGCGTCGAGGCTTCGCCTTGAGCACGTACACGTCGTAACCATCCAGCGTCTGCTCCCCAGCCAGGGTAAAATCAAAAGCTTTTGTCAGTTGGTCCATCAGTTCGTTATCGCGCCTCCGCTCCTTTTCATATTTCGCGATGCGCTGTGCTCGTTCCTGTACCGATTCGTGGCGCCGCTCACTGATCGCCGTTTCGAGCTTCTGCTGCTCCCGCTGCTGCTCCTGCACCGAAAGCGGCTTCCCGTCGATCTTGATCAGCTTTTGGTATGGGGAACCGAGAACTATTAGGTCTTGGTAGGTCTTGCTTGCTCCGTGCGGATCCTGGTCGCGTTCGGAGCAGTCATACTGAGGGGAAGCCTGCCAATCACGCGCATTGGCTTGAACCGAGCGCCGAATGATATCCGAAATATCTTCGTTGGCCAAACATATAAGGCTAAAGAACACCACCGTTGCCCCTGCCGATATTCGCTTTTTCATCATCTACTTAGTTGCCAGGAAGCTTGGTCAGGGTAAGCTCAAAACCGAAGAGCAAATCGCGGTGCACCAGAGGTCTTTATCTCTGGCGATAAACGATTGTAACTTGCTTTCCCCCATGTAGTTAGATATGTTCCTTTCTGCACGCAAGAATTGCGATAATTGAGAATACCTTCCCGAGCTGGTTCTGGTCCCCCGCGCAGATCAGCGAGTATTGGGAGTCCCGTCCATGGAGGCACAGGAGACCCGCACCGGGTCAGGCGCAATGATCGGAACTGAAGTACAACCAACGGCCTCTCGTAGTGTCTTCGAACAGGAGCTTGCGATCATTTGGCAAAAGCTGCTGAGTATTGACTCTATTCTTCCCGATCAAAACTATTTTGACCTCGGCGGTGACTCCTCCCTCGCAGTTCAGATGTTTGCCCAGATCGAGAAGCGTTTCAATGTCAAGCTCCCCTTGGCTTGCCTTTATGACGCCCCCACGATTGAAGAACTCGCGAAGGTTCTGCAAAGCGAATTGTCAGAGAATCGCTGGTCGCCTCTCGTCAGCATTCAGCCGCAGGGTCCACGTTCTCCATTTTTCTGCATGCACGGCGCCGGCGGAAACGTTTTGAACTATCGAGAGCTTTCACAGCACATGGGTCCAGACCAGCCGTTCTACGGATTGCAATGTTTAGGATTAGACGGCAGTTGTGCTCCGCTTACTCGCATTGAAGACATGGCTGCGATATACATCAAAGAAATACGCCGCGTGCAGCCACAGGGCCCGTATCTCCTCGGCGGCTACTGCATGGGCGGAACTGTGGCGTATGAAGTCGCACAGCAGCTTGCTGCTCAATCTGAAGACGTCGCCCTGCTTGCGCTCTTCGACACCATGAACTGGCATCTGGTTCCGCTGAATTTCTGGACGAGGAGCTCGCATACTGCCCAACAATGGCGCTTTCATATTGCCAGTTTCCTCAGCCCCGATTTTTCGGGAAAAAGGAAGTTTCTACGCGAGAAGCTGACTGTTCTCCGTGCAAGAATTCCTGTCTGGTGGGGAATGTTCCTGGCTCGTTTCGGTAAAGAGCCTGATCATGCGCAGTCGGAAGCTTTGTTATTGGCGAAGATCTGGAGGACAAACGATCGCGCTTGCTGGAACTACGTCCCGCAGCCGTTTCCAGGTCGCATCCTTGATATTCGCCCGAAGAAGCAATATCGGGCATTCAGTGACGAAAATTTGAAGTGGGACAGACTAGCGCAAAAAGGGCAAAAAACTGTCGTTCTGCCGGTCTATCCGGCGGCCATGCTGGTTGAGCCATTTGTTCAGCATTTGGCCGTAGCTCTGCGGCAGGCCATCGACGAGGCAATGCCGGTTTCGACAAGATAGGAGGCATGTTGGCTTTAGGAGAAGGTTGGTCAGAAACCTGGACTTACTTCGACGGAAACTGGCATAAGGGCAATGTTCCGATCATGGGCCCGCGAACTCATGCCGCATGGATGTGTTCGCTGGTCTTCGACGGCGCCCGCGCATTTGAGGGAGTGACTCCCGATCTCGACCTTCACCTCGCGCGTGTAAACCATTCCGCCCAGAAGCTCTTCCTGAAGCCGACAGTCCCGGTTGAACAATGGCTGGCTTTGGCGAAGGAAGGTATCGCGAAGTTTGGGAAAGACACAGCGCTTTACATTCGGCCAATGTATTGGGCCGAAAGAGAAAGCCTTTGGAACCTGCAGGCAGTCGATCCGGAATCGACTCGCTGGTGCCTGTGCATTTACGAGGCCCCGATGCGGCAGCCAAAAGGATTCTCCATCACCCTCTCGCCCTTTCGCCGCCCTGCACTTGAAACCATGCCGGTTGATGCCAAAGCCGGATGTCTTTACCCGAACAACTCGCGGGCGCTATTTGAGGCCCGTGTTCGTGGATTCGATAACGCGATCCTTTGCGACATGGTCGGTAATGTCGCTGAACTGGCTACCTCGAACATCTTCATGGCGAGAGATGGTGTGGTTTTCACTCCCATCGCGAACGGAACCTTCCTGGCTGGAATCACGCGGAAACGAGTAATCGAATTGCTGCGCCAGAGTGGCATAACCGTGATCGAAACAACTCTAACCTACGACGACTTCCGCAAAGCCGATGAAATTTTCGCAAGCGGCAATTACTCAAAGGTCGTACCCGTGACTCGAGTTGACGATCGCTCTCTCCCGTTCGGCCCGATCTATACCAAGGCGCGAGAACTGTACTGGGATTTCGCTCACTCCCGGGCTCCCAGAGCACAGCTCGCCGGGACCATCTAGCGTGAACCCAGCAGCGTCTTCGACCATAGAAACCCTAACTGCTATATGGCAGCGGGTGCTGCAGACGCCGCAGGTTGGAATAGAAGACAACTTCTTCGATTTAGGCGGTGATTCTTCTCTCTCGCTAGAACTGTTCAATCACATCGCGCGCGCCTGCGGCCGGGATCTGCCGCCGGTCATGATCTACCACGCGCCAACGATTGCGGCCCTTGCTCGTGTGCTCGATGAACGCACTACACCAAAGATTCCCGCTCTTGTGCAGTTGAAGTCCGGGACCGCTCAGCCGCCGGTTTTCCTCACTCATGGCCTCGGCGGAAGCGTCATGGATTTCTATCAGGTAGTAAAGCACACCGATACCCCGCAGCCGGTTTATGGGATGCAGGCGAGGGGCATCGATGGGGCCGAGGAGCCATTCGAGCGCATCGAAGATCTGGCCACATACTTTCTTGAAGCGGTCCGGCGGCTGCAACCCAAGGGTCCCTATTTTCTCATCGGGTTTTCCTTGGGCGGCCTGGTCACGTTGGAGATGGCTCAACAGCTTGTTGCGCGAGGCGACAGAGTCGCGCTGCTGGCGATGCTCGATTCTTATCCGCATGTGCGCTATCTCTCCGCAGGCCAGCGAATGCGCCTGACCTTGAGGCAAACTGCACAGCGCTTTTTAGGTCATTTAGGAGGACCGAATTCTTCTACCTCAACAGATGACAACTCCCTTTCCCCGCTTCAGGCACGCTTACGTGAAAGCGCCTACGCCGCGCTGGAACATTATCAGCCCCATTTCTATCCCGGCAAAGTAAATTTCGTTCGTGCAGCCGTGCCCACCGATTTCCCGGCAAATGCCTCCGCGGTTTGGCGGCCGTTCGTTGCCCAGCTTGAGATCACCACGGTTCCCGGCGATCATCTCGGGATCATGACGATCCATTTCGACAGCCTCGCCGCCAGGATCAACGAACTGGTCCGGCGTGCAAAACTCTAATACGCCGCCCGCACCCTCTCTAACGAACATCCCTCTGTGATCAAGATCACAGCATGATCAGTTCGGCCCAAGCCACTATGACCCGAGGCTCCAATGTCCTGCGAAACGTTTGCCGCAATGCAGCAAAGCATCATTGAAGGCGCTCCCGACATTGCTGCTGAACTGGCACGCCACGCACTCTCGAGCGGCATTGCTCCGCTCGATGCAATCAATAACGGCTACGTTGCCGGGATGCAAAACGTGGGTGAGCAGTTCGCCCGCCATCAGATGTTTCTCCCCGACATGATGGCCTCAGCTGAAGCTATGCGTGCGGCCATGGCAGTCCTTGAGCCGGAGTTGACCAGGTCAGGTGCCCAGCGGACCATGGCTGGTGTCGTAATTTTGGGAACCACGAACGGCGATATTCACGAAATTGGCAAAATCCTGGTCGGGACAATGCTTACGGCGAACGGCTTCCGAGTTCACGATCTTGGCGTTGACGTACCTGCAGAGTTGTTCGCCACCAAAGCTCGAGAGTTTGCAGCCGACATAGTAGGCATCTCAGCACTTCTGACTACCACAATGCGAAACCAGAAGACGGTCATCGAAGCGATCGAGAAATCGGGATTGAGGCGAAGCGTCAAAATTATGGTCGGCGGTGCTCCCGTTACCCGCGCCTGGGCAGAGCAGATCGGCGCTGATGGATATGCAAAAGATGCCATGAGCGCGGTAGCTATGGCTCGCGAACTGATGCGAGCAAGGCAGCACGTCCCTCTGGCGGTGCCTGTGTGAGGCCCTGGCTGCAATTGCTCGATCGGCCGCTCACAGAACGGATTGTCGACGAAGCATTCCAGCTGATCGAGAATCCGGGTGTGCGCGTCGCGCCCTGTGTCTTCGAACTTCTGCAGGATGTGGGCGTGACGGTTGAGATTGGCCATGGCATCGCTCATATCCCGGAAAGAATTGCGCGCGCGGCCCTGGCATCTGCGCCGCGCTCTTTCGAAGTGTATGACCGGAATAGCGCCCCAGCCGTTCACTACGGAGGAAACAAAGTACATTTTGATCCTGGGTCGTCATGCCTGAATATTCTCGATCCCGGAATGCAGGAATCCCGCCCGGCACTTGCGGCTGACCTGATTCGCCTTATCCAGGTGGCAGAAATGCTGCCCCAATTCGCGGCCCAGTCAACCGCAATGGTGTGTAACGACGTTCCGCAAGAGATCGGCGACTGGTATCGGTTGCTCCTCGTTCTTCTCTTTTCCGAAAAGCCGGTAATTACAGGCGCTTTTTCTGCTTCCAGCCTGCATGTGCTGCTGGAGTTGCTTGCGATCGAAAGCGGGGGAACTGACGCCCTGCGCCGGCAGCCTCGCGCAGTGTTCGACGTTTGCCCTTCGCCGCCGCTGAATTGGTCGGAGTTCGCTTCCCAAAACCTGGTGGATCTCGCCCGCGCAGGTGTGCCGACCGAGATCGTGAGCATGCCGCTGGCGGGTGCGACCGCTCCCGTAACGCTTGCCGGTGCGGTTGTCCAGCATGCGGCAGAGTGCATTAGCGGAATCACTATTCATCAACTGGCCCAACCCGGTGCCCCAATCGTTTGGGGAGGTGCTCCGGCGATTTTCGATATGCACACCGCAAACACTCCAATGGGCGCTATCGAAACGGCTATGCTCGACGTTGCATGTGCCGAGGTTGGAAAGTCCTTCGGTCTCCCGACGCACGCCTACACGGTGGCCAGTGATGCTCGTTTAATTGACGCGCAGGCTGGAATGGAAAGCAGCATATCGGCGGCTTTAGGCGCTCTTGCCGGCATCAACATGATGTCAGGGGCGGGCATGCTCGACTTTCTCGCCTGTCACAGCATCGAGAAGCTAGTGATTGATGCCGAGGCAATCGCCTCCGCCCAGCGGCTGATCGAGGGCCTTGAGCCACGAACCGAGCTGCTGGCGGTCGGCATGTTCGCGCAGGCCGGTCTCACGGGCGACTTTTTGAAGCTGAAAGAAACTCGGGCGCTCTTCCGCAAGGAGCAGCATTTTCCTTCCGCAATTATTGATCGCGGCTCAGATGGTGCTCCTGAGATCTTGCAGCGTGCTGAACAAAGGGTCGGCGAATTGCTCTCTGAATACGAACGCTGTCCGCTTCGACCCGAATGTGAAGAGGAGATGATCGCTCTCGCTCAGTATGAAACCAGAAAGGCTGGACTCGAAGTTTTGCCGGGTGTACCTCGCCACGCGGAAACCCCAAACCTGTAACTGCTGAGACTCGCTGCCGGAGTTACTTCCAGCGGACTGCAATCCCATTTATCCTCCTCAGAGAATGAACGGCGCAGAAGCTCTGGTCCGCACGCTCGTAGCCTGCGGTGTTGACACCTGTTTTACCAATCCCGGCACATCGGAAATCTACGTCGTCGCGGCTCTCGACCTTGTTCCTGAGATGCGTGCCACACTCACACTGTTCGAGGGAGTAGCAACAGCCGCCGCGGACGGTTATGCGCGCATGTCTGAGAAGCCGGCCTGCACGCTTCTGCATCTCGGCCCAGGGCTGGGCAATGGATTGGCTAATCTGCACAACGCATCTCGGGCACAGGTACCCATCGTCAACGTCATCGGACAACACGCCACATTTCATCTCAAATGTGACACGCCGCTCGCTTCCGACATCGAGGGCATTGCGAAGCCGTACTCGCACTGGCTGAAGACTTCGAGGAAAGCAGCTGAACTCGGTAAAGATGGTGCTGAGGCTGTGTTGGCCTCGCGCACTGCTCCGGGACAAATTGCAACCCTAATTGTGCCCGCGGATGTTTCGTGGAGCGAGGGAGGACAAACCGCTGCCGCACCTCAATTCCCCAGGCCGACGAAAGTGGCCAACAAACAGATTGAGAAAGCCGCCGAGATGCTTCGCTCGAGATTACCCACTGCATTGTTGATGACCGGTAATGCCCTTTATGGCAGTGGCCTTGTCGCTGCCGGACGAATCGCAGCCGGAACAGGCGCCAGGCTATTGGCACCTTACCCGCTTCGTCGTTTGCAGCGCGGCGCCGGACTTCCGCGTGTAGACCGCGTGAATTACGTGCTCGAACAGGCCATCGAGCAACTCAAGGAAATTCGTCAGCTTATCCTGGTCGGCACGCAAGTGCCGCGCGCCTACTTTGCATCCCCGGGGAAAGACAGTTTGTTTATCTCTTCGGAATGCGTTATCCATACGCTTGCCTTACCGGGAGAGGATTATGTCGCGGCGCTTGAAGACTTGGCGCTTGAATTATCGCTCGGGAACAATCAGCCAGACGCCGTACAGCCCGAGCGACCTTCCATCCCGAAGGGCAGCATCAGCTTGCCCGGGCTTGCATCTGTCATCGGAGCTTTGCTGCCGGAAAGGACCATTGTGGTGGACGAATCCATGACCTCCGGCCGCGGACTCATGGCGGCAACGCACGGCGCTCCTCCCCATGAGTGGCTGGGAAACACGGGAGGCTCGATCGGAATTGCCCTCCCGCTCGCCGTGGGCGCGGCCGTCGCCTGTCCGGACTGTCGAATTCTGTGTCTCACTGCCGATGGGAGCGCGATGTACACCTCTCAAGCGCTGTGGACAATGGCACGGGAAGGACTGAATGTCACAACCGTAGTATTTGCCAATCGTGCTTACGCAGTGCTCAAACGCGAATTCTCTTACTTAGGGGAAGGCGGGCCCGGGCCACGAGCGCGCCCTTTGTTCGAAATCGGGCACCCCGATCTCGACTGGGTTCAGTTGTCAAAAAGCATGGGCGTTCCCGGAACCAGGATCAGTTCGCTGGACGAGTTTGCAAAGTCTCTGAACGCGGGATTGCAAGCCGGGGGACCAACCCTGATCGAGGTGCCGTTGTAAGCAGGAAGTCTCGAAGCACCTGGTTGAACTTATCGGGATCGTCGATAAACAGCGCGTGACCATCGCCCTCGAATCGTTTAAGCTGCAACTTGCTGCCGAGTTTCGCTTTTAGGAAATCTGCAATGTCCTGCAGCTCGGGCCGATAGGCAAAGAGCACGGGTCCATTGATTTTCGCAAAAGCCGCCGACCAGTCTTTTGCCGCAATCATGTTATAGATGAGCGCAACTGCGGTATCTGCCGGAACCTCGATCGACGTGTCCGCCAGTCGCCGCAGGTATTGTTCGCTTTGCGGCTTCTTGAACATGCTGCGTACAAACTCATCAGCCTGCTTGCGGCGGTCCTGCTGAAGCTCGTTCATCCATTCGGAAAAATCCAGAAAGGTTTCTGCGGTGGGTTTCTCCGCAACGAAGCCGTCAACCAGCACAAGCCCGCCGACGTTACCAGTTCCGAACTGTTCGGCATACTTCAGCAGCTCGCCACAGGCCATTGACCAGCCCACCAGCACCGGCTGTCGCAGGTCAAGATGATCGACCAGTTCCTTATAGTCGCGGGCCCGCGTTTCCGGCAGATGCCCATATTCCGGCTTATCGCTCTCCCCCTGAGAGCGTGGATCAACCGCAACGACGTGGTATTCGTCTGAGAATGCGTCGATTTGCTTCTGCCAGATCCATGCAGGCATGGTCCAACCCGGTATGAAGACAACGGGGCGTCCCGAGCCCGTTTCGATGTAATGGATTTTCACGCCATCAGACGTTTTGAAGAAACCATCCTTGGCCGCCTGAGCCATGCACAGCGTGGACAGCAAGCTCAAGACAATCGCGAGAACGCCGGACCTCATTCGTGGATGTTGCTTTGGGACCATTTTCGTCTCCTTTTAAATAGCACGGACAAATAAGGAACCTTGGCGGGTGCACGATATGCCCAGGCATTGGCCTCGTCAACAATGCGGATCAGGCACTGAGTGCGAATCTGATGAGACCGCGCGCTCGGTATGAAACAATAAAAATGCCGCCCGAAAGCGGCATCTTGAATTCTGGTTAGCCCAAGCTATTTAGGCTCCGCAGTATGCGCTGCGGGCTTTGTCCCGGCTGCACCCGGCCTCGCTGAACCGGTCGTCGCAGGCTTGCTTGCCGGCCTGGCGGGCGCGGGCACACCCGATTGTACATTGTAAGCCTCGACTATCGGCTTCGTGATATCAACTCCCGGGCCGGCAAAAAGTACCGGACCCTGCGGCCATGGATTTGAAGTGTCCACGATTACGCCATAGCCGTTGTCACCCGCGTACTTCATGATGATTGGGGCCATTTTTTGCAAAATACGCTGCGCAATCTCATTTTGCTGGTTCTGGGCATCGTCGCGGGCATCCTGAACCGCGCGCTCCAGAGCCTTCTGCTTCTGCTCGATCTGCTTTACGAGATTGGCGCGCGCGTCCTCGGTCAGCTTGTCGCCGGATGTATTGAGCTGTTTCTTGAGGCTCTCGACCTCGTCGTTCATGTTTTTCAGCTCAGTTTGCTTCGGCTCGAGCTTCTTGCTCAGAGCTTCGAAGTCCCGCTGGCCTTCGTTGCTGGCGTAGATCGCCTGCTCAATATTAATCGTGCCCAGCTTGCTCCCTGTCGGAATGGGACTTGTCGGCGCATTGGCGGAAGACGCCGCGCTCGGCGCCGCCGGAAGCGGGTCGGCGTTCTTTGCCTGGGCCTGCGCCACGGCCAGGCTGGGCAGGGCAAATGCTGCCGTGACAAACAAGCGCACGAGTTGGTTATTCATGGATTAGTTTGACTCCTCGGAATTTCCGGATTATTGGTCAGATCGTTTTCTCGATAGCGCCGCGCTGCGTCGCTCCGTCAACTTCGCAGCACATTAAGGAAGGCAGGACTTTTTCCTGCGTCCCTGCCAAGTGCAAGCGCAAGAGAACCACCCTAGAGCAACTGGATTTGCAGGGTGTGAATGGCAAATATTATAGGGAGACGAGCGGCGTGCCGTCAAATTAGAAGGTAGTCGCCACCGTGAAACGGAAGGTCTTGCGGGGTTCGCGAAGCTGGTATTGAGGAGAGTAAGCATTCTTTGCCAGTTGGAACGTGTAGTCTCCTGCGGCTCCCGGTGGGAACATCTCCCGTGTGATCGGGATCGGCGAATTCACAATCGTATCCAGGCGCAGCGGGTTGTAGGCCCAATAGACTCGGAAAGGCGCGTTAATCACGGGCAGGAATACCTGCAGCTCCAGTCCGGTGGACATTCGCACGGTCCAGTTCGTGGCGCTCAAAGGCTGCAACTGCTGAGAAAATGCTGGGATGGACGAGCCTGGGGCGCCCGGTTGTTGTCCTCCGATGCAATTCAGTCCCACACCCTCGGCGGGGCAGCCGAATACCGTGCTGTTGATCAGGTTCAGCTCCGAGGAGTTGATCTTCAACTGCGAAGGCCGAATGATCGGGTCTACGCCCGTATCAACAAACGGCGCCAAGGCAACCGGCCCTGCAATCGTGATGCGATACTCGAGGTTTCCGACCAGACTGGCATCGCCACCCGGAAACACGATCTGGTCTACAGGAACCGGAATGGTGTAAGAACCGCGCAGCGGATTGCTCGGATCTTTTGGAACGATCGACCCGTCCGGGTTACGCAGGGTAATACTCGCCTGACTCGGGAGAAAAGCCACCGGCGAAATTGAGCGAATGTCGAAGCCGCGCAGGTCGTTCTCTCCGCCGTCATAGAAGCGCTCGAATGGTGGTGCGACCCGGCCGCCATAACCGCTCAGGAAAGAGCCAGTGACATTGAATCCCACCGTGTTGCGCCCCTTTTGCATCGGCTTGAAGTGCTTGAACTGCACGATGGGCCGGATCGTCCTTACGGTGCCGCCGATTCCCGCGATTTCACTCCCGATGTAAATACTGCTGCCTCGGTGTGGAGAAAGCGCGCGATCGAGCGTATTTTTTGTAAAGCTCGGAACTACTTTGCTCGTGACAATTCCATCCAGGGCGCTGGGGCCGCTGACACCGCTGAACGCCAAATAGTTGAACAGCGACTTTGAAGCGGTGGTCAGCGCCACAATGGACGACACGTCGTACTGATAACTGATCCCAACCCGCTTAAATGAGTGGTGTAACTGATAGCCGGCGCTAACCGTGAAGCCTTTGCTCGATTGTGTGTAGTTCTGCAAATTCTCCAGCAAGGCGGAAGGCAGGTTGATCTGCTGTCCGGTGAGCAGCGCCGCCTCACGTGCCTGGTCGTAAATGAACTTCCGGCCGTAGACCGTAAAACCTGCCTGAATGGGCCGGTCAAACAAGTAGGGTTCGGTAAACCCGAACATGATGTCGCGCTCCAGGTTGCCAATATTTGCCGACACGGTCAACGTTTCACCGAGACCCAGAAAATTGTTGGTACTGTAACTCAGGCCAACAAAGGTCCCTGCCAGACCGCTTACGCCACCGCTCAGGCCGATGCTGTTCTTACCTTTCTCCCTCACCTTCAAAGTCAGGTCTACGGTGCCTTCTTTTTCATTCAAGTGCCGTTCCGTTACGTTAGGATCGTCCGGCTTAAGCTGGTCAAAGTAACCCAACTGATTGAGCCGCATCAGGCTAAGCTCCCACAATTGCTGGTTATAAACCTGCCCTTCTTCCAGTGCCAGCTCGCGGCGGATCACTTTATCGCGCGTCGTCGTATTGCCCGAAAAATCGATCCGCCGCACGTAGAACTGCTTGCCCTCGTCGATATCGATGTCGATGTAAATCAGCTTTTTCTCTTCATCGAAGTGTGTATTCGGCACGGAGGTGAAATTGATATACCCGTACTGGCCGTACGCTTTCTGCAACTGCTCGAGGCCCTTCGCGATCTTGCTGCGGTCGAACACCTCGCCGTCCTGTATGGGAAATAGCCTGCGCAGTGCCTTGTTATTCGTAATCGCCTTGTTTCCTTTGAAGGTAATTTCTCCCAGCTTGTATTTGTCACCTTCTTCGATCGGAATCGTGATACTCACCGCTTTTCCCGGCCCGTGCTGAAGCAGCGGAATGTGGAATCCCGAATGTCCAGTATCCACGATCTTCGTCTGGGGATCGTTGACAATGACCTTGAAGTAGCCCCGGTTCTGATATTCCTCACGCACCCGTTCCGTGTCCTCTTCGAGCTTCGTGGCGTCGTAGGTCCGCGCCAACAGGTTTTCAAGGAAAATCGAGTGTGGAATGCCAATGGGTTTCAAGTTCTTCATCGCCGCGCGAAGATATCGTGCCTTTACATTCTTGTTGCCTTCGAAGGTGATCTTGCCGACTTTGACCTTTGGGCCCTCCTTGACCACAAACGTCAAACCAACCGCTGCCGGGGGAATTTGGCGCACTTCGGTTTTGACCGTCGCGAACTGCCTCCCGTGTTCGGCAAGCAGCTCTTTGATCGTGACCTCAGCCTTCTTGACTTTCGTCGGATCGTATTGGCTTTCCGGCGAAAGTCCCACCTTTGCTTCTTTAAACCGGTCAAGGACATCGCTTTTCGAAACAGCATTCAGGCCAACATAGTCAATCTCGCGGATGGTTGGCCTCTCCTTGACGTAAATGATGATGTCCCAGCCCTTCGGAGTCTGCTTGCGCTCGAAGCGAATGTCCTCGAAATATCCCGTATTCCAAAGGGAATTGAAGTCGCGTTCGAGAGCGGCCTGATCGTAAACGTCTCCTGGACGGGAAAAGATGCGGCTCTTGATCGTATCGGCGGGAATACGCCGGTTACCGCGGACTTCAATTCCAGTAATGAGCTCCTGCTGCGCAGCCGCGAATGAGGAGAATGCGCAAATGCCAATTAACACTACGAAAATGACGTGCGCGCAGGCGGGAATCTGCCTTAAGAATGAGAAGGTTTGGCCTGCAGATTCAGAAGGCCATCGCACGGGACTGCGCTCGCCCTGGGAGAGTGCAGGGCTTTCCTGATGCAAGCGAAGAATCGCTACAACCTCAAATTGCTGGAGTCTGGAAAACGGCAATTATACGGTAGAGCACAGCGGAGCGTCCAAGACCGGCGAGTCATTCACCACGCAAAACCGGCTGAGAAAGCTCCACTTCAACCAAGACGGAATAAAACGTAGCGGAGTTGCCCATATCAGCAAGTTTTTCGGAGGTGAGAACGTTGATATTGTTGCCGCCTGAGAGCTTCGCCCAACGTAGGCGTGCGCTTACTACCCCCGGCGGCACTTTTCCATCCACGCGAGCATTGAGGAAAAATTCACCGCGGGAATTAAAAATGCGAACGCGATTACCGTTTCCAATCTTTCGCCTATTGGCATCCACAGCATGCATCTCCAGAATGCCATCCTCGTGCTTCTCCAGCCTTTGAACAGATGGAAGGTTCGAAAAAGTGGAATTGAGATAGTTATCCGATTTGCGCGCCAGCAATTCGAGAGGAAACACGCGTGCCTGCGAACTGTGGCGCGATTCCGCAGGCGGCTTGAACTCGACTACCGGGTCGAGACCCTGGGCTTTTAGACTTTCGCTGTAAAGCTCAGCCTTGCCGCTAGGCGTTCTGAAGCCCCCATGAGCAAAAGGTAAGAAGAATGAATCGGTTTTCTGGTCAAAGTTAAGCCTCGCGTGCCCTTCTCGCTCCAGAAGCTCGCGATCGATCCGATGCAGCCACGGATTGTCGCTCCGCAGTGCGGTTTCAATCATCTCCTCATCGGATTCGCGGAAGCAGCCTTCGTCGAAGCCCATCCTTTCGGCCAACGCTTGAAATAAGTTTACATTTGACCGGCACTCGCCGGGAGGTTCGATCGCTTGATCCGAAATTTGCAGGAAATAATGGCCGTAGGCTTTCTGCAAATCTTTGTGCTCAAAAAATGTCGTGGCGGGAAGGACGATGTCCGCGTAATCGGTCGTATCAGTAAAGAACTGCTCGTGGACAACGGTAAACAGATCGGGCCGAAGCAAGCCCTTCACAACCTGGCTGTGGTTTGGGCACACCGCCGCCGGATTCGAGCCATAAACAAACAACGCTTTGACCGCAGGATTGTTGACGTTGTTAAGCGCATCGCCGAGTCGGACCATGTTCACGACCCGTGCAGGCCGACCTAACGCCTTGAGCATCAGGTCGGGCCGCTCCAGCGCATCCTTGTTCAGTCCGAATGCACCGCTGGTCGAAAGTTGCAAGCCACCACCAACCTCCTTCCAAGATCCGATAATGCAAGGCAACATCGCAATCGCCCGGGTGGCCATTCCTCCGCCTTCGGACCGCTGCACGCCGTAGTTAAGCCGAATGACCGACGGCCGGGTGGTCGCGTATTCGCGCGCAAGCTTGATGATGTCCTCGGCTGAAATGCCGGTCCAGTTCGCAACCCGCTCGGGAGTATATTCCCGCGCCGTTTCGCACAGCTCCTCAAATCCGATTGTGTATCGCTGGACATAATCAGCATCATAGAGAACGTCCCGAATGATGATGTTCATCATTCCGAGCGCCAGCGCAGCATCCGTACCTGGATTGATCGGCAGATACCAATCGGCGCATGCAGCCGTTCTCGTCTTGTAGGGATCAATTACGACCAGCTTTGCCCCCTTACGCCGGGCTTCCTCGACGAATGGCCACAAATGAACGTTGTTGCCGTGAATGTTGGCTGCCCACGCAATGATGTAGCGTGCGTGGGTGAACTGTTCGGGCTCGGTGCCGAGCTTGACTCCATAAACGCTCTCAAATCCGGCCTCCCCCGCTGCCGAACATATGCTGCGCTCGAGTTGCGATGCACCCAGCCGGTGAAAAAAGCGTCGGTCCATGCACGAACCATTGAGCGTTCCCAGCGTTCCGCCGAATGAGTACGGCAGAATCGCCTCGCTGCCGGATCCCGCTATGATCTGCTTGAATTTCCCGCTGATTTCATCCAGGGCTTCATCCCAGGAAATGCGCTTGAACGCGCGCTCATCTCCATTGATCGCTTTGGGGAGCACTCGCCTCATTGGGTACAGAACGCGGTCCGGGGAATAGACACGGTCGAGATATTTGGCAACTTTTGCGCAGAGAAAACCGCGCGTTACAGGATGAGCAGGGTCGCCCTGAATCTTGGTGGCGTGCCCGTTCTCCACTGTGATCAGAACCCCGCAGGCATCGGGGCAATCATGCGGGCAGGCGGCATGGACGATCTTTTTCCCCATCGAGCAGATTATACGGATGGACGTTAGGAAATCTCGAGCATACGGTCCAGAGCCGCTCTGGCCCAATATTTCACGTCGTCTTTGACCTTGATCTGATTCACTATATTCCCATCCGCCAGATTCTCGAGCGCCCAGCAGAGATGCTGCGGAGAAATTCGAAACATAGTTGTGCAAAGGCAGCCCGAATCATCGAGAGTAATGACCCTCTTGCCTTGGGAGGCGAATTCCTTTCCCATGCGATTGACAAGATGAATTTCAGTCCCAACCGCAAACATTGTTCCCGAACACGAGTCTCGAATCATCCTTAGCAAGCCTTCCGTCGAACCGATTCCATCGGCTTTCTGGCAAACCTCCCAGCGGCACTCGGGATGAACAATTACGCGAATGCCTGGATATTTCGCCCGCGCGTTGTCAACGTGTTCCGGTAAAAATCGCTGGTGCACCGAGCAGTGCCCTTTCCATAGAACCACTCTTGCCTTTTGCAGTTGCTCCCGGGTAAGACCGCCGTTCATCATGTAAGGGTCCCAGACAAGCATTTCATTCAGGGGAATGCCCATCGCGTACGCAGTGTTCCGCCCGAGATGCTGATCAGGAAGGAACAGAACTTTAGGGTTTTTCGCAAATGCCCATTGAAATGCCCTGCCAGCGTTCGACGATGTACAAACCACGCCGCCGCGCTCACCGCAGAATGCCTTGATCGCGGCGGTCGAGTTCATGTACGTGATCGGAGTGATGCCCTCGCCGTCCTCCGTCGTCAAACCCGCCCCAGCCAGTTCGTCCCAGCAGTTTTCAACCTGCGTGATCTCCGCCATGTCTGCCATGGAGCAACCGGCATTCAAATCCGGAAGGATCGTGATCTGGCCGGGTCGGCTGAGGATATCGGCGCTTTCGGCCATGAAGTGTACGCCGCAGAACACGATGTACTTACCACTGGCAGTTGCGGCTTGCTGAGAGAGTTTGTAGGAGTCGCCGCGAAAATCAGCGAACCGGATCACTTCATCGCGCTGATAATGATGGCCCAGGACCACGCATTCGCGCCCCAGCGCCTCACGCGCGGCCGCAATACGTTCGTCCATCGTGTGATCGGGGAGGACGAGATAATTTTCCAGACTGCAAACCGGTGCTGCTGTAGCCATGTTTTGTCACGCTTTCAGTTCCAGACGCAATGACCGGCGGCACCTAACTGCCGTTCTTCACCACGATCGCGGAACGGGGATGTTGAAAGCCTCTCAGCGGCTCCAGCGGGCTCACTATTCGCCATGGGGCGAACCCAGTCCGCGGGGATGTTGAAGCCACTAGCACTTCTTCACAATTATTAGGATGCTGGTGCAGGTGCAAAAGAGTCGTCTTTCTTGGAGCAAATTCAACCCCACCGCCTCAGCAGCCCGAGTACATTGTGCACCGATATCGCGACAAAACGCAAACCGCGCGATCTCACGCAGATTCCGAACTGGCGTTAGCCGAAGCATGGAAATATCCAAAGGCTAGCCATTCTAAGGCGTTCTGCCAGCGGACGGATCGGTACTCGATGCGGAATCTACATCTATGTGCAGCAACGGAGTCACGCCCGGTGCATAGCACTCCCCATCGGCCGCGTAGCTACGGCACTCGCCAGCCACGTCCTTTCTTTTCGGCGACTGGGCAAATTGCCAGACATCCGCAAAACCGATTCCGCTCTTGACCGGATCAGGCGGTTTTGCGGGGAATGCGCAACCGGGCGACGGAGGACAGGCATCATTCGTGACAAAGAAAACGATTTTTCTTCCAGCCGCAGATTGGCGGATATCATTTGCAGTCACGATGTCTTCGCCGCCTTCGCTTGCCGCTGAGATTCCCGAGCAATAGATTCCTGCACGAAATCCCTCTCTAGTTACTCCATCTGTCCAGGCGTAGATGTATGCCTTTTGCTCAGGCAGCATGCGTCCACCCTGCTCCTGATCGAGAAAGACTACGGTACGGGCAGGAAATCCGTCGCGGCGAGCGGCAGAAACGGCCACTTGCGCGTCGGACTTTGCAAGCCGTGTGGCTCGATCAACCGACTTAAGATCGGCGTAGAGCCGGCCATTGAACAGCACAAGAAAACCGAATCCCGCGGCTTCGAGCGCAGCGCGATTGCCCGCCCAGCTATTAGTTTTCTCGCCCGGAGGATTATTCAACCAGTAGCCAATAAAGGAGAACCTCTGATGAAGAGCTTTGAGATTTTCATTACCCGGGTATTCATTGCGATCGAATCCCAAGTAGGATTGCGCGGCCAGAGGGCAAGCGAGCAGCGCAATCCACAACATCACAAGCAGCGTTCGCACAACGAGAGTATCGCATCTCCCATGGCGTTTATTGGTTGCTGAGCATGTAAACACTCAGCCTTCCAGGAAATTGGCCGTCGAGACTGTTGTTGGTGCCAATAAACAGAGTTCCATTCACGATAGCAGGAGACGACGAGACGATCGGGTCCTCCGTTGGAGTCGACCACAAAGGGGAGCAGGTGAAATGCCCGCAACCCGCCGCCGCGTACGCAAGCACCTCTGAAGCATTTTTGCCGACGTACACCACTCCATTTGCAACCACCGGGCCTCCCAGCAGTGTGCCGACGAAATTATCTCCCAGGCCAATCCAATCCGGTTGGCAGGTCGACTCACCGCAACCGGCGGCAGGAAAGGCGTAAAGAAGGCCATCTCCGCCGCCGACGAAAAGCTCACCATTTGCCACAGCGGGCGTGGAATCTGTAAAGGCATCTTCGAGTACACCGCTCCAAAGCTCGCTGCACGTCGCAGCTCCGCAGCCGCTCGCATTGAACGCATGCACCTTGCTGTCGAATGCGCCAATATAAACAACTCCGTTGCTGATCGCCGGCGAGGACTCGAAGATGCCTGCGCCGACTGGTCCGGCCCACAGCGGCTTACAAGTGGTGCGTCCGCAGCCCGAGGCGCGGAACGCATACAGGCTCTGATCGTTGGAACCGATATAGACCACTCCATTGGAAACTCCCGGCGAAGATGTTACCGGCCCTCCTGTTGGGCCGGTCCAAAGCGGCGAGCAGGAAATTTTCCCGCAACCCGCAGCGTTGAAGGCATAAAGCTTGCCGTCAAAGCCGCCAACGAACACAGTGTTGCCGGCAATAATGGGAGAAGACTCCAGGATTCCGCTTGCCGTGTTGCCGCGCCACACTGGTTGGCATGTGGTTTGACCACATCCGGCGGCTTTGAAAACATAGAGATGGTGGTCGTTCGATCCGATGTAGACAAAGCCATTCGCGACGGCCGGCGATGAAAAGATTTCGCCCCCGGCCTTTCCCGTCCATAAAGGATTACAAACGTCGCTGCCGCAACCCGAGACGTTGAACACATAGAGATTGCCGTCAGTGTCTCCGATGAACGCGGATTGTCCTACGATGGCGGGTGATGAGAAGTCTACCTCCGCTCGCAACAGTCCCTCCCACTTCTTTTCCAGGAACTTGACATTGGCTGGATTGACCGTGGTTTCAGAGCTGTTGAACCCCGTGTGTTGCGGGTTCAGGTGATACATCGGCCAGTTCACCGTTGCGGGAACCGATTGTGCTCGCGCGAGAGCGCAGGAAAGAACACACAGAAAAGCGAATAGATAATGCCGCATGGTTGCCCCTTTTCGGCGCTGAGGCGCCACTGACAAAAAGGAGATTATCGGGAGCAAACAGGAGATATTGTCATGCGGGTGTCAAAGGTTGGTCAAAGGCTAGGCTGCCGGACATGGCTGAAAATGATAGGTCCGCTACCCCCCAATGTGAACCATTGTTCTTGAGGCCGGCACAAAATCGGGCTCTCCAATATGATGGCGTTCTTCTTTTCGGGACACGACTCCGCGAATGAACTCTGCGAGGTCTTGGTCGGAAGCGCCCCGCCGCATGAGCTCATGCAGATCGTGGTCCCAAACCGAGAACAGGCAGGTGCGAATCTTGCCATCGGAGGTGATGCGAATGCGGCTGCAATGGCCACAGAAAGGATGCGAGACCGGCGCGATAATCCCGATCTCGCCAATGCCATCGTCAAAGCGATAACGCCGTGCGGTCTCGCTGCGCGCGTGGGGAATTTCAACCAGCGGCCGATATTCGGCCATGCGTTGCACAATCTCATCCAGTGTAACGACCGAAGTCGGTGACCACACCCGATCTTCTTCGAGAGGCATAAATTCGATAAAACGTACAATCACGCCCTCTTCACGCGCGAACATGCCGAACGGGATAATCTGGTCTTCGTTCCAGCCGCGCATTAGCACGCAATTCACCTTTACGGGCCACAGCCCCGTGCGACGCGCCGCTCGAATTCCCGCGAGAACGTTCTCAAAACCAGTTGGGACTCGGGTGATGCGCGCGAAGCGATCCGGGTCAACCGCATCCATGCTGACAGTCACGCGGTTCAAGCCCGCCTCTTTCAGAGGCTTGGCCATATCCTCAAGAAGATGCCCGTTAGTCGTGACCGCGAGATCGAGCGGATCGCCATCCCCAGTGCGTAACCTCGAAAGCGCGCGAACAAACTCCGCCACCCCGTTTCGTAGCAGGGGCTCGCCGCCGGTAATGCGCACCTTCCGGATCCCGAGTCCCACGAGGATTCGCGCCATGCGCAGGTAATCGTCAAACGGCAGCTCGCTATAAACCGCGCCTTCGTTGCCGGTCCGGCAGTAAACGCATTTGTAATTGCAACGGTCGGTCACCGATATCCGAAGGTCGGTTATGGCGCGGTCGAATTTGTCGGCAAGAAAAGCCATTAGAGGTTAGATGTTAGCTTAAGCAGGGCGGGCTCGGCTTATTGCGTACACGCCCCTTGCAGTATATACTTAATGTATATACAGATGGATACCGCCAAAGTATTCCGCTCCGGCAACAGCCAAGCCGTACGCCTCCCAAAACCATTCCGCGTAAAAAGTAAGGAAGTCGAAATTTTCCGCCGGGGAGACGAAATCGTACTACGCGAAAAAAAGGGCAGCATGGCGAAGGCATTTGATCTGTTGGCCGGTCTTCCAGATGACTTCGAAATTCCCATCCGCGAAAAAGACCGTCCGCAAAAGCGCAAGGGATTATAGGTGGAAACGCGCTTCTTGCTGGATACAAACATCTGTATTTACATCCGTCAGGCAAAACCGGAAGCCGTGCTGCGGCGCTTTCTCAGCCTTCGTGACGGAGAAGCGGCAATCTCGGTCATTACTTACGGCGAACTGATGTTTGGCGCCAATAAGAGCGCTCAACGGGCTGCCGCGTTGGAGCGCTTGCGGGAACTGGTCCACTGGCTGCCGGCGTTGCCGCTTCCCGAAAACGCAGGTGAAGCCTACGGGGCGATTCGCGCCGACCTTTCAACCCGAGGCTTTATGATCGGCAATAACGATTTGTGGATCGCCGCCCACGCCGTGGCTGACGGATTCACGCTGGTCACGAATAATGAAAAAGAATTCAAGAGAGTGAGGGGGCTGAAGTTGCAAAACTGGGCCGAATAAAATATTCGTGCGAAGGCAGTTACGTCATGTATGTCTCCAGCCATCTCACAAATCGATTTCAGCAATCACCCCGTTAGTCAGTACTTGCTTTCAGGATACCTGGCTAATTGTTCTGATCCTGTCAATTTTCCAACCGATGAACTTCCCGGTCTGCTTGATCGGTACGAGCAGGTTTTTGCTGATGGGTTAAACACACTTGGATTGACCAAAGAACAATTGAGGTCCCGCGCTGAGTTTAATTTTGGTTCTTGCGATGCGGCCAACCTCGAAAGCGCGATCGGGGTTCTCAGGGCGGCCAAAGCTTTAAATTTGCTCGGTTTTTCGAATGTTCGATTAACAAAGGCAGGGAAATCCACGTCGGCGGATCTCACGTGCGAAAAGAATGATCACCAAGTTTTTTGCGAAGTGAAAACAATCACAAAACAAAGTGCCGGTCGTGAGGGGTTTTTTCTTCGCCGACCAGCTTTATAAAAAGATATTGGATAGCATTTCGAAGGCGAGAAATCAGTTAAGCGCTGCCTCATCCAGTTTCCCTGATGGAATCACGATGCTCGTTTGCGTTGTGAACTGGTTTTCGCAGTCGATCTACCTGGGACAAAGTGATTATCAATCAATCATCAATCGCTTGGAGAAGGACCGAGAGCAAGAATCTCTGAACGGTATCGATTCTGTGCTGATAATCACCAAGATGGGTGAAATATTTCTATTTCATAACACGAAAGCAATGTGCCTGGACACTAGCATTTGGGCTAGCCGTCACATTCCGTCATAATTCGGTCCTCCCCCGCCTTCCGGCGGAACCCACGTGATGATCTGGTATGGATCGGCGATGTCGCAGGTCTTGCAGTGGACGCAATTCGCCGGGTTCAGGCTGATGCGTTTGCCATTCGGCTGAGATTCGTCGTCCACCATTTCGTATACATTCGCCGGACAGAAATTCTGGCACGGGCTGCCAAATTCTTTCACGCAGCGCGTGTTGCAGACGTTGGTGTCGTGAATGATCAGATGGGAAGGCTGATCTTCCTCGTGCTTCGTGCCCGAGTGATAAAGATCCGTGAGTTTGTCGAAAGTGAGCTTGCCATCGCCTTTGGCTGGCCCGAGCAGATGCGCTTCCGCGCCACCGTTCGCGGGACGCTGCGACAGCTTTTGCATCCGCTCGTAGCCGGGGTGGTTTGAATAACGGGCGCGTAGTCCTCGCCCGCCAGTGAACTGCTGAATTCCGGCATTAAACATTCCAGCCCAGAAGCCTTTTTCAAAACCCTGATGGAAGTTGCGAACTTTCCAGAGTTCTTCTTTGATCCAGCTGGCTTCGACTTTCTTTTGAAAGCCGGCCAATGTCGTCGCTGACGCATCGTCCTTTGTGAGGGCTTCAAACGCCGTTTCCGCCGCCAGCATTCCGCTCTTGATCGCCAGATGAATTCCCTTCAGCCGCTGCGAATTGAGGAACCCGGCGGAGTCGCCAAGAATCATCCACCCATCGCCCGAAACCGGGGGAATGGCCCACCAACCGCTATAAGGAAAAGATTTCGCGCCATAGCGAATCATCTTCCCGCCCGCCAGAAGCTTCGTCACGAACGGATGCTGTTTGAGATCCTGCAACACCCGCTGCGGATCGAGCCGCGGGTCGGGATAATCGAGCGCCGTTACATATCCGAGGGAAACGACATCATCTTTGCCACCGTAAATCCAGGCACCGCCATATTCTTTGGTGGTCAGAGGCCAGCCCATGGTGTATATCACTTCGCCTGCTGCCACACGCCCGGCAGGCAATTCCCACAGCTCCTTTACACCTTGACCCCAAACCTGCGGATTGCGGCCCTTCATCAGGTCGAACTTGTTGATGAGCTGCTTGGTCAATGATCCGCGCGTTCCCTCGGCAAGGATGACAACCTTGGCCTGCAGATCATATCCCGGCTCGAAGTTCGATTTCTGATGGCCTTCCTTATCTACCCCTTTATCGTCCGTGCGCACTCCGGAAACACGATCGCCATCGTAAAGCAACTCCGAACCGGCAAACCCGGTAAAGACGGTGATTCCCGTCGCTTCGACTTTGCTGCCCAGCCACTTCACAAATCGGTTCAGCGAGATGACGTAGTTGCCGTGGTCGCGCAGCGGAGGAGGCGTAATCGGCAGCTTGAATTGCCCTTTTTCGGTAAAGTAATAAACCGCTTCTTTGCTGACTTCTGCATCGATCGGAGCTTCTTTCTCGAAACCGGGCAAAAGCTCGCGCATGGAACGCGGGTCGAGCAGTGCGCCCGAAAGGCAGTGCTGTCCTACCTCACGCGCTTTCTCCAGGACATAGATATTTTCTTTGCTGAGCTGATTCTCGGGATCGCTCGCATTATGCCCATCAATCAACTGCGCTAACCGCAAGGCGCAGGCCATGCCCGCAGGGCCGCCTCCCACGATAACTACGTCGGCCGGCATTTGCGGGCGTTCGATACCTTCAATGGGTTTGCGGAAGACTAGCATGGTATGTCGGCGCGCTCTAGGAGTGTCTCGCGACTGGTTATGATAAATCTTCCGAGCTTTTTAACGAAGCGGATTGGGTACTTGCAAACTGTTCGCATATTCGGGTTGCGGTTGGATTCTTGATCTCCCGATGTCGAGGGACAGTGCTCGAAATGTACTAGTTGCCGCAAATGTAAATACTCCCACCCTTTGTGTGATCTTGAGAAACCAGCGAGTCTGTACTTTATAGAGTGGGAATGCCCAAATGAGAATCATGGGCTTGGGTCTAGGCAACAGAGACTTCGATTGCCTCTCGGGTTGTTTTCGCGCCGGGGCGGGCCCCCCGCAGTCCGCGGTTTGCCTCAAGCCAGATTACTTCAGTATTGCTGGTACAGAGCCGCTGCGAACCAATCTACCCCGCCGCCCTTGCCTTTTTCACTTCCTCAATCAGCGGCGGCACAATGTCGAACAAATTGCCCACGATGGCAAAATCAGCAATTTCGAAAATAGGAGCCTCGGAGTCTTTGTTGACCGCAACGATGGTCCTCGCGCCTTTCATGCCGACAATGTGCTGAATGGCGCCGCTGATACCAAGGGCAAGATATAGCTTGGGCGCGACCGTCTGCCCTGACGACCCGATCTGGCGGTCCATGGGAAGCCAACCCGAGTCGCAGATAGGACGCGAGGCAGCAATTTCTCCGCCCAGCGCTTCCGCCAGCTGCTTTGCCAACTCAATGTTCTTTTGTTCCTTGATTCCTCGGCCAATAGAAACAATGATCTCCGCCTGAGTCAAGTCAACCGCCTGCTTGGCCTCTTTGAACACTTCCTGCGGCTTGTTGCGTATGACACTATCGGCTATTTCCACATTGACAGTCTCAACCGGAGCCGCACTCGCTCCAGCCTCGACTTTGTCCCCACGGAAGGCGCCATTCTGAAAAGTCACGAACCACGGCGCATCGCACCCGAAACTCACATCAGCCGCCAGCTTGCCCTGGAACATCTGCCGCGTAAACAGCAGCTTCTCTCCTTCCTTCTTGTATCCAATGCAGTCGCTGATAGCGGTCCTTCCCATCGCCGTGGCCAGTTTCGGGATAAAATCGCGCACCTGGTACGTATGCGGCATCAATACGAGCTTTGGCCGTTTAGACTCTAGAAACTGTTTCAGCCCCATGGCAAACGCATCCGGGGTGTACGGCTGCAGCCTCGGCGATTCCACCGCATACACTTTCGCTACCTTCTTGCCAGCAATCTCATTTGCAAGGTCGCCAACTCCGCTGCCCACAACGGCAGCTTTAAGCGGCCATCCAGTCTCCGCTGACAGGGCCTGCCCCGCCGTAATTGTCTCCCACGAGACACGGTTGAGCTTAGCTTCGTGCCGCTCCACCACCACCAGAATCGTTTCAGACATAGTTTCGTTCCTGCCTGCTGTCATTCGAACCACAGCGCCACAGGAATCTCCTGACGCTTATTTCGTCAATGACCCGCGCTTGCGTGATCCGATCTCGAGCAGCACCAAGCCCAGGATACCTTCGCCGAGCACCCACCATAACCAAAAGTGCGACCCGCTCCGCAGCCCCACATAAACAAATGCCAGCAAAAGAAAATCCATCCACAAGAGTACTTTTCCCACGGTCATCAACACCAGGCCGCGGCGCTGGTCTTCGACAATTCCTTCTTCTTCAATTCGGTTTAGCTCTATTCCTGGCATAGCGCCTGTTAGATGCTCGCGCCCTGCGAACAGCAGCATCACAAGACACGCAGTTCGTTCCGCAGTTTGTCCACCAGCTTCTTTGCAATTTCCCCGGGTGCGCCCTCAATGTTCTCCGTCTTTTTTGTCTTTTGAGGTATGTACAGGCGCTCGATTTTCTGCAGGTTTTCCCCGACCGCGGACTGTACGTCAACCAGAGGGATTTTTCTCAGTGGCTTGTTTTTGGCCTGCTTAATGCCGATCAGCGTGGCGTACCGCAGCTTGTTAATGCCCGATTGAATCGTCAGCACTGCCGGCAGCGGCATATCGACAAACTGAAAGTATCCCGCTTCGAGCTCGCGTTTCACCCTGATTCCGGAGTCTGTCTTTTCTATCTGCATGATGATCGTGGCGTGCGGCCAGCCCAGAAGCTCGGCCAGAATCACGCCCGTCTGCGCGTACCCGTAATCATCAGACTGCAATCCGGTGAAAATCAGATCGAATGATTCATCCTTGATCGCCGCGGCAAACGCTCGCGCCGTGTTGACTGCATCAAATCCCACGAAGCCGTTATCTTCGAGGTGAATCGCGCGATCCGCGCCTTTAGCCAGCGCCTCGCGCAAAACCTGCTGCGCGCGCACCGGGCCAGCCGTAATAACCACCACCTCGCCGCCATGCTTCTCTTTTTGGCGTAGCGCCTCTTCCAAGGCGTAAGCATCGGGCTCGTTTACCTCGTACGAAACATCATCGCGAATCCAAGTGCCGGCTTCATTCAACTTAAGTGGTGCATCTTTCTGTGGCACCTGCTTCATACAGACAAGAATCTTCAAGGCTCATTCCCCTGTAACGTCAATCCAATAAACCGAAACTCGTAAGTATAAATCAGCGGAGAAGAATTGGTGCTCGCCGTTCACTCAACCACGTGACACGCCTCACAACAGTCGGGTGCAAAGAGGCGTCAGCCGTTCGCGCGCGAGGCTTTCTTGGGCAGGAGTTCTCCGATGCGGCGAACCTGGGCGCCGACATCTTTTAGCTTCTCTTCGATATGCTCATAGCCGCGGTCGAGGTGATAGACGCGGTCGATAATGGTCTCGCCATCTGCAACCAGCGCCGCGAGCACCAGCGATGCCGATGCTCGCAGATCGGAGGCGAGGACAGCTGCGGCGCTCAGCGGGGTCTTACCGCGAACCACGGCGCGGCGTCCTTCGATCTTGATGTTCGCTCCCATGCGAACCAGCTCCTGCGCATGCATGAACCGGTTTTCAAAGATATTTTCCGTGATCACCGATGTTCCGTTCGCTTGTGTTGCCAGTGCCATGTACTGCGCCTGCACATCGGTGGGGAATCCCGGATATTCTTCCGTCACCATATCTGCCGCCTTCAACGGATTGTCCCCCATCACCCGCACAGAATCTTCGGTCTGAAAAGTTTTCACCTCGGTCTCGCTCAACTTCTGCAGCAAAGCCCCTAAATGCCGGGGATTGCAGTCTGTAATGTTAAGGTCGCCGCCTGTCAACGCCGCCGCTATGACAAAAGTCGCAGCTTCAATTCGATCCGGGATAATGCGGTGCTTCGCTCCATGCAGCTTGTTTACCCCCTTCACCCGAATGGTAGCGGTTCCCGCTCCTTCGATGCGCGCGCCCATCTTGTTCAACAGATCGGCGAGATCGGCAACCTCGGGTTCGCGCGCGCAGTTCTGCATCACGGTTTCACCCTCTGCGAGCGCCGCCGCCATAAGCAAATCTTCAGTGCCCGTCACCGTAATCTTGTCGAAAACAATCTCTGCGCCATTCAGACGTGTAGCTGCCGCTTCGACATATCCGTGGTCCTGCGTGATCTTCGCCCCCAGCCGTTCCAGGCCCTTGATGTGCAAATCGATCGGCCTCGCGCCGATTGCGCATCCTCCGGGCAGCGATACGCGCGCGCGGCCGCAACGTGCTAACAACGGTCCCAGAACCAGCGTTGACGCGCGCATGGTTTTCACCAATTCATAAGACGCCTCCGGCGATGCCAGATTGCGGCAGCACAGGGTGGTTCGATGGTGCGCCCTGCCGAATCCAAGCTCGACCTCGGCTCCCATCGCAACCAGCAGCTTGCGCGTCGTCTCGATGTCTCGAACCTGCGGAATATTCTCCAGAATTACCGGATCTTCCGTTAGCAGTGCCGCAGCCATTGCCGGTAAGGCGGCATTCTTGGCCCCGCTGACGCGAATTCTTCCCAGCAGCGGATTTCCGCCGCGAATTACCAACTTGTCCATAGCCAAAATCTCTTTCGGATCGGGCCCGAACGAAGGCAAGATTAATCTGGCAGGATTACCCGACGCTCACAATTATACCGTCCGATCATGTGCGGCGATTTCAAAACGCGGGCACTCAAAAGTACAACTCTGCATTCAGTCTTAGGATTTAGTTTCAGCCGGCACAACCGTGCCTCCGCTCTTCCGGAATTCAAACGTCAGCAACCATGCCCTCCGCTGCGTGTGATCGTCCGGAGCGAACTTCCATTCTTTTGCCGCTTCCATTGCCTTTCGTGCGAAATACTGGCTTGATCCTCGCACAACGAAGTTTGCACCCGTTACAGAACCCGACCCATCCACATTCACCCGGATCCGCACTTTTATAGTTCCGTGGACTGTTTTAAGTGCACTCCGCGAAACGTTAGCATCCACCTGATGAATAATCGAGCCCTCAGTTGTGCGGGCTGGCGGTGTTGCCGCTGGCTGAGGACGCTGCGTTGAAGGCGCAGTGTTGTTGACTGTTTGTGCGTTCTGAAAAGCTGGCGTGATCTGCGCATTCTCCGCACTTCTCGGCTTACGGATGAACCACCAAACCGCACCTGTGATTACAACCAACACAAACATCGCAATGCCGACGGCCAGAGCACTGGAACTTCGAGCAGGGCTTGAATCCGTCGTTATTTCTCGACGCGGTTCAACGGCCTTCGCTTCTGCACTCTTCGCTTCAGATTTCATGGTGGTTGTGAGCGGCCGTCCGAGCTTGAGCGCAATATCGCGTGCGCTGCAACGATGCGCGGAATCGGGATTTAAGCATTCCCGCGCAATTTCCCGGAACGGTGATGACAGACTTTCCGCCAGCATCAGCTTGGACTTGACTCCGCCCGAAACAGGCGCGTGTTGGGTGAGGGCTTGCACAAGGACAAGACCAAGCGACCACATATCTCCCGCTGCCGTGGCCTTCACGGGCCCTTCCGGCGGGTCGTACGCGTTCTCGCTCGCAGGCAGAAGTTGCGCTTCGTTCGCTCGCACAATGCCGTCGCAAGACAACTTCAGCACATCATGAACAGCCAGAATGTTCGCAGGTTTCACCCGCCCGTGCGCAAATCCTGCAGCATGCAGGTGAGCGAGAACATCCACCAGCGGCCCCAGCATTTCCCGCGTCTCGCCAGGGGTGAGCGCCCGCTGTGGCAGCACCTGTCCCAGATTCTCCTCGGCATACTCGGAAATCACAAAAATCAGCTCCGCCCCTCGCAGCCGGCAACGCCCACATTCCAAAATCTTGATCAGGTGGGGATGCGACAGCTTTGAGGCTGCATTCCAGCGCGCCAGCTGAGCATCGGCATCCAGTACACTCGCGCGCACCAACTTCACCGCAACCAATTGATTGCCACTCGAGTCGGCAACAAAAACCGCGCTGTTTTCGGATGACCCAAGACACTGCCGCAACCTGACTTGTGGCTTGACAGTTTCGCCTTCGAAGCGCTTCCATTCTTCAGCTTTGAGAATCGGCGCAGGACCGGCGACAGTTTCCAGCATTCCTACCCCCACGGCGGCAAATTGTCCGAGACGGACGTACCTTGAGCGAGAGCATACTCCTTAGGCTTTTGTGGAAAATAGGTGATTTCAGATCAGAGTTTTTCGTCCTGCTTATTGCGACGCCTGCTTGGGCAAGGCGTTCGCCACCGTCGGCTGGCTAGTGTGTACGTAATGCGCTATGCCGTCGTAGAGGGCTTCGGCAATGCGCTGCCGGTACGCCTCGCCTTGCAGTTCCGTTTCATCGATCGGACTGCTGACGAATGAAACCTCCGCCAGAATGGCAGGCATGGTCGTCCCTGTCAACACCGCGTATTGCGCCTCTTTCACGCCCCGGTTACGAATCCCGGGATTCTGCGAGGCGAGAGCGTTATACAACGCATGTTGGATGCTTGCAGCAAATCGATGTGATTGCAGAACCTTTTGCCGGATGTCCACCGCCGTCCAGTTGATGTTCTGCAAAGAGCCGCTCGACTCGTCATCCACGGCCCGGGCGCGCACTGATGAATACGTGTTCGTATAGTATGTCTCCACTCCGCGCGCCGAGTGATCGTCGCTGTAGTTTGCATGAATCGACACGAACAGATCCGCCCGCGCAATGTTCGCTATCTCCGCGCGCTTTTCAAGAGCAAGATACTCATCGTCCTTCCGCGTGTAAATAATGTCCACTCCCAGCCGGTCGGATAGCAGCTTTCCCAGCCTGCCGACAATGTCCAGTACCAGGTCTTTTTCCAGCAGGCCTTGCCGTCCGACAGTTCCCAGATCCCATCCCCCGTGGCCGGCATCAAGCGCAATCCGCATGCTTACCCCGGCTGCTGTTGCCGGCCTCGCCCCCGCCTTGCCCAGCGCGGACAACGCAGTATTTTTCATGGCGGGTTGCGGATCAAACAGCGTCACTGCCGACTTGGGTTCCGGCTTTACCCCAGGCTTGTGTACCTCGACCACGAGGCGATACGGACTTTGCTCAAGCCTCACGGAAAACTCGGCTCCCGGCTTCGTCTCCAGCACAATCCGGGTCACACCTTTCCCGGACTCTGCGGCGCGAATCCGCGTGACCAGTACGTCCCCCGTTTCGATCGGTTTTGCCGGCAGCTTCAAACCTGGTTCCGTCCCGTGGAGGTCAAAATAAATT
>Ga0335081_10001155_pt1 | contig 42151 bp, 30 predicted proteins | sample Lox_Sample_35_FD_206713 | JGI IMG/M metagenome (GOLD analysis project Ga0335081, IMG submission 206713) | Soil microbial communities from Loxahatchee National Wildlife Refuge, Florida, United States - Lox_Sample_3.5 | ecosystem: Environmental > Terrestrial > Soil > Wetlands | place: USA... | reverse complement strand
AGCCATTTCCAATCCTTCACTCGATTTTGCAGGGTTTTCTCTTTTCTTCCAACGGTTTGGGAAAAGTCCCCATTCTGTTTAACGCGATTCCCTCCGAAAGGCCGCACCGGTGTTCTGTTCCAGTCTTAACCATTGCAAAATCAATGAATTACGGCTCCGGTGCATTTGGTAGCCGAATTGCCACCACAACGTCGGTTGGGAGCGTTTTTTCCTCCCAAGAATAACGTCCGAGCGCCAAGGAACCACTTGTGAATCAATCCGCAACCATTCCCGACGAGGGCGACGGCCTTCAAGCTCCGATCCAATGGTTTGCTCTTCGGGTGAAGTCCCGCCGGGAAAAAGCAGTCGCGACAGCAGCACACAGCAAGGGATTCGAAGAGTTCTTGCCGACATACCAAAGCCGTCACCGGTGGTCCGATCGGGTCCAGGCAGTCGAACTGCCGCTCTTTCCGGGTTATGTTTTCTGCCGCCTCAAAGCCGAGCAACGATTTCCCCTCCTCACGATTCCCGGTGTTTTGCACTTCGTGTGCGTCGGGAGGACTCCCGTCCCTCTGAACGATGAGGAAATCGCAAGTATTCAGATCGCGGTTCAATCCGGCCTCTGGGTGGAGCCCTGCTCGTTCCTGAATGTGGGACAACGGGTACGAATCGAAGAAGGTCCCTTGGCAGGCTTGGACGGAATCCTCTTGGAAACTGCTAAAACGCACCGCATTGTGGTCTCCGTGACTCTTCTGATGAGATCGGTTGCGGTGGACATCGAACGGCATTGGGTTAAGCCACTGGACGCTGACGGGCAATCGGTGACCGTCCCTTGTCGAATGTCGGCGCCAAGCCGCGCAGGCGTTTTCGCCGTCTAGCACCGCACCTGAATCAGTGGGTGGGCCTCGGATGACATCGGCACCGGCGGGGAGACTGCGCCGAAGAATCTCTAGAGCTTTCGAGAAACTCTCGGACGACCGAAATCAAGCCCCACTCCGGGCGCCCAGCGACCCATTTGGCGCTCCCACAAACCGTATAGGGCGGTGCCAATCCATGTGCCGAGCGTGTTCGTAAGGAGATCGGTGGTGCCGGATTCACGCGTCGGGAGAAAGGCTTGGAAGACTTCGATGGTAAGACTAATCGCCGCTCCCACCGCAAGCGTGACGAGCATGGCCCTTGTGCGGAGAGTCTTTCGTGCGAAATAAGCGTCAAAGAAGAACCCCAAGGGAATAAATCCGACGACGTTTTTCAAGGCCGCGCTCCAGTAGCCTCTAGACAGCTTGAATTCGGTCCAAAATGGCTGGAGAATGATTTTCGCCATGACCTGGTACTTGGGTGGAATATACAGATCCGCTGCGTAGCCCGCTTTGTCATGGGCCACATTGCCGGCACGCTCATCAAAAAGGTAGACTGCAACATCCCGGGCATGCCCGTTGATTTCCGGCCGTCCATTTTGCCTCCAACTCGCATAATCACGGGTCGCCTCCTGAGGAGTCAGCGTACGCTGGTAAACAGCCAGACCGAGCAGTTGGCCCGACCAACTATCGTTTTGCCCAGCCGAATCACCCAGAACCAGTCCGCCGGTGAAATCCTTGGCGGAAAGAGAGAAGCCAGTACCAGTTGCCGCCAGAACACCATCCACAAAAATCGAAACCCCCTGCGTTGCAGAACTGATGGTCACGAAAACGGGTCCTGGTCTGCGAAAAACGCCTCTCACCACGAGGCTCGAGGTGCCCTCGCCGAATTGTCCGACTGGAGTGCCGGTTCGCAATAGCAAATCGTGTTGAGACTGATATAACGAGAATTGGAATCGATTCGCCTGGGTATAGAAGGCGAGAAAGGTGGCGGTATCCCAAATGCTTCGAGGCTCGATCCAGATCTCAAGCGCCGCTCCCGGCTCTTTCTGGGGGAGGCCCATCTGGAAGAAACCCGAGCTGACGACCGTTCCGTATCTGCCGAAGCGAAGACCGTTATGATTTTCCAGCCACGAGACTTCATTTCTGGGAGAATGAAAAGGCCACAGACCCAACCCCAGAATCGTGCACAGAACGGCCACGCAGATCAAGCCCAAAAAACTTCTTCCGATTTCGTGGGAATTTGTCATTAGGTCCTGTGGATGCTCCTAGGCACATGCTGGAGATCGCCGCACCTGCGCCCTGTGAATCGTATCCTCGAAGCGCACTCTTAGATCGTAGCATCGCGGCCTTTTTGTGAAATAAGAACACCAACTCAGAGGCTGCAAGCCTATCATCGCGCAGCCCGGCCGCACAGAAACGTCGGCCCTAGCCGGATTTGTCTCACAAAGTGGGAGCAAGTCCAAATCGTCTTCCTCTAGAGGGTCGTCGAGCTCTAGCATGCGTCGCGCCAAAGGGTAACAAGTTATTGAAATTAAATGCCTAACACCAAAGGGCAACATGGAAGCTAACCTGCCTTAATGAGCGCGAGTTCAACTCGTCGCAGCTCCGGAAAAAACAAAGGGATTGGGACTCGTAGGGCGGTAGCTTGTGCAAAAACCGGTTGGCGCGCGCGAGACACAACGAGAAATACACCGAAAAGCCGTTCCCAGTGGCGCTGCGAGTTGGCTGTCGGCAGTCGAACAATGACCCGCACCATGGTGAAGACCGATCAGATTATGGGCCCCCACTTGTGCATCAGCCCGGACGTCAAACTGGGCGAGAACGTCAAACTCTCAAAGTTCATCAATTTGTACGGTTGCGAAATTGGTGACAACACGAAGATCGGAGCGTTTGTCGAGGTACAGAAGAACGCGAAAATCGGAAAAGACTGCAAGATATCGAGCCACACGTTTGTATGCGAAGGCGTGACGATTGAGGACCAAGTCTTTGTTGGTCACAGCGTCGCATTCATCAACGATTCGTACCCGCGGGCGGCCACCTCCGACGGTCGTTTACAAACGGAAGCCGACTGGAAAGTGGAGACGACTCTGGTGAAGAAGGGCGCCTCCATCGGCTCGGGCTGTACGATCCTGTCGAACGTGACCATTGGCGAAAATGCTCTAGTCGGGGCAGGCAGTGTGGTAACAAAAGACGTCCCACCAAATACGATTGTGGCGGGCAATCCCGCCAGAATCTTACGAAATCTTGAAGCCGATCCGGAGTCTTAATGGGCCTTTCTAACGGCATTCCCTTTCTTGATCTGGTCAGTCCGCATGTGGAGCTCGAAGCCGAGTTCACGGCGGTCTTTCATAAGGTTCTGCGCAGCGCCATGTTTATTGGCGGACCCACCGTAGAGAACTTTGAACGAGAATTCGCATCTTTTTGTGATGCGCGATTCGCGGTCGGCGTCAGCAGTGGAACGGATGCGCTCCGCTTTGCGCTGCTGGCTGCGGGAATTCGTAAGGGGGATAGCGTGCTGACAGTCCCCAATACGTTCATAGCGACCACGGAAGCGATTAGCCAAGCGGACGCACTCCCCGAGTTCGTCGATATCGACGAGGGGACCTATAACATGAATCCGGCTTGCCTGCGCCAGTACCTCGAAACGCAGTGTGATCCGGATCGGCGCACCGGGCTGCGGATTTCCCGCCGCACTGGAAGACCAGTATCTGCCGTGGTCCCCGTTCACCTCTACGGTCAGATGTGCGACATGGATGCGATCCTGGATATTGCCGAAGAGTACAACCTAATTGTGGTGGAAGACGCTTGCCAGGCCCATGGAGCCAAGTACTTCTCCGCGAAAGATAAGACATGGAAAAAAGCCGGTTCCGTCGGAGTCGCCGCCGCGTTCAGCTTCTATCCCGGCAAAAATCTCGGAGCTTGTGGCGAAGCCGGTGCAGTCACCACCAATAGCGAACAAATCGCGCGCCACATCAAGATGATTCGCGATCACGGCCAGGCAAAAAAGTATTACCACGACGTCGAGGGCTATAATGGCCGGCTCGACGCCCTTCAGGCCGGCCTGCTGCAGGTGAAGCTGAAGCATTTGGCGCAATGGAATGAGCAACGCCGGGCGCGAGCAGCCTTTTACGGACAACTATTAGCACCGCTCTCCGAAAGTGTGATTCTTCCGGTCGAGCCTTCTTGGTCTCATGGGGTATACCACTTGTACGTGATTCGCACTTCAGATCGTGAAGAACTGCAAGCTCACTTAAGCTCCAGGAGTATCGGAACCGCCATCCATTATCCAATTCCGCTACATCTCCAGAAAGCGTATCGGGGCCTCGGTTACCGGGCTGGCGATTTTCCGGTCGCCGAGAGCGTGGCACCGCAGATTCTATCCGTTCCCATGTACGCGCAGTTGCAGTTGGAGCAGCAAGAAAGCGTAGCAAAAGCCATTGGCGATTTTGTCGCAAGCAGACACTCTGCATTTGTGATGAGCGCCGGTATCTAGTCAAGGAGAGTCGAGAAGTGAGCAAAGGCAAGGTTGTGATCGCCGGACTCGGAGAGGTGGGCAAGCCCCTTTTCGAGCTTTTCTCCAAGCATTGCGAAACCGTTGGCGTGGACGTTTCACCAATTGGAAACATCGACGAGGTCGATGTCCTGCATGTCTGTTACCCATTTCAGATCAGCGATTTTATTGGTGAAACGGCTCGTTACATCCAACGGTTTAGGCCGGCGCTGACGATTGTGAACAGCACGGTCGCAGTCGGGACAACCCGAGCGATCGCCGAGCGGACAGGAGCCGCTGTGGTGAACAGCCCCGTTAGAGGGAAGCACGCCCGGATGCTCGAAGAACTGCAGATGTACACCAAATTCGTGGGCGCGATTGATCCTAGGGATGCTGCCCAAGCTGCCGAGCACTTCGCATCCGCGGGCTTGAAGACGAAGATTCTTTCGTCGCCGGAAGCGACCGAATTGGCGAAGCTCACCGAAACCACTTATTTTGGTTTGCTCATTGCCTGGGCACAAGAGATCGAAAGATACTGCGATCGGTTTGATCAGGCGTATGACGAAGTCGTTTCCTTCCACGAAGAAATCCACTATTTGCCCCGCGTAAAGTACTTTCCGGGAATTATTGGCGGTCACTGCGTAATGCCGAATATCGCGATCCTGAACAATTCTGGTGACTCGGTAATCCTGGAGGCGATTCGCGCTTCTAACGACAGGAAGATCGATCGGGAGAGCCAGATTCAGGGGGCGGTAGCCCAAAGTCTAGCGCCTGCCGGAATCATTGGCATGGTGTAAGGCAGGTTTCGACCGGACCGCGCCGCACCCTCAAGAGGATTGTTGAACCCATCCATGCCCGCTGTGGTAGATGCACAAACCTCACTCGGCCCCGCACGGAATCGGCTAGGGCGGCGAGTGGCAATGGTTACGTACTCTCGCTACCCAGCCGATCCGCGCCCGCGGCGAGCCGTGGCCGCTCTCCTCGACGAAGGAATGCTCGTGGATCTGATCTGTCTCGAGGACGAGGGTGCCTCGAGAGGGAAGCTACCGCGGGGGCTGAACTTGGTTTGCGTGCCGATTCGGCATCGACGTGGCGGAAAGTTCGCATACGCTTATCGGTACTCGGCGTTCATCTTGATCTCTGCGTTGGTCTTCGCTCTCCGGTCGCTCCGGCGACGATACCACCTGGTCTATGTCCACAACATGCCCGATGTTCTCGTCTTGAGCGCGGTGTTGCCAAAGCTTTTCGGGGCGAAAGTGATTCTCGACCTGCATGACCCCATGCCCGAGCTGATGACGACCATATTCAAACTCGCGGAAGATAGTTTCGGCGTTCGCTTCATGCGCGGGCTGGAAAAGTGGAGCATCGCCCGCGCCGATCGGGTGCTAACCGTGAACCTTGCTTGCAAGCGAATCTTTGCCTCCCGCAGCTGCGCTGCCGAGAAGATTGACGTGGTCATGAATTCGCCCGACGAGCAGATCTTCCCGTTCCGCCCGGCGCAATCGGACACCTCCAAAAACGGATTGCCCAGCGATCGCTTCCGCATCATGTATCACGGCTCACTGGTGGAACGAAATGGTCTTGACCTGGCGGTCGAGGCGTTGGCACGAGTGCGCAAAAACATTCCGTTTGCAGAATTGAGAATCTACGGCAGCGAGACTCCTTTTTTGAAACGCGTGATGGCGGAAGTTCGCGAGAAGCATCTCGGGCAGTGTGTGCATTACCTCGGACCGAAAAGCCTGGAAGATCTCGTTCCCGAGATCGAGGACTGTGATGTGGGAGTTATCCCCAACCATCGGAGCGCCTTTGCCGAGATCAACACGCCGACGCGGATTTTTGAGTATTTGACCCTGGGCAAACCGGTCATTGCTCCGCGAGCAGCAGGCATCTGCGATTATTTTCCGAGTGGTTCCCTAGTGTTTTTCGAACTCGGAAATGCGCAAGACCTTGCAGCTAGGATCGAGTATGTGTTTTTCCATCCTCCCGAGATTCGCGAAGTCTTGCAGCGCGGCCAAGCGGTTTATCAGGCGCATAGCTGGTCAAAGGAAAGACAAAGGCTGCGAGAGTTAGTCGATGGACTGCTCGCCGCAAACAACTAAGCGTGGCCACGAGACGGAGTATTGAGGTTACGGATATGGCGAAATTGCCCGACCCTTTAGGTCAAGTTCCTTCCCTCGGGCCCTACGTCCTTATTACGCCGGCGCGCAATGAAGAAGCCTTCCTGGAGAAGGTGATCGAATCGATGGTTTGTCAGACCGTCTTGCCGTTGAAGTGGGTCATTGTGGACGACGGTTCGACGGACCGGACGCCGGACATTGTACGGCCCTACCTAGCGCGATATTCCTGGATAGAATTGGTGCAAAGGCCAAGACGGCTCGATCGTAGCTTTGCGGGCAAGGTACACGCGTTCCGTGCCGGATACGAGAGAGTCAGGGAGCTTCCCTACGACGTGATTGGCAATTTGGACGCGGACATTTCTTTTGCCACGGATCACTTCGAGTTTTTGCTCAGGAAATTCTCAGAAGACCCCAGCCTCGGGGTAGCCGGAACGATTTTCCGCGAGGAGGGCTACAGCTCAGCCAGGGACAGTTTCGAAGGACACAAGCACGTCTCAGGCCAGTGCCAGCTGTTTCGGCAGCAATGCTGGAAGGACATTGGCGGTTACATTCCACACCGTGCTGGGGGCATTGATTGGATGGCAGTGACGACGGCCCGCATGATGGGATGGAAGACGGAATCCTTCCGCGAGAAGTCCTTTCTGCATTACCGGCATTTGGGAACTGCCGAGCGTGGTGTGTTGGCGTCGGCCTTCTCTTACGGCGAAAAAGACTACTATCTCGGCGGGCATCCGGTATGGGAGCTATTCCGAGTAGCCTATCGGGCTACCAAGCGCCCCTACCTACTGGACGGGATGGCTTTGGGGTTGGGCTACTGTTGGGCTTTTGTTACGCGGACGCCCCGCCCTGTTTCCCCGGAGCTGATGGCTTTCCACCGGAGAGAACAGATGATGAAACTCACAGCGATCTTCAAGTCCGTGATCAGACTTCGGCGTGTTGACAAGTTCAATGTCGGGCGAGACGAGTCCCGCCACGTGCAGGCGTCATGAACGAAGCTCTGTGGGAGAAAACCGCCGTCGCCGTTCGAAGGTTCTGCGTCTGGCTGGATAGGTACGGAGAGACCTCGTACGATCACCAGAGTTTTTTCGCCAGTCAACTCGGCCGCAGGGCGAAAGCCCTGTATTACCGTAGGCCGATGCTCGGCACACTGGCGGTTGCCCCGATGGTTTTTTGTGAGGGCTTTCTGCCTACGGCGCGCCGCTTGTTTTGGAAGCCGCAACGCTTTCCGATCGCAGACGCTCATTACGCAATGGGCTTTGCGTTGCTGGCCGAGATCTACGGAGCCGGCCACTATTATCAACGAGCCATACATTTTCTTGAAATTCTGCTCGAGACCCGCTGCCGTAGTTACGAGAAATACGGCTGGGGATATCCATTCGACTGGCAGACGAGAAATGGTGTCTTGAAGGAGGGTACACCACTCATCACCACGGTGCCGTACGTTTACGAGGCGTTTTCGCAGGTGTACGCATTGGATCAGGACAAGAGGTGGTTGCGAGTGATGCAATCGATCGCCGAGCATGCGTTCCAGGATTATCGGGATATCGAGACCGGCGCCGATGCGGCCAGCTGCGGTTATACGCCAGCACCTGACGACCCGGCCGGCGTCATCAACGCGAGTGCGTACAGGGCGTATCTTTTGACCAAAGCCGGGCTCGAACTTTCCCAGCCCCAGTATCTGGAAGCCGCGAAACGAAACCTGAATTTCGTCCTCGCATCACAGCAAGAAGATGGCTCGTGGCAGTATGCGGCGGACGGGAAACGCGATTTTGTCGATCACTTTCATACGTGTTTCGTGCTGAAGGCTCTGGCCAAAATCGAGCGAATGACAGAGTCTCCTCGCTGCCGGAGTGCCATCGAACGCGGAATCGGATACTACGGGACTAGCTTATTCGACGCGACGGGCCTGCCCGTACCATTTTCCAAGCCGCCGCGCCTGACGATGTATCGGCGGGAGCTCTACGATTATGGGGAGTGTATCAACCTAGCAGTTCTGCTCGAAGGCCGCTTCGCCGAGTTGGACGAGATTTTGTCCCGCGTGGTTGCCGATCTGCTGGACCAATGGCAGAAGCGGGACGGTTCGTTTCGAGCGCGCCGACTTTTGATCGGCTGGGACAATGTTCCGATGCATCGCTGGGCTCAGTCACAGGTGTTTCGCAGTCTCTGTTTTTATCTCTCCCGAAAGTCTGGGGCTACCTTGGACGGTCTTAGGAGCGCATCTCTTCAGCCCATGAAAGCCAGTTAGGCGATCCTCATGTGTGGTATCTGCGGACAGTATAACTTCGGAAACCTCGCTCCGGTCCAGCGCCACGTCATCGAGGCAATGACGCAGAGCCTAACCCACCGTGGTCCCGATGATGAGGGCTATTACTTTTCGGGGCCTTTGGGTTTGGGCTTTCGCAGGCTCTCCATCATCGATCTGGGGGGTGGGCATCAGCCCATGTCGGATCGGGAGGAATCGGTATGGGTAGTCTTTAACGGAGAGATTTACAACTTCCGTGAGCTCAGGAACGAACTGGAAGGGCATGGCCACATTTTTCGCACCAATTCGGATACTGAGGTTATCATCCACGGATATAAGCAATGGGGCGACGACGTACTCAATCGTCTGAACGGCATGTTCGGCTTGGCCATTTGGGACGAGCGGCAAAGACGCTTGCTTTTGGCTCGCGATCCATTCGGCATCAAGCTGCTCTATTACAGAATCGATGGAGATTGTCTCTATTTCGGCTCGGAGATCCGTGCAGTTCGCGCGGCAATGGCTGATCGCGCCGATATCGATCCTACCTCACTAAACCTGTTCCTGCGTTACCGCTATACTCCGTCACCGTACACGATTCTCAAGAGCGTGCATAAGCTTGCCCCCGGGACGAAGCTGACAGTCCAAGATCAGTCCTACCAGATCAGTCGATGGTATCGGTTCAAGCCTGCTCCATTTAGCCCTACCAAGTCGCCCGCGGAAGCCAGGGACGAGTTGCTGACGCATTACCAACAGGCGGTCGACCGGCAGCTCATCAGCGATGTGCCGGTCGGCTTACTTTTGAGCGGTGGTGTCGACTCCGGGCTCTTGCTTGCATTAATGAATCGCAGCGGAGGTCCGTGGCCGACCTACACCGTCGGATACGGCTCAAATTTCGCAGACGATGAATTGGCCGATGCGGAAGAAACGGCTTGCCTGCTAGGCTCGAAGCATACCGCAGTGACGATTACGCGGTCACTGTTTGAGGAAACGCTCCCGAAGATCGTGGGTTTCTTGGAAGAGCCCATTGCGTCATCTTCGATTGTTCCTATGTATTTTGTGTGCGAGCGGGCTCGACAAGACGTCAAAGTGGCTTTGGTGGGACAGGGACCAGATGAATTGTTTGGCGGCTATCGCCGGCATCTCGGGGTCCGCTACGGAGCCACATGGGCGCAATTGCCTGGCTGGATGCGTCGACCGATATCCTCCGCGATCGGCGCTCTGCCGCGCAATGAGATGCTCAAGCGCGGAGTCTATTCTTTGGCGATCCCCGATCGGATGCGGCGATATCAACACGTTCTGTCGCTCATTCCGGGTGAGCAAGTCGATGCCCTGTTCGAGGACGGGCTACTGGAGCCAAACTCCGGCGATGCCTTACTGGAATCGTGGGCAGACATGGCGGATCTTATGTCTTCTACCGACGAACTGGGCGGATTCCAATTTCTGGAGGTGCGATCCACTCTTCCTGATGAACTCCTCATGTACGCGGACAAGCTTTCGATGGCCCACGGTCTCGAGCTTCGCGTTCCGTATGTGGATAAAGAGATTGTCGAATATGTCGAACGGCTGCCGGCCAATCTCAAGGTTCGAAACGGTTCCCGGAAATGGTTACACCGGCAAGTGTGCCGGGCTTATCTTCCCCGCGAGATTTTGACCCGACCGAAGCGTGGGTTCGGTGTGAATGTGGTGGATGGTTGGCTCCGTGATGCGATCGGCAGCCGGATGACGGATACGCTCTTAGATAGCGGATCGCCGATCTATCAATATCTTCGTCCAGCTGCGGTCCGCGAACTCTTCGAGCAGCATATCTCCGGGCGGCACGATCACCACAAGATTCTGTTCAGTCTGGTTGTGTTTACGCAATGGCTACAAACACACAACACGGCTGTGGCCACGGCCGCCTAAGGTTTCGGATGACGATTGGTGTAATTGCGGATGCCGACGACCTCGCAGTTGTTCGCGAGTTTTTCGAGTTGTTCAAGACTCCGTGGGAGATTTGCCAGGAAGGTCGGACATATCCAGTAGTGCTGTGTTCTGGAGACGGTGCGCTCGATCACACAGCAAATCTCGTCATCCTGTATGGCAGCCGAGTAACGCACTTTGATCTGGAACATCAAATTCGGCCCGGCCACCCACCGAAACCCAATTGCATCCTCATGCAGGAAGGACTTCGAATCCCAATCTATGGGGACACCATCACCTTCCCCAAGGCAGAAAACGGGTTCCTGGACGACGAGGACTCGCACCACCCAGCCGCATTTTTGGACCGTTACGGGGAGAGATGGGTCGCCCGGATTGGCTATGACCTCTTCGCCGAAATTCGGCTGCTGTTGGGGGATGGTCAACCACCAACCAACGCCCTCGTACCAACGCTGGAACTGCATATTGCTTTCCTGAGAGCATTGATGATCCAGTGTGGTATTCCCGTGGTTGAGATACCGCCAGTTCCGGACGGATATCGGTTCATCGCGTGCCTGACTCACGATGTGGACCACCCCTCGATCCGCCGGCACCAATGGGATCGCACTACATTCGGCTTTTTGTATCGGGCGGTCTTCGTCTCCATATACTCTCTCTTTCGGGGACGAATGACCGTTCGCAGTCTCCTCAAGAATTGGGCAGCAGCCTGCAAGCTACCGCTTGTCCAAATGGGCCTCGCAAAAGACTTCTGGAGTGATTTCCAGGACGGTTATCGGGAAGTCGAGGATGGGCTGCGTTCCACATATTTCGTAGTGCCTTTTGCAAACCGTCCGGGTATGAGTTTTCGAGGGTCTGCACCCGCGCTGCGGGCTACCCGATATGGCGCGCGAGATATTCGAGACACGATTCAAACAGCCCAAACTTCGGGCTGCGAGATTGGCCTACACGGGATTGATGCCTGGCTGGACACGGCGAGGGCGCGCGAGGAATTGGAAGAGATCCGCCGCGTGTCAAACGGCGCCGAGATCGGTGTGCGAATGCATTGGCTCTACTACGACCGGCAGTCGCCTCTGAAGCTCGAGAAGGCTGGAGCCGCTTACGATGCAACCGTCGGCTATAACGCAACGGTCGGGTACCGCGCCGGGACCATGCAGGCCTACAAGCCTCTCGAGACAACGCACCTGCTCGAGCTCCCACTGCATGTGATGGATACGGCCCTCTTCTACCCAGCCTATCTCGGCCTGTCCCCAAAAAAGGCGGTGGCCATAATCGATCGACTGGTGGATAACGTGGTGAAGTGGGGAGGCTGCCTCACGATCAACTGGCATGATCGGAGCCTGGTTCCCGACAGGTTGTGGGACGCATGCTATCGGCATCTGGTTCAAGAGTTGAAAGACCGCGGCGCGTGGTTTGCAACGGCCACAGAAGCGGTCTCTTGGTTTCGAAAACGGCGGTCAGTCGTGTTCGAAACGGACGATAGCCACTCGGCCCTCGTCAACCTCAGAATCACCGGCCATCTCGACCGGCAACTACCTCCTCTGCGCCTGCGCACTCATAAAATACAACAAGCACGGGGGACTGGTGCCTCTAAACTGCAAGAATTTTTCGACATGGCCATCGAAGATCGGGTCCATACTGAGGCCCGCTGCGGAGTCAACACATGAGGTCTAACCTTTTTGAGCCACCCGAATGAATCGGAGAGACGAAATGACAAGCACTGTGAATAGTCCGACAGCAAGACTGAACGCCAACTTCCTCGAGGAATATAACTCGGAAGAAAGCATTCGCAAGTACACCCGGCATACTGCAGGGCATGGTATTAGTTACCTGTTGGATCATGATTACGGCAGAATCTATTTCGAATGCATCCAGACCTATATACTGAAGTCGAGACTAAGTCGGGGCCTTCGCCTGTGGGAGTTCGGTTGTGGTGGCGGCATGAATCTCTTACATCTCGTCTCCGCCTTGGAACGGCGAGGAATCCCGGTGGAATGTGCATGCGGCACCGATTTTTCCGAAACGCTCATCGCGGCCGCTAAGAGTGAAGCGGCAAGTTACCTTTTGCCGGAGCAAGCCAAGAAGGTGCAGTTCGTTGTTGCGCGCAATGAGAGCCTTGTGGAAGACAGCTCAAGGGGGCTCGGTATTAGCAAAGATGACCTGCTCGGATCCTTCGACCTCGTCTTTGGAGTAAATACCATCCGATATTGCCATCGCCTCAACAATGTGGAGAAATGCGTGCAAGATATCCGAGGTCTGCTCCGAGAGGGGGGCGTGTGCATCAATATCGACATGAACCGCGATTTCCCTGCGTTTCGTAGCCGCCTTCGCGAGTGGCGGACAAAACGAGAGGAAAAGGCAACGCTTCTTCCCACACTCGATGAGTATGCGCGCCCGTTTGCGGCCTCCGGATTCGAGATTTTGAGCAAGAGGAATTTCTGCTGGATTCCACATTCGGCGGGTATCGGGCTCACGACCATGATGAGAACCTTGACACCAGCCCTCAATACGATGGTTCAAAACCGGGCGATGCGTTCGCTCGTGATCTCCCGAAAAATCAAGTGCATCTCACGATAAATTAACGCGAAGAAAAATGTTCGTGCGGGAACATAAAGACGCTGTCCGTGCCAACTCCGCGGCCGTAGCAACTGCACTTCTGCTTTGCGGAGAAGCAGTCACGCCAAACGACCGAAACCTTCGGCGCGTTCTGGATTTCTTCGCCATCCCATGGAAAGCGATGAAGCCCAGCGACGGAGATGTACAAGAGCACCCGAAGGAATATTCCATCGTAAGCTTGGTCGATGACATCGCCCGGCCGATCCTATACCGGAAAGATACGGGCGAGACACTACCGCCTTGGATCAAAGCTGCGAAGACCGTCTACATCTACGGCTTTACGAACAACGACGTATCGTCGAAGTTGCTCTGGTTTCTAACGCAGGATACACACGCCACGATCTGTCCTATTCGTAGCCGTGAAACCACGATGAGGATCACCGTGGATTCTCCCGAGATGTGCGGCCCGCTGTCAGGCATGGATATCCCGGTTGTCCTGGGTGCAGACGAGTTTGTCTGTGATTATCAGCCGGGGAACGCCGCGTCCCGCAGCATCGTGCGGGCTGACAATCGAGACGTCTTTCTCGAGGTTGTTCGCGAAGGGGTTCGCTTCTACCTCAACATGTCCGCCGGAACGCTGGACATCGATGCGCTCTCACCGGTTTCCTTTGACGTTAAGAAGTACTTTTGTGAAGTGGTCCCCCTGATCCTTTATTTAAGATCCGCGTTCCCGAATGCGGCGTTCCGTCCGTCAGAAACCAATGCCTGTTTGATTGTGGATGACCCTCCCCTCAAACGCCGGTACGGATTTCTAGACTTTGCTGAAGCGCTGGAGTTGATGGACCGCCACAATTTCACCACCGCAATCGCGTTCATCCCATGGAATTGGCGCCGTAGTGATTGCCGCACTCTGCGCCTGTTTCAGAGTCGGCCTGACCGCCTGTCTTTGGTCGTTCACGGCTGCGACCATACTGCGGGCGAACTGGCAGTTCGATCCGCGCCGCTGCTCGACCATATCCTCCGGACGGCGAGAGGGCGGATGGAATCGTTTCGGAGAACAACCTCTGTTGAGGCCGCGGCCGTTATGGTTTTTCCGCAAGGTCGGTTCTCGCCCGAAGTAGGCCGCGCACTGAAGCTCAATGGCTTCACCGCGGCCGTAAACACCGAAGTAGCGCCCTCAACGCCCGAACTGAATGAAACTACGATTGCCGATCTTTGGAGCATCGCGAACACCCGCTACGGAACTTTCCCGATCTTCACCCGTCGATACTTACACCACGGAATCGAAAATTTTGCGTTTGATGCGCTTTTGGGGAAGCCTTGCTTGATCGCCGCGCATCACGACATTTTCCGGGACCACGGCAGGATTCTTGTCGATTTCGTCACACGGCTGAATTCGCTGAACTGGAATCTCGTCTGGCGGCCTCTGGGCCAGGCGCTGGCTCGCAGCTTCGCAACTCGTGGCGTAGATGATGAGACGAAGGCCATCCAGATGTTCGCCAGCAGCATCGTGGTGGAGAATTCTGATGCTGAATCGTGTAAGGTACTCATTCTGAAGAAAGAAGTGGACCACGATTGCGTTCAAGCGGTCGAAGTCGATGAGCTGCCTGTCGATTTCAGTTTCGGCGACGGGTATCTGCGAGTCCGGTTCACAATACCTCCAGCAGAGAAGATTCTTGTTCGCATCGTCTACCGAAATCATCTGGAGGTAATTCGGGAGCAGTACAGTTCAGGAACCAAGATGAGTGTATCAGCCAAGCGTTATCTTTCGGAGTTTCGGGACAATTACCTATCACGGAACGACCTTCTTTACAAAAGCGCGCACCTGATCAAGCACCTCCTGACGTGATGGCCGCTGGCAGTGATCTCTGCAAACTTGATCGGGCTCACACAATGCCTCCTTCTGTAGCACTGTTTCTGTGGTTCATTTTTCTGGTGGCGGTCTTTCATTTCGACCCCGCCAAGGAGCGGCGCGTATCCGTCGCTTTGTGGGTGCCCGTGATCTGGATGGTCATCACCGGATCCAGACTGCCCTCGCAGTGGATCGGCGGTCACGGGACGATTGCGGGTAATGCTCTCGAGGAAGGAAATTCCTTGGACCGAACCATCTACTCCGTCCTGATCATCCTAGCGGTCATCGTACTAGTATCGCGGTCGTTTAAATGGGGTAAATTCCTCCGGCGGAATTCTGCTCTTACCGCGCTTCTTGGTTTCGCGCTATTGAGCGTTTTGTGGTCCGATTATCCTTTTGTAGCTCTAAAGCACTGGTTTCGAGACTTCGGGGAATACGTGGTGATCCTTGTGGTTTTGTCTGAGCCACAACCCCTGGATGCGGTGCGCACCGTCCTTCGGCGGCTCTTCTTTTTACTGATCCCACTCTCTATTTTGCTTATTAAATACTACCCGGCCTTTGGAGTTCTATACTCGTACTGGGGAACCCCGGAGTATGTGGGGGTTGCCACTAGCAAGAATACGTTGGGTAGTCTGTGTGTCTTAAGCGGCCTCGTTTTCTTTTGGGACATCGCGACTCGCTGGCCGGATCGCAAAGAAATGCGAACAAAGCAAATCATCCTGGTCAATATGGCGTTCTTCGCCATGACAATCTGGCTCTTAAGTGTCTCTCGCAGTGCGACCTCCCGGATTTGCCTGCCGCTCGGCTGCGCCCTGATCACAGCTGCGCATATAGAAGCGTTCCGGCGCCATCCCGGTTTCCTCCGGTTGCTGAGTCCGACGGTATACCTGCTGTATCTGATACTAGCCTTCGGTTTTGGAATGAGCGGAGACTTTGCTGGAGCGGTCGGGCGCGACCCGACATTTACGGGCAGAACGGTTATCTGGAACGCGGTTTTGAGCGCGAAGACAAATCCACTTCTTGGGACGGGATACGAAACCTTCTGGCTAGGTCCTAGACTCCTGCACGTGTGGGCTCAGACTGGCGCTGGCATCAATGAGGCACACAACGGTTACCTCGACGTCTACCTGAATTTAGGTCTAGTAGGGCTTCTTCTCGTCGTCGGATTTCTGATCGCCAGTTACCGAAATATTTGCAGTGGACTCAAGGTACTTTCTAGTCTCGGCATCTTCGGTGCGGCCACATGGACTATCATTCTCTTTGCCAGTACAACGGAAGCAGTGTTGAAGAACAGCTTGCCGTGGATGATATTTCTGCTTGGAGCGGTTGTTGTTCCGCGGGGTTTACGCAGCGGTGCGCGTGCTTATGATTTCTCAGGGGAGAACGGTGCATCCAGGCCGCGAGAGTCCCAGCGGTGGCGCCTTTGACGCGGTACCACATTACGGTGGCGGTCTTGAAGACGATCTCGCCCACCAGAATCAAAGCATATTCCAGTTGATGATGTGATGATCAAACCCCCCGTCGGTACCATCTTAGAGCTCAACGGTAACCACGTTTCCGAGCGACCCAGACGAGCCCAAACAGTCACTTATTTCACGCTTGCGGTACTCGGCTTTTCCTTTTGGTTCTTTATGGCCGTACCTTTTGCCAGTCACAGGGAAAGCTATTGGTGGCTTGCAAGTGTGCACACCCAACAGTTCGCCAAGGCGTTCTCGTTTATATCTGTCACTTACCGTCCGCTGGCCCAAGCTACAGCTTGGTTGGGCTTTATGATCTTGAATCCGCGCTTATTTCCCACCAGTGTTCTTCGTCAGTCCTTACTTCAGGGGTTTATATACGGAATGTTCGTTCTCGGCTGGTGGCTGATTTATTCTACTACGGTCCAGCGGCGCCTGTTCGCACTGGTGGCATTTGTCACGGGCGGTGTTTTCTTTTCTGGCTACGTTCACTTGTTTCATATCTATGGAATATTCTACGTTCCCGTTGTGCTAACTCTTGGTCTTTCACTTCGCATTCATGCCTCAAGTGCTCGCGACAGGCGAGAACTGTGGCTTGCAGCGGCCGGCATGGTGCTCGTGTTTTGGCATCCGTTTGCAACAGCTCTCTTTGGGGGTTTCTATTTTGGATTCTACCTTGACACCTTTTGGCAACGCAGCAAGATGCAACACATTCAGGCTGTTGCAATTCTACTTGCGGTGACCATTGCAATCGCCGCTTTGGTTGTGATCCTCCCGCGGGCGGATGTTATGGCGTCGCCTCTTCATACCAAGTTATTCGGATTTCTGGAAAGCTACCGGACCACCGAGGTCAACCGGGTTGCGTCTGTTGTGGCGTTTCTCTTGAGTTTACTGGTCGTTTTCAGCATGAGGCTTTCGCCGAAGCTGAACTTGACGGCTTTTCTCCTAGTGTCTACTCTCGGCTGCGTCTTTCTGATGAAGAGCGTGCCCTTAATGCTTCTTTGGCTCTGTACTGTATTGATCAAGCTTGTTCGGTCGCACTGCTGGAGCCTCTTCTTCTTAGCGCTAGTTGCGGCGCTGCTGCCATTCGGCGCGGGAATCGGTGGGCCGGTCGCTGCGCTATTTGCGGTCATTGTAGCGGCGTACGTGACGCCCTTAGGGTGGTCGCGGGCTGAGGAAGCACTCCGCGCTGTGACGACTCGACATGTCGCAGGGGCCGTCATTCTATTGGCGACCGTCATTTTGATGGTCCGGTTGGGAATCGATGTACCGATAGTGACACGCGCTGCAAGTCCTCTTCTTACAGAACGCGAAAGAACGTACCAGTTGGAGAGCATTTTGGCCTGGATGCACCATTCTGACTATTGTGCCTGTGAATTAGCCTTCATTGAAAATGCTGGCAGCCCTATAGACTCTGTTGAAAACGCCATAACCCGGCGGAACCGTCCACCCGCCGCGCTTGAAGATGTCGAGCTATTTTGGGACAGCGTGCTGCAATGCCAGTGGAGCGAGCGCCCTTATAGCAAAGCCGGAACTGCTGTTGTGACGTTTGGCGGGCCGCGGTTGATCGACTCCAGAGCTGTTTTCAAAGTTGAGGGTCGGTACGGCGGCGATGCCACAGTATGGATCAGGAATTCTCGGAAATAACACGTTCTGGTTATCCCGTGGGGACGAGTCTTGGGATCGCAATTAAGCGTCAATAGGTAATTTAACCAAAAACTGAAACCAGGGTTGGTTTGCAACGATCTATTTCCATCATTATTCCGGCCTTCAACGAAGAGAGGCGGTTGCCCTTCACGCTTGGTAAGGTGAAAACGTATCTGATGGCAAGTTCCTGGGCGTTTTCCGAAATCCTCGTAGTGGACGATGGCTCTCGCGACAGCACGGCGCGGCTGGCCGAGGCGGCCGGGGCGCGTGTGCTCCGGAACCCCCGGAATTTTGGCAAAGGGTATTCCGTGCGTCACGGCATACTCGAAGCCAAAGGCGAGTGGGCCTTGTTCTCCGACGCCGACCTGTCCACACCGATCGAGGAACTGGAAACTCTGTGGAGCGCTGCGGAACGCGAAGGAGCATCGTGCGCCATTGGGTCGCGAGCGCTCGACCGGTCGCTCATCGGGGTCCATCAGCCGGTTTTCCGCGAGAGCATGGGCCGCATCTTCAACCTGGTAATGCGTTTGGAGACCGGGTTGCAATTCCGGGATACGCAGTGCGGTTTCAAGCTGTTTCAAGCGTCGGCAGCTCGCGAGATCTTCAGACGCCAGTGCCTGAACGGTTTCGGTTTCGATGTAGAGGTGCTGTTCATTGCTAAGCGTATGGGATATCGTTCCCTGGAAGTGCCGGTGCGGTGGAACGATGTTGCTGGCACCAAAGTTAGCTTTTTGCTCGGGGCCAAGGGGTTTCTGGACCCGTTGAAGGTTCGCTTGAATGATCTAAGGGGCAAGTACCGAATTGAGTCCAGCAGTGGTTCGGGGTGGTCGCTCCCAGAGAAGACGGAGCGCGCGGTTAGGCAAAGCGGGAACACTTCGTACCAATCGAGCCGTGAACCTGCCTCGCAGAGTCCAAACTATCTCAATCGTCAATTTTGAGCAACGATCGCTTCGAGATCCTCGTAGAAGGCAACGCCCTCTCTGTTTGATCGGCGTCGCGATCGCACTCAAAACGCAAGGGAGGAAGATATCAGCCATACTGAGATTCGCGTGAAAGGGAAGGCTATATCGGTCCCGTCGGCCGATATTGATAACAGAACTGTGATTACCACCGGCAAATGGCTAAGAATAGCCGCGGTTCAGGATGAAGACATGCTGGAAGGTGAAACAGTGACCGATCCCGCATCATTCGTTCAGCACCTGAAAGAGACCGATTTGAATGCAGCTATTTTCACATTTGCCCAGAAGCTGCCATTCACCACACCTAAGTACAAGTATCACCTGGACTGGGATAATCTAGCCGTAATTCCAATAACGACGTTTTCCGAATGGTGGCAAAAACGCATCGAAGCTAGTGTACGACGGGCAATCAGAAAGGCGGCTAAAGTCGGGGTTGTGGTGAAGGTCGCGGAGCTCGACGATGTCTTCATAAGCGGCATAGTCGCCATCAATAACGAGACGGCGATTCGTCAGGGCAAACCTTTTTGGCACTTCCAGAAAAGCTTCGACGCTGTGAAATGCGAAAACTCAACCTATGCGGAGAGAAACGTCTTTCTGGGTGCGTATTACGAGGGCGAATTGATAGGCTTCATCAGAATGACTTATGTCGACGGGTTCGCCAGTATCGTTCAGTTGCTCACGATGAAGAAGCACTTCGACAAGAGGCCGGCCAACGCCCTGATTGCAAAAGCTGTCGAGGTTTGCGAACGCAAAGGAGTTACTCACCTGCAGTACTGCAACTACGTCTATAATGACCCAAAGAGCTCTCTCACCGAATTCAAGCGGCGAAATGGTTTCGAGAGGGTGCTTGTGCCTAGGTATTACATTCCACTGACAGCCATAGGGAGATTGGCGCTGAGTCTGGGTGTCCATCGGGGGCTTGTGCGATGTATTCCTCAACCCGTACTCACGCAGCTCCTAAATTTCCGACGTCTTTGGTACGCACGCATGGTGAGAACCGCCGAGGGAGCTCTCTAGAGGAGCAAGAATGCCGGGGATAGCTGCGCTCGTCACGAAAATGCCGCGGGCTCAGGCGGTGGAGCAGTTAACGGGGATGGTTGAAACCCTTCGCCATGAGTCTTTCTACACAACCGGAACTTGGATCGATGAGTCTTTAGGGATCTACGTCGGGTGGACGGCACAGGAAAATTGTTTTTCCGACGGAATGCCCCTGCGAAATGAACAGGGAGACGTGGCTCTCGTGTTCTCCGGTGAGGAATATCCCGAACCGGGGACGGCCCAACGACTCAGGGCCCGAGGGCATGAACTGGATGGCGTAGGAGCGTCCCATCTGGTTCATCTCTACGAGGATGATTCATCATTCCCCGCAGGATTGAATGGCAGATTTCACGGACTCCTCGTAGATCAACGCCGCGGTATTGCGATACTTTTCAATGATCGGTATGGAATGCACCGAGTTTATTACCACGAATCCAAGGAGGCGGTCTATTTCTGTGTCGAAGCTAAAGCGATTCTTGCAGCGCGCCCTGAAACCAGGCGGATGGATTCACGCGCACTAGGCGAGTTCATTGCGTGCGGCTGTGTCCTGGAGAACCGGACGCTCTTTGAAGGCGTCCATCTTCTCCCGCCCGCGTCCGCGTGGATTTTAAGAAACGGCTCAGTTGAGCGAAAACGAAGCTATTTCGACCCAAAGGAGTGGGAAGACCAACAAACACTCGAACCGGAATCCTATTACAAGGAATTGCGACGAGTTTTTACGCGAAATCTTCCTCGGTACTTCAACGGCCATCAACGGGTCGCAATGTCCTTGACAGGGGGGTTAGACACCCGAATGATTATGGCATTACGGAGGCCGCAACCAGGATCCCTTCCCTGTTACACGTTTGGAGGAACTCTCCGTGAGTGTCAGGACGTCATCGTCGCCCGGCAGGTGGCCCGCGCGTTGGAGCAGCCTCACGACGTTATCGGGTTGGAGGACGAATTTTTCTCACGGTTTTCCCATTATGCCGAGCGCGTCGTCTACCTCGCCGATGGGTGTGTCGAAGTGAGCCGTGCTCCTGACCTCTACTTGAACAGCAAGGCGCGCGAAATTGCGCCGGTCCGAGTAACAGGGCTTTATGGGGGCGAAGTCCTCCGCGGGGTACGTGCCTTCAAGCCAGAGGACCCGCCCCCTGGATTGAGAACGCCGGACTTTCTTTGCCACATCCTTCAGGCACGGGAAACATATGCCAGCATCGTTCATGGGCACCCGATATCCTTTGCTGTCTTCAAGCAGGCCCCGTGGTGTCAATACGGGAGCCTAGCTATTGAGGAGACGCAACTCTCGCTTCGATCCCCATTTCTCGACAACGATCTTGTCCAAACCGTGTTTCGAGCGCCCAAGTCAGCGGTCGGCACGAGTTCTGTTTCCCTGCAATTAGTTGCTGATGGAAATAAGGCTCTTCTGCGGATTCCGACGGACCGCGGATTGGGCGGAGCGGTGGGGTGTCTTTCCGAGGCGGCCTCTCGGGCGCGTCTAGAGTTCCTCTTTAAAGCCGAATACGCGTATGATGTGGGAATGCCCCAGTCGGTCGCCCGCCTCGACCATGTCCTCCGGACTCTGCGCCTCGAACGCCTCTTCCTGGGGCGGCACAAGATCTTCCATTTTCGGATCTGGTACAAGAATGCCCTCTCCCAATACGTGCGAGAAATGCTGCTTGACCCGAGGACTCTTTCCCGTCCATACGTCCAACGAAGAAGCCTGGAATCAATGGTGGCGGGGCACCTCAGGGGCGACCGGAACTACACCAGCGAAATCCACAAAGTGTTGACGTTGGAACTCTCGCATCGCCTTTTCCTCGACCGCAAATGACGCGGCTTCGTCTATCGAAACTTCTCTATTGAAGGGATCACCGAAAAAGGAATCGAGAGGCCACGGCAGCCCTTGAACGTAAAGCGCGACGGACCCAAACGCGACCGCCCGTCGCCATCCCCGTCCGCCACGGCCGAGTGGTGTACGTGTTTTCACCCAGCCATATTAAATATACCTACGTCGCAATAACTTTTGACCACTCTACCACTGTCCGAACAATCATGATACATTATCCTCTTAATAGATACGTACCATAATGGAGGAGAATAGTTAATGCTCGGAATCTCAAAGAGCGCTCAATCAGGTGTTCTATTGATTGCTATTTTTAGCATAGGCGTCGAGGCTCAAACCATCAACGCGGTCTCCTGCAACACCAATGACGTGCAAAAGGCGTTAAACTCTGTGTCCGCCGATGGCACAACTGTGGTTATCCCCGCAGGAAACTGCACGTGGTCGAGTTCCGTTGTCTACAAGCAGGTATATTCCACAACTATTCAGGGTCAAACTTCTTGCGCGGGAACACCGGCGTCGTCGTGCATCGACAATACGGTTATCAACTGGACAGGGAGTGGACAGGCTCTTAGTGTTGCAACTGCTTCCGAAAAATCATTTCGCATTACCGGAATGAGTTTCAATTTCGCCGGAATGTCAGCATACGGAGCCTTGTTTTTTGGCGGGAATTCTACTGCTTTTCGCTTCGATCATAGCGACATCTATGGCGTGCCGAGCGGGTATGTTCCAGTTGCCACTGACGGTCCCACTGGTGTCATGGATCATCTTCTCATTTCCGGCGCGGACAATACGTTCTTTTGGTTCTCGCACCACAGCAGTTGGAAAGGGGTTGGGATTCAGGGTGACAATTCCTGGGCCCAACCTGCTGCTTGGGGAGGGCCGGACTTCATGTTCTTTGAGGACTCCACCATCACTGCGACTGGACAGAACGGCGCAACTGGCGCTACTCATGGCATGGCTGCAGAAGATTGCGCAGGTGGCGGTCGTACGGTGATCCGCCACAATATTTTGAATGGCTCATCATTTCAAGATCATACGACGGGACATGCCGGTGATGATCGCGGATGTCGCGCAATGGAGGCATATTTGAACACTTTCCCGGCAATCTCAGGCGTAACCGGTATGGGTCCGGGACTGATGGAGTTCAATGTCGCTTTCGTGGATTCAGGCGCTCATTTGACATGGGGTAATACTGTAGCAGCAAATACTTACTCCAATTTTATCAGTCTTCACAATCAGCGTTGCGGACCTAATGGCGGCAGTTGTGGAAAGACATACAACCAAACAGTCCCACCTGCCGGGTGGGGATATTGCGGAACTATTTACGGTCCAAGCGCGTGGGATCAAAACCAAACCACTACCAACAGTTCTGGCGGAGCCTGTTTAGATCAGGTAGGACGCGGCCAAGGAGATCTGCTTCAGGGAACCTTTCCTTCTAAGTGCAATCTTACCTTGAACCCGTCCTGTAACGTGTTCACCGGCCAATGGCCCCGACAGGCGGTGACTCCAATGTACGTCTGGAACAACACCTATAGCGGCGGTACCTACCTAGACGTTTACGAGTTTTACGTCAATAACGCGGACTATTTTACCGACCAGGGAGCTAACTGTCCACAAAACGCAGCTACTTGTTCTACGGGCATTGGCGAGGGTACACTCGCGCAACGACCTGCTAATTGCGTTGCGAATAGCTTCGCATACCCGGCTGGCAACAGCCCAGGAGTCGGCTGGTGGGCTACGGATACCAATACGCTTTATGTTTGTACAGCCACAAATACCTGGACGGCCTATTACACGCCATACACTTACCCGCACCCACTCCAGGGAACTGCCCAGGGAACTGCCCCTGTCGCCCCTCCGACGAACCTCTTGATTAGCGTTCGGTAAATGACTGACGGCACTGGGATTTCTTTTCACATCGCCTCTTCTGGATTATTGCGGAAGAGGCGGTGAAGCATCCTGCAAAACATCTGTCGCATCCCATTCGAGGAAATCTATCCGGAAGAGGGCCTCAAGTCAAAATTCGGAGCGGTTGCTGCTGCGCGCGCTGCTGGTGCGAATGCTGACGTAGCAGATAAAGTATAACCTTCTGTTCCGCTGGTTCGGGCCTTGTCGGCTAATGAGCCGTTGCGGTATTCGACGTGTTTACCGAGAACCATTAGTGGCTGCTGGAGGGCGGTGGCCAAAGAGTTCTTCTCGCGTATGTGGAACGGGCGCGCCGCCAAAGACTGCTTCGAACGAGCACGGAATCGATTGTCGCTAGGCGTGGCAGTAGGGTTTTTAATCGAAAAGAAATGCGGTACGGGGAACCCGCCAACAGGCGGCGGTAATCCCGACGTCGACTGGCGCCAGGAGAAACACTCCGCTCAGACGAACGCGGGATTCGTCGCAGCTATGCGCGATCTGGGTGTGACCCAACAACAGTGGAGGTTGGTAGGCGCCCTACCCGCACCAACAACATATCCGGGTAGGAGGATAGAAGCGCAAGGAGAAGGCGATGCATTCTGAAAAAGGAAGGCCTGAATGTCTTTCGATCGTGATCCCGGCCTACAACGAAGAAAAAACCTTATTAGCGGTTGTGCACCGGGTCCTCGAAATTGCATACGTCCGCGAGGTAGTTATCGTGGATGACTGTTCGAGCGACGGCACCGGCGCTTTAGCTGACGATTTGTCGCGGTTGTACCCCAAGGTGAAAGTGCTTCACCACCGGAATAATCGCGGCAAAACGAAAGCATTGAACACCGGATTTCAGTCGACAACCGGTGAAATCGTCATTGTCCAGGACGCTGACCTGGAGTACGATCCGGAAGAGATCGGCGACGTCATTGCACCCATCTTGGGTGGAGACGCTGACGTGGTTTATGGCTCACGTTTCTTGGTTCGGAAGGCTGCGCGCGTGCTGTACTTCTACCATTATCTGGCCAACAGGACGCTCACGTTCTTGTCGAACATATTCACGAACGTGAATCTCACTGACGTAGAAACTGGCTATAAGGCGTTCCGTGGCGATATTATTCGAAATATGATCATTGACAGCTCCGGATTCGGCTTCGAAATCGAAGTCACAGCGAAGATCGCTAAGCTAAATTGCGCAATGTACGAAGTCCCGATTTCATACCGGGGCCGCACGTACGATGAGGGCAAAAAGATCGGATTCAAGGATGGCCTCGCGGCGCTGTGGTATATCATCAAATTCAATCTTCTTTGCAGCACCAAGAATGCATACCGAACCTTGCCTGCGTGTGGGTCGCACCCATTTCGGGAACTGCGACAGACTTCCGAGACTCTATAATCAGAGTTCCGCTTCGAACGGCCGTTCAGGGATATACTATTGTCGTCAATAATGCAGGCTCTTCGAACAATATTGTCTCAAACCTGGTCGACTTTTCAATATATGGTGCGCCGAGTACACCCGCGGCAAATGAGTACAAGCATTGAGTACGCTACTCAAACTGATACTGGCGTCGAGTACTCACTTTGGAGCAAGGTTTCTCCAGCGGTGTATTCTACCGCCATCATGCTCTTAATAGTGCTTTGCGCTCATTCTACACAAGGCGTTGACAGCGATTCAGCTTGGCAGTTTAGGGCAGTACAACAACATTTCAACGCTGCTTCGCCAACGTTCAACACTCTCGTCAAACCAAGTCCTGCGGACCTTTCCGACAACACCGCTCGCTGGATTGTCTGGTGGGCTCCCGGCAACGTAATATTTATTTCGTCACTGATGAGAATGAATTTAACGCTTGGGCAAGCAGTTCGGATTATGGGTTTTTTGTGCCTCGGGCTCGGCGCTGTTGGTTGGTCATTCTGGATAGCGTCGTTTAAGATTCCAAGGCAGATGCATGTCTTGCTGAGCGCGCTTCTTCCTTGGACCGTCTACGCACACAACGCTGTCTTCTACTATGGAGCGGAAACACTTTTGTTTGGAGCGATCCCCTGGACTCTATTGCTTGCGACAAAGTTAACAAATCATGTGGCCCGCACATCGGCACAGGCGCTTATCGCAATACCCACTGGTTTTTCATTAGGCATTCTATATATTTTGAAATACACAGGCGTATTTATCGCAATAGGAGCGATGATATTCATTCTCGTTGAGTCCGCCATCAGCTTGCGGCGCCAGCATTTGCCACTGAAAGCACTCGGACCTGCAGTCCTTTGCGGTATGGCCTCTGTCGTGCCGGTGATTGCGCTGGCTGGTATTAACACAATTCGCGCGAATACCATGAATCTTGTTACGGCATCTCAATCACTTCACTGGCAGTGGGATACGTTCTTATTTGCCGCCGTTAATCCCGTATTGGCAGCTGCCAGCGCGTCCAGCGTTTTTCAAAAGGTATTCGTTGACATAATGAGGTTGCCTCCGAGGTCTGGGGAGCTATTAACGGCACTGGTGGCATTACCAGGGGCGGCAGCTTTGTGGCTACTTATGTGCTCCCGGCTGCCGTCTCGCCCAGCTGGGCGCCTGGCGTGGTGTTTACTTGTGACATCCGTTGCAAGTGTCACGGCGATCTGGATGATTTCTACTGGCGCGAGCTACGAATCGCGTCATGTTGCTGGAGCAAGCATCGCGATTGTTCCCTATCTGATTCAACGGGTGGTCGCGATTCGATCACGGCGAACTCGAACAGTTCTCGCTGCATGTGCTATTTGCTATCTGCTGGTTCCATCTCTCTATGGTGTATCTGGATTTTTCGGCAAAGTGTCACGCCACTCTGGATACCGACCCGGCCCTAGTGGCGTTTACAATCCTTTTTTGAGCAAAGCCGATGCTACCAAATCGAGATCACTGTTACTGGCTGACTTTAGTGTTTCTACTGATTTGTGGTATGTCATTAATCCGATTGCCGCCTTGGATCTGCCCGGCCGTGTTCTAGTAAGGCGGGCGATGGACTTATCGACGGACGAACTGCGTCAGGAAGTATTTTATTCAAAGAAACCAGTGCGGGTGCGGCTGGTGCTGCCGAATGACTTTGAGCAGAACGGAAAAGCCACCGTGATTCGCCGGTCTTTCCCCCGAGCGGCGGAATGGATTGAGATACCGGCGGAAGCACCTCTGCGCTGTTGGGTCTCGTGGATTCAACCATCCACGGCTGAGGAATTGCATGCTCCCCGCCCCTTTTTACCTTGGACTGAGTAACCCTGGAGAATGCCGCTTAAAATCGATGCTTATCCCAAACTGTATCCATAATGCGGCAGGATTAACAAGCATGCTCCACTTTTTTTATGAAGCCACTCGTCTCGATTCTGATCCCCGCGTATAATGCCGAGGAATGGATCGCCTTTACGATTCAATCGGCCCTCGCTCAGACTTGGTCACGCAAAGAAATTATCGTGGTGAACGACGGGTCGACGGATGGAACTGCCGCAGTGTTACAGCGTTTTTCGTCGAAAAATGTCAAAATCGTCTCTACGGAAAATCGAGGACTGTGCGCGACTGTAAACTATGCTTACCAGCTGTGTCAGGGAGACTACATCCAGGAGTTGGATGCAGATGATCTGCTGGCGCCTGACAAAATCGAGCGGCAACTGGGGGCGCTACGCTCGACTGATAGCAAGCGAGTGTTATTATCGTCGGCATTTGCTTCATTCTACTTTCGAACCAGCCGCGCCCGTTTTGTGCACAACTCGCTTTGCGAAGACCTCTCACCAACTGAGTGGCTTCTGCGTAAGCTAAGCGAAAACCTCTACATGCAAAACGCCACTTGGCTGGTCAGCCGTGAATTGGCCGAAGCAGCAGGTCCTTGGGATACCAGCCTTCATTACGATCAGGATGGTGAATATTTTGCTCGTGTGCTGTTGGCGTCGGAAGGCACGCGCTTCGTACCCGGAACCGGCATCTACTATCGGACTAGCAACACCAATCGAATCAGCTACATTGGAAACTCCGACGAGAAAAAGGACTCGCTCTTTCGTTCCATGAAGTTGCACATTCACTACCTGCGGACGCTCGAAGACAGTGAACGCACCCGGAGAGCTGGCTTGACGTACCTGCAGAACTGGTATGGCATTTTCTATTGGGATCGAGAGGACGTTGTCTCCCAATTGAAGGTGCTGGCTGCTGAGCTCCACGGTGTGTTACAGCCGCCCCAATTCCGCTGGAAGTATGCTTGGATCAAACCCCTGTTTGGATGGAGGGCTGCTCTTTGGGCGCAAAACAACCTCCCCGAAGCTAAGGCTTCTTGCCTTCGGCGATACGACAAGGCACTGTTCTGGCGGGGGTAACAAGGCAGCTGATTATGCAGCCATATTAGGGCTAGAAAGGGATAGGATTGCGCCCCCCACACAAGGTTTTCATGGATCGCAGCGGGTGCTCAGAGCGGGAATCGACTCGCACTTCGCGTGAAGTCATCGACGTAGCGCCCGGCCGACCTATCGCTCCGTCCATTGCCGTGGCCCTCTTGACTGGCGGTATCGATCTCCATTACGCGTTTGGCCTGGCGCTCGCGCTGGTCTCCCAGGGATCCTACCTCGATATCATTGGAAGCGATGAGTTGGTCTGCCCGGCATTCTTCGGCAAGAAGGAAATCAGCTATCGGAACCTGCGCGGCAGCCAGCGGCAGGACGTCACTTTGGTTCAAAAGGTTTTCAGGGTAGGAAGGTACTATGCGAAACTGATCCGTTACGCAGCGAGTGCGAAACCGAAGATCTTCCATATCCTGTGGAATAACAGATTGGAGTCCTTTGATCGAACAGCGCTGATGCTTTATTACAAACTGCTCGGGAAGAGGATCGTGCTCACAGCTCACAATGTCAATGCAGGCCAGCGCGACTCCAATGACACTCTGATCAACCGCCTCACCCTTCGCATACAGTACCGGCTTGCCGATCACATTTTCGTCCACACTGAGAGGATGAAGCGTGAACTCGTTGAAGAGTTTCACGTTTCCAAGAACCGGGTCACCGTTATCCCTTATGGGATCAATAACTCTGTTCCGAATACGCAACTTACTACCAAGGAGGCCAAAGCGCGTTTGGGAATTCGAGAAGGTGAGAGGACCATCCTTTTTTTCGGTAGAATTACCCCGTACAAGGGGCTGGAGCACCTGATCGAGGCGTTTCGACAACTCCGGATCCGCCATGATGAGTATCGATTGATTATTGCTGGCAAGCCAGATCGATGTGACGAATATTGGAACACAATTCGAGGAGGCATTCGTGACGAGGTCGAGAAGGGGCACGTGTTGCTACAGGCGGATTTTATTCCGGATGACGAAACGGAGGTCTACTTCAAAGCCGCGGACGTCTTCGTACTACCTTACAGGGCGATTTTCCAGAGCGGCGTGTTGTTCTTGGGTTACAGTTTCGGTCTGCCGGTGCTCGCCTCTGACGTCGGCTCCTTAAGGGATGACATCGTGGAAGGAAAGACGGGCTTCGTATTCAGGCCCGAAGATCCTGTGGACTTAGCGAGAGCCGCGGAAGACTATTTTGCGAGTGATTTATATACCGATTTAGATCGCCGACGTCCTGACCTACTGCATCATATGACGGAGCGGCACTCCTGGGATGTGGTCGGTCAGCTAACGAAGCGCGTGTACGCCGCACTCCTTGACATAACTTTGCCCGAAGAACTGTCACGCTGCGCCGGTTCGACTCCTTCCCCGGACCGGCACTCTGATTCCTGTGACCATTCGGGCGTTAGACCTTAGTCTGAAGATACGCAATCGAAGTTTCTCCATGAATTCTTTCTGCTGGGACTTCAAGGGCGGACGAACCCCTTGGCGGAGCGGGCGCAGCCCACGTGAGGGTGGAGAAAACTGCTACACCTCCTGAAGCAACTCGGCCTATAAGCCGAACAAAAAACTCACTCTCCGCCAGGCCGACGAACCCGAATTGACCTACTCATGAAGTTCGATGATACCTAAAACACTACATTATTGTTTTGGCCTTGCGCCTGATTCTGGAGGTAAACCATGGAGCTTAGTCCACTACGTGTGCGTGAAGAGTGCCATCGAACAGATCCGGCCTCACAACGTTCTTGTTCATTGTGAATACGAACCTACTGGGCCCTGGTGGGAGCTTACGCGCCCCTTGGTAACGTTGAACAAGATCGTGGCGCCATGTGAGATTTTCGGCAATCCGCTGCGGCACGTAGCACACCGCGCAGATGTGGTTCGGCTAGAGATGTTACTGAGGGACGGCGGCATCTATTTAGACGCGGACGTCTTCGTCCATCGGGATTTTGACGACCTGTTGACACACCGTACAGTGCTGGGACAGCAGCGGATCGATGGAGCCATCGTGGGATTGTGCAATGCAGTAATCCTTGCCGAGCCGGAAGCACCATTTCTCCGGAGGTGGCACACCGCGTATAGGACTTTTCGCTCCACTGGACACGACGAGTTCTGGGATGAACACTCGGTGAGACTGCCGTATCAACTTTCCCAGCGTTTTCCAGGGGAAGTTACAGTCCTTCCACAATCGGCGTTCTATTGGCCAACATACGACACCCACGATCTCAAGCGGATTTTCGCTTCCGTCGAGGCCCTAGACCTCTCAGAAGCCTATGCCAACCATCTGTGGGAAAGTCAGGTTTGGGAGCAGCATCTGGAGCATCTAATTCCGAAACAAGTCCGCGAAATTGACACAAACTTCCACCGCTGGGCTCGGCCGCTGGTTAACGGTTTGCCGGACGATTACGCCATGCCGTCCCTGGGGAAGCGGTTGCGGAAAAAATTGCGTGATACCGTCAACGGAACTCGTGCGCGGCTATCGCTACGCACCAGACTACGGGATGCCGGCAACCGCGCCCGTACTTGGCTTTCCCAGCCTAAAACCCTTTCGTGAAAGCGGTGGCTGCTGCCCTATCGCAAGCCTCAGCCCGGAGCGCTGCACGCCACAACTGAATTTTACTTGAGGAAGCCGACTTGCCCACTCAAACGCAATCGATAGATGCATTTAGCACCGAACACCTGCAAGCAGACTTGAGGCAGCGGTCGGTTCGTGGGGGATTGGTGACTCTCACCTCGCAAGGCATCCAGTTCTTAATGCAGTCGATTTCCACAGTGATGCTGGCTCGCCTGCTGATTCCCGCCGATTTCGGACTAGTAGCCATGGTCACCGCCATCACAGGACTGGGTCAAGCATTTGCGGATCTCGGCCTTTCCGAGGCGACGATCCAGCGCGAAAAGATCATTCACAGACAAGTCAGCGCGCTGTTTTGGGTCAATGTGACGATTGGTCTCGCACTGATGTTTCTCACAATGGGTCTGGCTCCCGTGCTCGCATTGTTCTACAGAGAACCAAGGCTCCGAAACATTACATTGCTCATGTCCCTGGTATTCCTGATCGGTGGTCTGCGAGTGCAGCACGATGCGCTTCTGAGACGGCAGATGCGGTTTACCTCCTTGGCGATTCGGGACGTCGCGTCCTATGTGGTAGCTGTCCCGCTCGCGATCGCGCTCGCCTGGCGGGGCGCCGGTTACTGGGCCTTGGTAGTTTTTCCATTAACATTGAACTCGACGGGAATGATCCTTTCTTGGCTAATGGCCGGATGGATCCCGGGTCTGCCCCGACGCGGCGCGGGTGTTCGTTCCCTGCTCACCTTCGGTGGCAACATCGCCGCCTCCTATGTCATATACAACATAAACCGCACTACGGACAACGTCCTGATCGGCTGGTACTGGGGCAGTGGTCCCTTAGGTTTGTATTCGCGCGCCTACAACCTCCTGATGCTGCCGCTGCGGCAACTCGCTAATCCGGTGCGTAGCGTGGTTGTCCCGGCATTCAGCAGGACCCAGAACGATCCCGAGCGATTTGCGCGATACTACCTGCGCACCATCAACGTAGTCATGTGGATCATCACTCCCGTCTTTGCTTTCTTGTTTGTCGCAGCAGAGCCAGTCGTGGCCTTGGCACTGGGCAATCGGTGGCGCGAGGCGGCGCCGGTTTTTCAAATCCTCTCCATTTGTGCGTTGGGTCAGTTGCTGTTGGACTCCACTCTGTGGTTGTTTGTCAGCCGAGGCCATTCGGATCGGCTTCTAAAGCTGTTGCTCGTCGTTTCGCCCATCATGATTGGGAGCTTCGCGGTCGGTCTGCCTTTTGGCATCAAGGGCGTCGCCCTCTCGGGTTCGCTGGTTCTCGTGGGCATCCTCCCGTGCATTCTCCAATTTGCATTCCGCGGCACCAATCTGACCCTCTGGCGCTCGGGAACCGCCATCAGATGTCCCGTTTGTACGTGCCTGGTTGGCGTTTTTCTGGCGGAACTGGCGCTGCACCTAATCGCGCCCGAGCACGTGGTTTCGCAGCTTCTGGTTACGGCTCTGGGTTTCGCAGCGGCTTATGCGAGTTCGATGTTGATGCCTTCCGTACGGCACGAAGTTCTGTCTCTTAGGGATTTACTAGGCCACATTGGCCCTTTTAGGGGAACGGCTTAGGCATCCAACCTAATGTTCCATGGAACCTTGTGAGATAGTCATCTCCAGCCCATTGTTTCCGAGCGGTGCGTTTGCACTCGATTCGCCGCCGGGAACCGGTCGCAGTCAGTCGGATCAGTTCAGGAGACCACGCAAAGAAGAGGGAATGCGTTTTACAGCATAACGTTGTCTTTGTCTTTGTGGATGCCGACATCAACGCTTCCGGGAATTCCCCCGGGCATCACTGAAGGGGTGAGATCCGTGGCGGGTCGGGGAGAGGGCAACGCTTCTTCGTAGCGTGCGTGAGAAGGGTTTCGGAATGGCGACGAGCGTTCCTCTTTCCCACGACATCACTAGCCAGGCACTGTTGATACCAGATCCTAGGCCGGTCTACAGATTTGACCCCCTCAAGGATGCGCGCTGGAACACGTTCTTACAGCATCATCCACGATCGTCAATTTTTCATACCGTGGAATGGCTTACCGCCCTTCGCCGAACGTATGGATATGCTCCCATGGCGATTACTACCTGTCCGCCTGAGGCTGACCTAGGGAACGCGGCCGTATTTTGCCGCGTCGAAAGCTGGCTGACCGGGTGTCGGCTGGTTTCGTTGCCGTTTTCCGACCATTCGGACATCCTGGCAAACACCGCTTCGGACTTGACCGCTTTCGTAGCTGCCTTGCGGGAACAGCTGCGCCAGGGACAGCTCCGCTACATCGAACTTCGTCCATGGCATGCGCCGGACAAAAACCTCCTCGATGCTGACGCAACTTATGAATACTATTTGCACCATATCGACCTCACGCCTGACCTCAACACGCTCTTTCGCAATTGCCACAAAAGCTCGACGCAAAGGAAGATCCGCCGCGCGGAGCGAGAACGCCTAGTCTATCGAGAAGGGCGGTCAGAAACCCTGCTGGATCAGTTCTATCAACTATTAGTTCTTACGCGGCGGCGTCAGAAGGCTCTGCCACAACCCAAGAAGTGGTTCCGCAACCTGATGGACGCCTTTGGAGAAAGACTGAAAATCCGAGTTGCGTACCGAAATGAACAACCCATCGCTTCGATCATTACGCTACGCCACAAGGATGCTCTCGTGTATAAATACGGCTGCTCCGACGCGAATTTTCATCGTCTCGGCGGCGTACAGATGCTGTTCTGGAAATCGATCGAAGAAGCCAAACGCGAGGGGCTGCGGCTCTTCGATCTCGGCCGCTCAGAACCGGGGAACGCTGGACTAGTAAACTTCAAGGAGCATTGGGGCGCGTCTCGCTCCACACTTACCTACTTACGGCTACTCAAATCGGATACGCGGAAGGGCGCTTTTGTGTCCGCGGGAGCCGACTGGAAGCAGCGCGTCGCGAACAACCTCCTTCCTCACGTACCGAACCGGATGGTGCGTTCCGCTGGAGAATGGCTTTATCGGCATGTGGGCTAGCGGTATCCTTCCTAGTCATCAGAACTTCCACCCGTCGTTTAGAGGTTGAGGACAATCTCCAAATCTTGTATAGTCGGAGGGCTCGAAACTACCAATGAAACTGACGGACTGAAATCCAACAACGAGGAGGTTGCCGACCCAAGTCCGTGGAGTCGACTAAATTGCGAGTAATATCCGATTCGGCGCGGATTGCGAGTCTGCACTTGGTTCTTGTCCTCGGTCTCATGACGATACCTTCTGCGGCGCAATCCAGTGGCCCGACGTTTAGTAAAGAAGTGGCGCCTATCTTATTCAAAAGGTGCGTGAGCTGTCATCGGCCAAATGAGATCGCCGGTATTGCCTCTTTCGTGTCGTACGCGTCCGTGCGGCCCTGGGCCAAAGCAATCAAAACAAAAGTCCTCCGACGGGAGATGCCGCCGTGGCCTGCAGACCCTCGCGGCAGCGTGAAGTTTCGCAATGATGTCAGGCTGAGTCAGCACGAGATCGATACATTGGTGGCTTGGGTCGATGCGGGAGCCCCCAAGGGCAATCCTTCCGATCTGCCACCAACGCCCCAGTATGCGGTCGGATGGCGGCATCCCAATGGACTTCCGCCCGACCTCATCCTGGCTTTGCCGGCTGAGGTTCGCTTGCCGGCCAAAGGCGAAATCCCGTACGTCAGATCCTTGGCGAAAGTCCCCGTGCTAGACGACAAATGGATCGCCGCTATCCAAATACGCCCAGGCAACCGATCCGTGGTACACCACTTGGCCATCACGGAAGTCGCCCTGGATGACGGAGTCCGGGCTACGGATCTAAACGCCATCGCCCGGCTCGCCAAACAGCTTGGGATTCCGAACGGTTTTCTCGGGATTCGACCGGCAGTCACAGCCCCGACCAACCCTTCCACCTTCGACATGCTGGGAATGTACGTGCCAGGCACAAATCTCGAAATGTACGCGGCGGAGACGGCTAAGCTGCTGCACGGTGGCTCGAATCTATACCTGAGCTTCAATGTCCATTACCAAACAACTGGCAAACCCGAGACGGACCAGTCGGCCATCGCGCTCTGGTTTCAGCCAGGGCCACCCAAACACCAACTGTTTCGCATGCCGGCCTCGGGCGGAACCATCATTTCAGAAGGTAGGGAGTTGCTAACGGACGCTCCTGGCGTGAAGGCCGAGGGCACCAGTGTCACGATTCCTCCAATTCCGCCATACGCCGACAACTACGAACTAATTGCGGTAACCGCATACACCGAGCCGGTGACCATTTATCAATTCCAACCGCACGCGCACCTGCGTGGCAAAGATTTTCAATATGCGGTGGTGTTTCCGGATGGTCGCAATGAACCGGTACTCAGCGTGCCGAGATACGATTTCAATTGGCAGATAGCATACGAACTGGAAACCCCGCTCAAACTGCCAGCCGGTAGCAAGCTCGTCGTTACGGCTCACTACGACAACTCCATAAAGAACTTGGCAAACCCAGGCCCCGACAAAACAGTCTATTTTCGGGAGGAAAATCAGAGTTGGGATGAGATGTTCAGCCCATTACTCGAGTACTCTGTCGACCGGCAAGATCTGACGAAGAACTTGCCAAAACGTCCCGATGCGCCGGACTCGAATGCCACCGGCAAACGAACGGAACAGAATAAGGAGAACACCGTTGACATCGTCGAGATCGTCGGGTGTTTGGCGCAGCGTCCTTCGAACCTGTGGATGCTGACCAACGCCAGCGCCCCCGCCGTGACCAGCAACCAAGCGAGCTCATTAACGGCCCTAAAAGAGGCTGCGGCCATACCGTTAGGGGATCTACAGTATCGAATTCTCGGTATTGATGTTTTCAACCCATCACGCCATAGCGGACAGAAAGTGGCACTGAAGGGTGCCCTGATCCGCGACATCAACGAGGACCGCCTGAATGTCACTTCGGTGCAGATGTTGGCTACCTCCTGTGTGAACTAGCGACTCACGGACCAGTATATGAGGGCTGAGCGACCTCACTAAGCTCTGGTTGCAGCAGGTTTCGCTGCTCGTGCTGCTCTGGCATTTCCCAGTGCTCCAAGACTCGGGTTCATTGCTTCCGGCTTTGGGCTGGCCACCGTTTCGTTGAGTGCAATCCCTTCCATCCTTTCCTTTGGGCCATTGTGATCCTTCGTCTCGCCGATGCTGGAGCGGGCTCCTCCCATTACTTGGAACTTCTGACATCTGTACAGGTAACGTTGGTAAGGTTGCCAAGCTAGGTCTGTGACCGCCTGAAAAAGTTCCTAAAAACCATTTTAATGTAGAATTGTTTCGGCGCATACTCGGGGTATGGGTCGTCCCCCGTTGAACATTGATGTCGTCAAAAAGGATCAGCAAGAGTTGCGAGCGCTGCTGAAGGGAGGCGTGCAACAGGTCCGAGTGGTATTGCGGGCCTTGGCACTGTTGCAGTTAGCTGAGCATGCCAGCGCTCCTCAGATTGCTGAGGTGATTCCGTTGACCCCACAGGCAATCCGCCGGCTGGGCCACCGCTACGAGCAGGCCGGCTTGGATGGTGCTCTCTATGAGAAACCGCGGCCTGGTGCGGCCGAAGTACTGGAGCCCAACCAGAAGCAGCGGATCATCGCCATGGTGTGCAGTGACCCGCCAGAGGGGCGCGCCCGTTGGACGGTTCGACTGGTGGCCGAAGAAGCGGTGAAGCGCAAACTCGTGCCGACGGTAGGAAGAGAGGCAATCCGCATTCTGCTGCTCCACCACGACCTCAAGCCGTGGCGGGAAAAAAATGTGGTGCGTCGCGGACCTCGATGAAGACTACGTCTCCAAAATGGAGGACGTGCTGGAAGTATATGAACGGCCGTATGATCCGGATCAACCGGTGGTCTGCGTGGATGAGAAGCCGATCACCCTACACGCGGATGTCCGCCCGGCCTCGCCAGCCGCGCCGGGTCGGGAGGCCAGACGGGATAACGAATACAAGCGCTGCGGCACGGCCAATGTTTTCTGTGCGGTAGAGCCAAAAGCAGGGCGTCATTTCACCTTCCCCACGCCCGATCGTTCGGGCTTTGAGTTCGCCCGGGTCGCGGTCAGTTTGGCGCTGGCCTACCCAACCGCCAAAACCATCCACCTGGTGATGGACAATCTGAACATCCACAGCCGCAAGTCCCTGAGGGCTGTCTTTGGCGACGAAATGGCCACCGACGTCTGGGACCGCTTCACCGTTCACTACACACCCACTCACGGGAGTTGGCTCAATCAGGCGGAGATCGAAATCGGGATGCTCTCGCGGCAGTGTTTAGGGAAGCGACGCCTCCCCAGTCTCCAGATCCTGAGTCGGGAAGTGCGCGCCTGGAACCGGAGGATGAACCATCATCGCGTCAAGATCAACTGGAAGTTCGACCGCAACGCTGCGCGTCGCAAATTTGGCTACAAAACGAACTCTTTCACGCGGTCAAGGACCTAGTCGGGGAAATCGCCACATTACCAAGTCCAACTTGCCAATATCCGCAGAAATTGGCATCGGTGCGCTACCGAGACTGCCATGCTGTGGGGCTCGTGTACCGGTATCTACAGTACTGAAGCGGAACACGCTGTAACCTGGTTCGTAGAAATTGCGGAATGAAGAGTCAACTACCAGGTTCGTCGTGATACTATACTCCCTTCGTTACTCGACTTCACCAGAGGCACGGCAGCCCACTTAGTGCGTCAGCGGTGGTGTCTAAAGCCGAAGCTAGAAACCCGAAAGGGGAATAGGGCGGAGTGATGGAGCGCGATTCTTCCTAGGAGTAAGTTCATCTTGGTGCGCTCCTCTTGAAGAAGAAATATCAATGAACTGCCGTCTGCGAGTAATCACGGTGTTCGCAGTCGTTGCCATCGGCGCTTCTGCGCAAACGAGCGTAACGACGCAACACAATGACATTGCACGCACGGGCGCGAACACCAATGAGACGATTCTGACGCCTTCAAACGTCAACACAAATACTTTCGGAAAGTTGTTTTCCGTTCCTGTAGACGGATGGGTGTATGCGCAGCCGTTGTACATGCCAGGCATCACCATGGGACCAGCCACAGCGCAGCCGAACACCACCCACAACGTCGTGTTCGTCGCAACCGAGCATGACAGTGTGTTCGCGTTTGACGCCGATAGTAACTTAGGAGCCGATGCGAATCCATTGTGGCAGGTGTCGCTCATCGACTCAGCTCACGGGGCCGGCTCGGGAGAAACCACGGTCCCGGCCAGTGACCTCTCAGAAACGGATATCGTACCGGAAATTGGCATTACCAGCACGCCAGTAATCGATCCCGGCTCCAACACGGTCTATGTCGTGGCAAAGTCCACGGTTGGCGGTACCACATTTATCCAACGGCTGCATGCGCTCGACATTACCACGGGACAGGAAAAGTTCGGCGGCCCGGTGCAACTCTCGGGCTCCGTACCGGGCACCGGAAATGGCAGCACGGGTGGCACCCTCAGTTGGGACCCGAAGTGGGAGAACAACAGGGCAAGTCTTTTGCTCTTGAACGGAATCGTTTATATCGGATTTGGTTCTCATAATGATTTGGGTCCCTGGCACGGGTGGATTCTCGCCTACAACGCAAGTACTTTGATGCAGACAGGGGTGTGGTGCACGACTCCGAACGCCGCCGGAGCCGGCATTTGGATGGGTGGAACCGGACTCGCCGCCGATGTCCCCTCAGGTAAACCTTACGGCCGAATCTTCACCGCCACGGGAAATGGTACGTTCGATGCCGCGGCGCCCAACTACACCAATTCCATGGATTACGGCGACTCGATCATCAAGCTCGATTTGGCCAATGGCGTTCCCACCATGCTTTCGGGCGGCACTACCGTTGGTGATGATTTCACGCCGCACAACCAAAGTGTTCTAAGCACCAATGATGAAGATCAAGCTTCGGGCGGAGTGGTGCTCCTGCCCGATTCTGTAGGTGGCGGGGGTCACCAACTGGTTCAACTTGGCAAGTCGGGGACTGTCTATGTGCTGAATCGCGAGAATCTGGGTGGATACAACCCCAACAATACAACCGACCCCGGCCAGTCAGCACAACTCAAGGGCGTGTGGGGGGCGCCCACTTATTGGAATGGCCAAGTCTATGTTTGGAGTGCCCAGGACAACTTGATGGCCTTCGCATTCGCCAACGGAAGCTTCACTTCCTCCAGTCCTGCTTCTACTTCTAGCGAAGTTACGACTTGGCCGAGCCCCACCCCGTCCGTTTCCGCGAACGGTACTACCAATGGGATCGTCTGGTCCCTTAAAACAGACGATTTTGCCTCTCAGGGGCGCGCCATCTTGTACGCTCACGATGCCTCCAATGTTGCGACACTGCTCTATAGCAGTGACAGCGATTCCACTCGGGACAATCCCGGGAATTCTGTCAAGTTTGCGGTTCCCACAGTGGTTAACGGAAAGGTATACGTAGGTACCGAATCGCAATTGAGTGTCTATGGATTGCTGCTGGGAGCAACACAAGCTGCTATCCCCGTCATTAGCCCGGATTCGGAATCGTTCAGCCCCACAGTGCAGGTGACCATCACCGACGCGACCCCAGGAGCCACGATCTTCTACACAACGGATGGAAGCAATCCATCAACTGCGTCCAACCAATATACGGGCCCATTTAACGTCACAACCACAACCACGGTCAATGCCATTGCCGGCGGGACCAGTTTGCTCGCCAGCACGGTCGCCTCCGCGACGTACACACTGACCACCCAAGTGGCTAAGCCGACCTTCAATCCACCACCTGGAACCTACGCTGCCGTGCAGTCGGTGACGATCAGCTCAACGACGCCAAATACTACCATCTATTACACGCTGGATGGCACCACACCGACGACGAACAGCCTGAAGTACACGGCGCCATTTTCTATTGGAACCCTAGAGACTCTCTCGGCGCTCGCTGTCGATAACAACGGGGTGCTGAGCAACAGCCCGGTGGCCAGCGGACTTTACACCGTCGTTCCCAATGGTGTCGGCTCCATCAACCTCAATGCTGGCTTCACCAGCGGCGCGATGATCCTCCTCGGAAGTGCGAGTCTCAATGGGCCGGCTTTGCAATTGACGGACGGTGGAGAGAATGAGGCGGCAGCGGCTTGGTATGAGCTACCAGCAAACGTCCAATCATTTACCACAGACTTTAATTTCCAAGTTACCCCTGCTTTGACTTCCATAGCGGACGGCTTCACCTTCACTATGCAGGGGAACGACGCCTCAGCCATAGGCCCTCTCGGAGGTGGATTGGGTTACGGAGGGTCGCCTGGAATCCTGCATAGCATAGCCGTGAAGTTTGACCTCCACAACAACGCGGGAGAGGGCAGCGATTCCACGGGTCTCTACACAAACGGCGCGTCCCCCACGGTGCCTGCCGTGGACATGACCAGTTCCGGCGTGAACTTGCATAGTGGCGATGTTTTCCACGTGCACATGACCTATGACGGAACTAACTTGGCCATGACGATCTCGGACAACACCACCAACGCAACCTTTACCACGAGTTGGGCCGTGAATATTCCCAACATTGTGGGAGGCAACGGCGCTTTCGTTGGGTTTACAGGTGGTACCGGCGGACAATCGGCGACCCAGCAGATCCTGAGCTGGACATTCACGAGCGCCAGCACGGCGCCGGCGATCACTAGCACGACTACGGCCAACGCGACTTTGGGGAGCGCCTTCTCCTATCAGATTACGGCCACCAACTCCCCCTCCAGCTACGGCGCGTCTGGATTGCCTGGCGGCTTATCGGTGAACACCGCCACCGGGTTGATTTCAGGTACCCCCACGGCCTCGGGAACTTTCAGTGTGACGCTGAGTGCCACCAATAGCGGTGGCACCGGGAACGCCACCCTCACCCTGACCATAGCTGCGATCGCGCCCCCGGTGATCAACAGTGCCACTTCTGCCGGTGGGACGGTGGGAATACCTTTCTCCTATCAGATCACCGCCACCAATTCGCCGACCAGCTACGGAGCCACCGGGCTGCCGGGTGGCCTGACCGCAAACACGGGCACGGGGGTGATTTCAGGGACGCCAACCGCCTCGGGAACCTACACCGTGAGCCTGACTGCCACGAACAGCAGCGGCACCGGCACCGCCACCCTAACGTTGACCATCACTGCGCCAGCGCCCCCGGTGATCACCAGTGCCACCACTGCCAATGGGACAGTAGGCAACGTCTTCTCCTATCAGATCACCGCCACCAACTCCCCCTCCAGCTACGGCGCCACCGCCTTACCTGCCGGTCTTACCGTGAACACCGTTAACGGGTTGATCTCTGGTACGCCCACGGCTGCGGGGACCTCCTCGGTGACCATCAGCGCTACCAACAGCGGTGGCACCGGCAGCGCTAGTCTTACACTCACCATTGTCAGCACCACCGTGGTTTCGTTCGTGCAGAATGTCGCGAATATTGCTCCTGGCTCCTCTCCCAGCTCGCTTTCCCTGTCCTTCCCCGCGAGCACGGCTGCTGGCAACCTCATTCTCGTGGCATTCGACTATAACACCAACGCCACTCCATCTTCGGTGACGGATTCCCAAGGCAACGCATTCACCGCGGTTGGGAGTCAATTAACCTCTCCCGGCGGTGCCCGGAGCCGCGTCTACTACGCTAAAAACATCAAGGGTGGGGCGGATACCGTAACAGTGACCCTATCGGCGAGCTCAGCCTGGTTGGAAGTCTATCTCACAGAATATTCGGGCGCGGATGCAACGAATCCGATTGACGTCCAAGCAGGAAGTTCCGGTAATGCTGGTTCCGTTTCGAGCGGCAACGCCACCACCACCGTGGCGAGTGACCGGATTTTCGGTTACTGCGTTGGCGATTGGGTCTGTACAGTGGGGTCCGGCTTCACGGCCCGTTCTACATTCAATAGCAATCTGATTGAAGACAAGCTGGCCGGTAGTGCTGGCTCTTACGCTGCCACAGGATCAGCCACCAAAGGCTGGACCATGCAAATGGTAGCGCTGAAACCGGCGACTACCACACCGGTCATCACCAGTACCACTTCCGCCAACGGCACCGTGGGCAGCGCCTTCTCCTATCAGATCGCCGCCACGAACTCCCCCACCAGCTTCGGCGCCACCGGCTTGCCGACTGGTTTAAGCGTGAACGCTTCCACCGGCCTGATCTCGGGAACGCCCACCGCCCCGGGAGCCTCCTCGGTCACCATCAGCGCCACGAACAGCTCCGGTACTGGCACGGCCACCCTCACTCTCACCATCAACAACCCGGCCCCCGTGATCACCAGCGCCACTTCCGCCAACGGCACCGTGGGCAGCGCCTTCTCCTATCAGATCGCCGCCTCGAACTCCCCCACCAGCTTCGGCGCCACTGGCTTGCCCTCCGGCCTCACCGTGAATACTTCCACCGGCCTGATCTCGGGAACTCCAACTGCCGCGGGAACCTCCTCGGTCACCATCAGCGCCACCAACACCTCCGGCACCGGCACC
>Ga0335081_10001154_pt1 | contig 42153 bp, 33 predicted proteins | sample Lox_Sample_35_FD_206713 | JGI IMG/M metagenome (GOLD analysis project Ga0335081, IMG submission 206713) | Soil microbial communities from Loxahatchee National Wildlife Refuge, Florida, United States - Lox_Sample_3.5 | ecosystem: Environmental > Terrestrial > Soil > Wetlands | place: USA... | reverse complement strand
CCAGGTTGCGCTGGTGCTAACGTCCGCCGTGGTCCCGTCGTTGTAAAGTGCGATCGCCTGGAATTGCTGCGCGCTTCCCACAAGGACGCCAACGCCCATCAGCAGTGGATTCTGGGTGGAACATTCGAATCCCAATGGGCAAGGCGCTCCGACGAGAAGAGAATTGATGATCGGTGTGACGGTCAATTTGAGGCTGCCGCTGACTCCATTTACAGTCGCAGTCACGGTAATCTGGCCGCCATGCGTTCCCTCGACCAGACCATTAGCAACAGTCGCTTCGCCGCCCGTGGTTCCATAGGTTGCAATGCTCCAGATTGCGCTGCTGGTCAAATCCTGTGAAGGCCCTCCGGTATAGTTTCCGGTCGCAGTCATTTGCAGCGCACCGGCGACATATAGGCTCGTGGAATTTCCCGCGCCCGTCAGGGTAATCGAAGCCAGCGTGCTGCCGATTGTCAGGCCGGCGCTCGAACTCAGTTGCGCGACTTTTGCAGTCACCGTTGCTGAGCCAGCGCTTAACCCCATAGCGAGGCCGCTGCTGTTAATTGTTGCCACACTGGCCGGAGATATCGACCAAACGACTCCGCTGGTCAGCTCCGGTTGGCCGCCATCCTGATATGTCCCTATCACGTGGAATTGTTCGGTAGTGCCGGCGTTGATCGAGGCCGATGAAGGGCTGACCGCGAGCTGCTGCAGATAGTCAGTTACTGTCATCTGCGCCGCGCCGCTGACTGATCCCGATTTCGCGGTCACGCTTACGGTTTGAGATCCACCTTGCGCTACACCGTTCGGGACCGCGGTGGCAACGCCGCCAGTCGTGATACTCACAATATTCGCGGCTGCCGAACTCCAAGTTACGCTGCTGGTGATGTCTTTAGTGCTGCCGTCGCTGTAGGTTCCGGTTGCGGTAAAATTCTGCATTTTGCCGACAATGACCGTCGCCGCGCCCGGATTTACTCTGATCGATTTCAAGGTCACTCCCGGCGGTGTGGAGTTGCCAGAGCTGGAACTCGAACCGCCGCAGCCGATCACTACCAGCTGAAGAACACAAATTGCAAACAAGACTGCTCCAATGCGCAATCGCATTCTGAAACTCCTGAGAGTTGGAAATTGGCGAACTGGATCGCCGCGGAGGGAGTTACGTACGGGCCTGACAATGCAGCTTGGGTTCCAAAGCTGCCGTTTCCGTCAAATCCCATTTTCAGCTACTTACGTTGCTGTGGTGCACTCCCACTGCAATTGTTTGCACACGCTCGGAGGGGTTTAGGGGAATTCCCCGGCGAGTTGCCTGTGACTGGCGGCAGGTAACCCACTCTCGTGTGGTTACTTGGGACGAGTGAAAAATGTTTTCCGAACCGCGTGGGCTACCTTTGGCTGTCGCACGTTTCGCGACCGATGGGCAGGCTGGGGTTCACCGCCGTTGTGAGACGCGTCAGAGGCACGTCCGCAGAAGCGATACTACTGGCGGGTCAATTCGGCTTCTTTCACCCCCGTAATGCTAAGAAGACGGATTACTCCAGATGAGTCCTCAAACACGAGGCCCGTGCCATTAGGCCCTACGACTGCCGCCACCAGGTGGCCATACGACTTGGGTATACCGCCATGGGTGGGTGTTTTGTCATAGCGCACCAGTTCGCCTTCCTTCATGCCGGTGAGGCTGACAAACCGAATGATCCCCTCCGAATCTTCAAAAATCAATCCAGTCCCGATGCGGTCAGGAATTGCCGCGACCAGGCGTCCATAGCCTTTCGGGATGGTAGCTTCGATCGCCTGCCGCGGATAAGTCGTGCCTTGCTGGACATCGTTTCGTACGTCGGCATGCACAGGGTCCGTGGTTCTTGTCCCAGCCAGGTATCCGACGGACACTAAGATTGCGCCGGCAATAACCAGCGGGAGTCGTTTTGCCATTTTTGAGGCTCCTTGCCGCCCTGCGTTCACGGCTTAACTTCGATTTTATGCATCATGCCTAAATCCTCGTGCAGGAGGATGTGGCAGTGATACACGAAGGTTCCGGCAATCGTGGGGTCACGAAAATCCATTCGCACCTTGACGCTATGGTAGGCATGGACGCCATCCCAATAAGGAATGGTTACCGTGTCACGCATATCGGGTGGAACGGGCTTGCCGTCAACTTCAAGCATCATGAAATGGATCTGGTGGATATGGAAGGCGTGGGTTTCGAGCGCGCGGTTTTCGATGGTCCAGTCCTCCACCGCTCCGACTTTCGTGGTGATTGCTGGCTTCTCATCCGGATCGAACACCTTCTGCTGTTGGCCATCTACGGTGATATAAAACTGGATCGGGCCATTCGTACCGCCGAATTCCTCCGAGAAATAAAGCTTGCGCTGGGTGGTGACGGGTTGGCTTGCAAGGTCCGAGAACTTGACGTGCTCGACAGGTTTGGAGGCGGGCTGGATGGGCCTTGCCGAACTCTCATTGCCACTGGTCAATTGAATCTGCGCAAGCTGCTGGTAAAGGTCAGGATTACCCGTAGGCCCGGTGGAATAAGCATTGGTCAGAAAGACCCCACTCTGCCCCGATTGCGGCGCGGTAACGATGAACTCCGCCCGTCCCGCCGGTGGAATAAGAATTGAAGTGACATTGCGGGGCGTAGAGAGTGGGTAGCCGTCCAAAGCAATTAACTGAAGCTGCTCGCCCGTTCCGTTAATCTGCAACTGCAAATACAGGAAATCCTGGAGGGTGGCATTAGCGACCCGCCAGAACTGCTTCTCGCCGGGCTTCATCTGAATAATCGGGTTCTGGGTGCTGGGAAAGTCCGCAAGCTGATAATTGATCGTCAATTGATATGGCCCAGGGACCCACGGAACCAGATATTGCTGGCGAATAACGAAGACTCGCTCCATCAAGCCTGCTACTTCAGGCCGGACGTTTTCCATCCCTTGAACGATCAGTGCGCCGGCCGCGCCGCCGTTGACCTGGAATTCGGTGAAACCATGGACGTGCGGATGATACCAGTAAAGCCCGGGCGGTTCGTCGGCAGGTATTTGAACCTTATAGGGAAAAGCAGGGGAATTGGGCTGAATAAGAGTCGTAAGCACGTCATCCGAGTGACATGCAGGCGAGACGTTCATCCCGTGAAAATGAACGTTGGTCGAGGCGAGCGTCGGGGCACCGGTATCGGCACAGACCGGCCCGGACGGACTGCCCATATGGTGATGCATCTTGTCATCGTTCGAAAGATTGATGTTGTCCGTCACTGACAACTGCAAGACATCGCCTTGATTGACGCGCAGTGTCGGGGCTTCAACGTCACCGGTCGCCGTCTTGTAGTTGTAGCAAAAGTGCGTGTAGCCGGCCTGATCGACGGAATATCTCATGTCAAGGGCGGCGCTAAGCACTCCATTCTGTGAATACAGATTGAGGGGATCCTGAACCACAGTCCCATCCGCCGGGCGGGCGGGACACTGGGCCCGAACGGTCGTGTGAATTCCTGCAACCGTTAACACCAATACGAGGTAAGTAAGAACAGAGCGCATCGCAAATTCCTTTTTCAAACCAATTCTTTTACATACACCGTCGGCAGGCCAAACTAGAAAGCCCGGGGCGGAAATGATGTAAGCGATAACAATCCCCCAGCATTGGGATCGGAAACCGGCGAACCCGCCGCCTCGGTGAGTGTGCACGCTCCACCGGACGAGGTCACATTGACCTCTGCAATGGATGCGGGAAATTCTGCAGCATAGACCGTTCCGCCTGTGCCCGTGGTTGATGCCAGGGCAATCCCCGAGACATAAGTCCAGTCGGTAACATAGTTCTTCAGCAGGCCCGATTTGCAGCCGAACGTGACCTGCCCGCTGCTGCTGTTAAAAAATGCGGCAGTGATCGTATCACCCTGCGTATTGCTTATATAAAGGAGAGTTTCATCCGGACTTAACATGATGTTGCTGGAGTTGGTGCCCGGAGCGAGCTGATAAACCACCGTCGGCGTCAGCTTGCCGGACGAGATATCAGAAACTTCGATGATGGTGGCCGTCGAGGTATCACCGAAAACCGCGAAATGCCCGTCCTGGGTAATATCAATCGCGCTCGGATAGTTCTGGCCGCTCTTTGAACCCGTGGAGTTTTGCAGGTCCCCATTGGAGACGGGCATACCCGAGGAGAGATTGAATGATTCGATGGAGCCATCGCCGTAAGTAGCAACCATCATGTTGCCCAGCACATGAATCGCGTCAATCGTCCCACCGTTTAATCCTGCGACGGGCGTATCGCCGACGAACGTCAGGCTACAATTTCCCTCGATCTCGAAAGTCCCAATGGCATTGTCGTCCGTGAAGCTAGCGTAAACGTACTGGGTGTTGTTCGCCAGCCCAATCCCGTTGGTCGAGCCGAGATCAGTATCTGAGCCGTACACTCTGCTGAAGGTTTGCAAGTCCGACACCGGGACGCCGACGAGGTCTCCATCAAGAGATTGCGCGATAAAAAAACACTGATTGCCGGTATTGTTGAGGCTGACAATACGGTTCTCGGGAAAATAACCGCCGCCAATTCCGAAGCCTTCCGAGGGGATCGTCGTATTCAGGGTGAGCGATCCGTTGGCGGCGATGTTGTAGACAGTCGACATCGTAAACGCAAGCGGTGGCCCTACATCGTCGTTCGTCGCCAAAAAGTGCACCTGGGCTGACGCGTGGCCGCAGGTCATGAGGAGCGACAGCATTAATATCGCGGGAAAGTGGGCCAGCCGGAGAACGCTCATGTTCTTCCTTTAGCTGCACGAGAGTGCCCTTGGAAAATATCACAATTTCAATTGCGCTCGGCCGGAAAGACAGGAATTTTACAATTCACTACAGACCGATGAAACAGTTTTCACAACAACGGAAGGATCGTGCCGTTTGGGGATCAAAAGAAGGCATTTCACGAACTCTGCTCACGCGCATCACATTATGTTGAAGCGGGGTGACCTCATGAGCCGGTCAATTCTGGTCTTTGCGCTTTTTGCCGTTACAGCCGTTGCGCTCGCCGCCAAAGTTCCATCGACTCCAGTTTCCCCTGTCCTGGTGGAGCTGTTCACATCAGAGGGATGTTCAAGCTGTCCACCGGCCGATGCCATACTTGCAGAGTTGGACCGTGCGCAGCCGGTTCGCGGTGCGCAGGCTATCGTTCTCAGTGAACATGTGGACTATTGGAACCACGATGGCTGGCGTGATCCGTATTCATCGAGCTTCTTCACGGACCGGCAAGAAGAATATGCCCACCGATTCGGCCTGGCGTCACCTTACACACCACAAATGGTTGTGGACGGAGCTGCACAGTTCAGCGGCAGCGACGGTCGGAAGGCAAGCGAAGAGATAACCAGGTCCGAGGGCGCAGCGAGAATTCCTGTTGAGCTTTCAATTGTTGCCTCCGACGCGAATGGGATTCGGCTTAAAATCTCGACTTCGCCAAACAGTTCGTCTCCAAAGCACAAAGGCAATGTGTACGTTGCTCTTGCGCTGAATCATGCAGATTCACAGGTCGCCGCCGGGGAAAACAAGGGCCGTCACTTGAGCCATGTGGCCGTTGTGCAGAGCATCAAGAAAGTCGGATCGCTCGAAAAGAATGAAGATTTCTATCGCGAACTGGTGCTGCCGGTGGACCCGAAACTCGATCGTTCAAATCTGCGCGTGATCGCGTTCGTGCAGGAGCCCGATCAAGGACGGGTGCTGGGTGTGGCCATGCAGATGGTCGAGAAGCACTAACAAGCTTAATCCGCCGGAGTGGGCGCCGGCACGTGCGCTTTACCTCGCTCGCGCCACCCTTCAATGATCAGATACAAGACCGGAATAAAGAACAGGTTCAGCAGGGTTGACATGATCATGCCGCCGAAAACCGTCGTGCCGACGGAGTGACGGCCCTTCTGACCCGCGCCGGTCGCAATCATTAAAGGCACAACGCCCAGAATGAATGCGAAGGAAGTCATGAGAATCGGACGCAGCCGGATGCGCGCCGCTTCAACTGTGGCTTCGATCAGCGGCAATCCACGGCCACGCAGCTGTTCGGCAAATTCAACGATCAGAATCGCGTTCTTACTCGCCAGTCCGATCAGCATGACCAGACCGATCTGGCAGTAAACGTCGTTCTCGAGACCTCGCGCCCACTGTGCGAGAAGCGCGCCGAGCAATGCCATCGGAACGGCGAGCAAAACTATGAGCGGAAGAACAAAACTCTCATATTGCGCCGAAAGAGTGAGATACACGACCAGCACACCGAGGCCGAACAAGAGCACCGTCGTCTGCCCGGACGCCAACTCCTCCAGCGATAGTCCCGTCCATTCATAGTTGTATCCCTGTGGCAAAACTTTCCTGCTTAGGTCTTCCATTGCGACAATCGCCTGTCCCGAGCTGTATCCGGGCGCAGCGGAGCCATCGATTTCAGCGGAGCGAAACAGATTGTAGTGATTGATCACCGGCGGCGCCGTCGTCTGTGAAATGGTCAAAAGGTTATCCAGCGGCACCATCGCTCCCGTATCGGAGCGAACGTAATACTCTCTAATGTCCTTGGCAGACGAACGAAATTGTCTGTCCGCTTGCACGTAGACGCGATAGGACCGGTTATTGAAATCGAAATCGTTCACGTAGGCCGAGCCCATGTAAACACCGAGCGTGTCGGTGATCTGCTGCAGGGGTACGTGCAGGCTCAGGGCCTTTTCGCGATCGATTGTCACGAGGAACTGCGGATCACTGGCCGTGTAGCTGCTAAAGAGGCCGGCCAGCTCGGGTCGTGAACTGCTCTGCCGTATTAAAGCCTGGGTGACGGCAGCAAGTTCCTGGGGAGTGTGGGATCCCTGGTCCTGCAATTCATACTGAAAGCCGCCCAATCCGCCGATACCTTCGACTGCCGGGGGTAGAAATGGAAGCACGATCGCCCCGGAGATGCCGAACATCTGTCCGCGCAGCCGCTGCACGACGGCATCGGCGGAGTCTTCGGGCCGTTTCCGTTGCGAGTAATCCTGCAACTTCGCGTAGATTACGCCCTGGTTGGGAGCACTGCCGGCGATGCCCGATCCGGTTATCGCAAAAACGTTCTGAACATCATGCTCCCTGGCGAGAACACCCTCAACCTGCTCTTCAATTCCACGCGTGTATTGCGTCGAAGCACCGGGGGGAGACTGGATGGCGATGATGAACCAGTCCTGGTCCTCGTTGGGAACAAAACCCTTCGGAACGCGTTGATAAACGAAATAAGTGAGACCGAGTCCCGCGGCAAACAGCACCGCCGCGACGATGCGGTAGTTCAGAAAGCCATGCAACGCCCGCCGATAGCCGCGAGTCGTGGCCCCAACGACTTTATCCACTTCGCGGAAGAGCCAAATCTTTTCGCCGTGGGTACGTCCGAGCAAGAGAGCAGACAACGCGGGGGACAAGGTCAAGGCGTTGAAGGCAGAAATCGAAATAGAAAAGGCGATCGTCAGCGCGAACTGCCGGAACAGAATTCCGGTCGTCCCCGGAAAGAAAGCAACGGGTACAAAAACAGCCACCAGCACGAGCGACGTGGCAATAACAGCGCCGGTTACTTCACTCATGGCGACGGATGCGGCTTTGTGAGGGCTGTGTTCGCCTTCCTGAATGTGACGCTCGATGTTTTCAATTACAACAATGGCGTCATCGACCACCAGACCCGTTGCAAGCGTGATCCCGAACAGCGTAAGAGTATTGATCGAAAACCCCAGCAGCTTTACGAAGGCGAAAGTGCCGATCAGCGATACGGGTATGGTCACGGATGGAATGATCGTGCTGCGCCAGTCCTCGAGAAATAAAAAGATGACCAGGATAACCAGCACAATGGCTTCGATCAGGGTGACGAGAACGTCGCGAATGGATTCGCTGACTGCGTCAGTTGTGTCAAACGCATTCTCATAGACCATTCCCGGAGGAAAGCGTTTGGAAAGACGCGCCAGTTCTGCCAAGGCGAGCCTGTCCACTTCAATGGCATTCGCAGTCGAGAGCTGTGTGATCGCCACTCCTACAGAATCATGGCCGTTGTAAACGAGATCGGAGCTGTAATCTTCCGCGCCCAATTCGGCTCGGCCCACATCCTTAAGCCGGACGAGGGTCCCGTCTGCATTGGTTTTTAGGATGATGTTGTCGAATTGTGCGGGCTCGCTCAACCGTCCTATTGCACGCACACTGATTTGAAACTGCTGTCCGGGTTTTATCGGAGGTTGGCCAACCTGCCCGGCAGCAATTTCGACGTTTTGTTGCTGCAGGGCGTTAACCGCGTCCGTTGCCGTCAAACCGCGGCTGGCCATGCGCTCCGGATCCAGCCACAGGCGCATGGAGTACTTGCGCTCGCCAAAAATGAAAACGTCGGCAACTCCCGGCACGCGCTTCAACGTGTCGCGAACATATACATCGAGATAGTTGCTCATGAACAGCGGCGTGTATCGATTGTCGGGGGAGTAAACTGCCGCACCGAGGATGAAATTCTGTGACGATTTGGCAACCGTGACGCCGGTTGTTTTTACCTCGGCAGGAAGTCGTCCCTGGGCTGTATTCACTCGGTTTTCAAGATCAACCGCGGCCAGGTCCGGATCGCGATTGAGATCGAAGGTGGCGACGATCGAACTGCTCCCGTCATTACCACTTGTGGAAGTCAGATACTTCATCCCTTGCGCGCCATTGATCTGCTGCTCAAGTGGAATGGTCACGGCAGATTCGACGGTCTGGGCGCTTGCACCAATGTACGAACTCGTAACTGTGACCTGGGGTGGCGCGAGGTTGGGAAATTGCGCCACCGGCAAGGTAGGAATCACCGCCGCGCCCGCAAGAATGATCAACAGAGCACAGACAGTTGCAAATACAGGCCGGCGAATGAAGAAGTCGACAAACATAGAAAATCTGGGAGTCTAAGGTCTGAACCGGGTTCTCATCCCTCTGGCATCACCGGCGCGCCGTCCACCAGGTACTGAGTTCCTGAGATGATGACTCTGTCTCCTGGCTTAACGCCATCAAGCACGACATAGTCGTTGCCTACCATTTGGCCCACGTGAAGCGGCTTTTGATGGGCGACTAACTTGCCGTTCTGGTCCTCGGCAACAAAGGCGAAATACTGACCACCAAGACGCGAGACAGCAATGATGGGAACAACAGGATTGTCCCGTGTTCCCCACAACACGCGCGCACGAATGAACTGCTGGTTGCGCAGCTTGTCTTCGTTGTTTGCAATTCGCGCTTTGATCAGAACCGATTGTGTCGAGGAGTCTACTTGCGGCGAAATGAAGCTGATCCGGCTATCCGCGATCACATTGCCTTCGCCATCAACAATCTGTACCGGCATGCCAACTTTGAGCTGAGCAGAACGTTCGACGGGAACATACACATACGCTTCCAGGCTGCCCGGCTTATCAATGGTTGTGAGCTGGGTGGAAGTGGTTACGCGATCGCCTACGCGCACCGGGATGTCACCCACAATTCCGGCGGAAGGAGCGGCTACACGATAGTAATGCAGCTGCACCTGCTGCTCTTTCAATTGAGCATCGAGCGATTGCAGTTGTGCCTGTGCGTTATCCAGATTGGATCGGGCCTGATCGAGATCCTGCTTCGAAACCACGCCCGCAGCGGCCAGCGCGCTGATGCGCTGATATTGCTGCTTTGCCCACGCAAGGTTCGCTTCCTGTGCGGCTCTCGATTGTTCCTGGCTATTTACCGTCGCCTCCTGCTTGGTGGGATCGATCTGCATCAGCGGAGTTCCGGGCCTGACGTGATCGCCAGAGTGCACGTAAATTTGTGTAACCAGACCCTCCACCTGAGGCATGATGACCGCCGCATCACGTGACTTCAGTGTGGCGACGTACTCGGTGGTGTCGTTGACGGGAACAGACTTCGCAATTTCGATTTTGACCGGAATGGGCGGGGGGCCCTGCGGCTGTTCGCCCTTCGCGCGATCACTGGCGCACCCTTGCAGGAACACAAAGGCACATGGGGCAAGTAGCATATAAAATAGCCCTCGCGCGAAGAAATTGCCTGTATTCTGCAAAACTGATTTCATCTTTTGCGCACTACAACGTTAGCATTCGGAACGTACTTAGGCCAACGGCGGCAGTATCATCGGCGGACACACATACGATTACTCCCATCCGCCATTGGACGCGAAAAGTGAACGGAAGATAGCGGGAACTCGATCGAGGAACCTGGTTTGAGAACCCGGTGCAACCCCGTGCCCTCTGGGGTGTCTTGCTTTCGCGATAACGCAGAGCACCGAAAATCCGACATCATCTCTGCTAAATTGTCTTGGTGAAAAAACCAGCGCGCAGTTTTGCCAGCGACAACAACGCCGGCGTGCATCCCCAAGTTCTCAAAGCAATCGCGAGCGCGAATCACGGCCATGCTGTGGGCTATGGCGATGACGCCTTCACCACGGCCGCCGTTCGCAAATTCAAACAGCAGTTCGGCGACGGCATCGAAGTTTTCCCAGTATTCAACGGTACGGGAGCCAATTGTCTCAGCCTGAAAGCGCTCACTCGGTCGTTTGAAGCCGTGATCTGCACTGAGGCAGCGCACATCTATACCGATGAATGTGGCGCCCCCGAGAAATTTACCGGTTGCAAACTGGTTCCGATTCCAACTACGGATGGCAAGCTGAGCGTCGAAGCTGTAAGCCACGCTTATCACGGAATTGGCGATCAGCACCATGTTCAGCCAAAGGTAATCTCCGTCACCCAAGCCACCGAAATGGGGACGGTCTACAAAGCTAATGAGATATGCGAATTGGCAACTTTTGCGCACGAGCGCGGGATGTTTCTTCACATGGATGGCGCCCGCATTGCAAATGCAGCCGTCAGCCTCGGGCTCGACCTGCGCGAGGCGACCCGCGACCTGGGAGTGGACGTGCTCTCTTTCGGAGGGACGAAAAATGGCGCTATGGGCGCAGAGGCGGTTATTTTCTTCGACCCAAAGCTTGCAGTCGACTTTCTTTACCTTCGCAAGCAGGGGATGCAACTTGCTTCAAAAATGCGCTTCATCTCAGCGCAGTTCGAGGCGATTTTTACTGCGGACTTATGGCGCAAGAATGCCGAACACGCCAACCGGATGGCGCAGCTGTTGAAAGATCTGATCAGTGAAATTCCTCAAATCAGAATTGTCTATCCCGTCGAAGCCAATGGTATCTTTGCCAAGGTTCCGCGGCATGCAATCGCAGAAATTCAGAAGCGTTACTTCTTCTATGTTTGGAGTGAAGAAGACTCAGTTGTGCGCTGGATGTGCTCTTTCGACACAACTGAAGATGACGTGAACCAGTTTGCCCGGTTTGTTTCGAGGGCTGTAGGAAGATAGGCCGAGCGTTTTCCTCGTGCACAAATTGCGGGGTTATTTCTGCGGAGTTTTGCCATCAGGGGCCGGCGTTGCCGCGGCCGGCGCCTGCTCACTCGCAACGCTCTTGCTTACGCGCTGCGCCTCCCTTTCTTTCTTCAGTTGCTCGGCTTCTACGTCGGTCACATACTTGAACTGCTGCACCCGTCCGGGATAAATTTCCGACGTGAAGATCCGGTTGTTCTTGTTATCGGCTGTAATACCTACAATTCCCTGGAACTGGCCGGGAAGAAGGCCATGCCCCCCGAAGGTGATGCACAACTGCCAGTCTCGAGTGAAGACCTGAACACGGTCCTCCATTCCATCGGCAACCCAGATGTGATTGTCGGAATCAATTGCGACGCCTTTTGGGCGAGCGAAATATCCGGGGCCATCGCCGTTCTTGCCATATGTGGCAATGAACTTTCCCTCAGCATCGAATACCTCGATGCGGTCATTCAGGGTATCGCAAACATATAAATTGCCGTCGGAATCAACTGCCAGGCCTGTCGGCTTGGCAAAATTGCCTGGTGTCGTAAGCTGATGATTTTGACCAGTTGTACCAATTTTTCGCAGCAGCTTCAGACTGTCGGCGTCATAGACCAGCACCTGATCGAGCGCCACGTCGGAGACATAAAGCAACCGGTTCTCTCGGTCGATCGCGAGTCCGCTGGGCTCGCTTAAACCCTCGGTGATCACGTCTGTAGGCTTGTGGTTGGCGTCCAAGACCAGAACGTGTTTCAATCCTGGATCGGACACGAAGAGTCGATCGCCATCATCCATGGCCAGTCCTATGATCCGTACGAAATGCGCATCCACTTTGTTCTTGATGAGTGTGGCTTCCCGGGTCTTGGTATCAAAGACAAAAATTGCTCCGACTTTCCAGTCCGCTACATATACATTGCCTTTTGAATCCACCGCCAGACCGTAAGGCTGCGCCAATTGAAAAAGGATATGCGGATTATCCTGCTGTGTCTGTGTGCCCGCCAGGCGGTCCATCCATTTGGCTTTCTTGGTCGGAGCCACTTCGACCTGCGACAGCTTCTGCGCCGCGTAGAATGCCTCGTACTTAATACGGGCAATGGCCGGCGGATTCGGCCACACGATATTCGAGTAATCAATTTTTGGCGGTGCCGAGGATGCGGCGGCAGCCTCTTTCTTCTTGTTGGCGAAGGCAAATGGCACAAAAAGCATGAAGGCGAGGAGAAGCGCCACAGCGGCGCCACGGAAATGTCCGGGGTTGAATTTCGATTTGCTCATAATTCTTCTCCTCTCATCTCTTCGTCAGATCTTTGTGGCAATTGGCGCAGAACTGTGCGTTGTTGACCTGGTCTTTCACCAGCAGATCGGGATTTGCCGAAGAGTGCGGCTGGTGACAGGTCATGCAGTCGATTTTGGTCATCACCTTGGTGATATCTTTCGGGTCCATCACGTTCGATACCGGATGGCCATCCACCGGGTGTCCGCGGCCAAATTTCACAGGCAGAACAAAGACTCTGTTCTTGTCGAAGTAATCCTCCGGCAGCTTCACACTGCCGTTGAAGATGGCCAGCATGTGCTCGGCCGGAAGTTTCTGCGGAACCGAGTCCGGCCCGTGGCATTCCAGGCAGAGTGCGTCAACTGTCTTTGTCCGCAGCAGGTGCTCGTTACTGCCACCATGTGGCTCGTGGCAGGTTGCACACCCCAGTTTGTATGCCGGCTGATGCAGGTGCGCCTTTTTGAAGCCATCCGCCTGCTCTGAATGGCACGACAGGCACGCATTAACGGGATCAGGCTGGATAAATCCAGGCGTGCGTCCCGCATGCGGATTGTGACATGTGGTGCAATCCCCTTGCGCTCCGGGGTGTGGCACGGGCGACTTGTCAATTTTCTCCGCGATATCACTATGGCAAGTCGTACAGAGCGCCTTCACGTCCGTATTTACCAGGACAACTTTTCCATCCTTTGCCGGAGCATGGCAGGTGTCGCAACTTCTGGATTCGAACGGTGAATGAGTAAACGCCTGCAGCAGCTTGGGCTCAGCGGACTGGTGGGGATTGTGACACTGCGTGCAGTTCGCCGTTGCGAACGGCTGGCCCTGATGTGCCGTGATCAGCGCTGCGTCTTTCACGTCGTGGCAGTCCTGGCAGAGCGCCGGAGCGGGCTTGGTCAAGTGAAAATCAAATTCCTGCTTGCCTGGTTCGCCGGTCTTATGGGTGATGTGGCAAGTGTCACAGCCCCCGTCGAGCGCGGCATGACGGCTCCCCTTATCGCCGACATTCAATCCCTGCTTGTGGCAATCGAGGCAGAGGTTTTGCCCTTTATCTCCCGCCAAAGGTTTGAGTAACTGATTCTTGTTGTCGGAGCTGTGCGGATCGTGGCATTTAATGCAATCGCGCACTGCCGGCGGATGCACCGTGCCCTTCATCTGCGACGCATCCTTATCCGCATGGCACGTCAGGCATAATGCTTGTGGCGTTGCAGTTGTCAGCTTTACGCGGGTTATGTCGCGGTTGACTCGGATCTCGTGACAGGCGGTACAGCCCATCGCCATCGCGGAGTGCACCGACTTGCCCTTGGTTTTATCTTCGTGGCATGCAAGGCACGTGGAGGAGTCTGCTTTCGGATCAAGCGGAACTGGATGCTGTGCTGCAAAAGCTGAATTGCTCAGGAAAAAAACGAAGAATATGAAAAAAAAGAGTTTCTCAGCTAGCCCCGGATTGTACCTCGCTCTACCCACGTCTGCTGATTCCTCCAACAGCAACTATGCACGTCTCTGACCCGGAATATGCAAATCGCTGACGCTGCCCGAGATGCATGTAAGTATCTCATTAAACAAAACTTGGTTTGTCTCTGGAAGGTCTGATTGACGGGTCTGAAAGTGACTTGAAGATTACTTTTGGGCCTATTGCCTCAGCAAGCAGGTGAAATCACCCAAGGATGTGACGATATGGCAGGAGAATTCACGCTGAATTTCAAGCACCGTGCGATGTAAAACAATCAAATTCTGGAGCGGGAGACGGGATTTGAACCCGCGACTTCGACCTTGGCAAGGTCGCACTCTACCGCTGAGTTACTCCCGCTCGGTTTCCTGATTATACAACGGCGATCAGCAGCAGCAACGCCGCGGCGAGATCTACTGATGATCTCGGGGAATTGTTTCCTGCCACTTTTTCTCTTTGATCTTCTGGCCGTTCTTAAAGAGTTGCCGCGTGTAAGCGTAATAAAAGTTGCTCTGATCGGTCGTGACGGACAACCTGCCACGCCAGCTCAGCTCGCGGCCCTCCAGTGCAAAGTTGCTCTCGGTTTCTCCGACAACGGAAGTGATTTCCGGATGCGCATCTTCGGCGTCGTAAGTCAAATGCTCGTAGTCGGTTTCTTTTCCCCACGGGTAGTCGGTTTCCGATTTTCCCTGCCATTGCACACGGGTTTTGTGGTTCACTTCATCGCGTTCGGTGGTCCACTCTCCCGGCCAGAGCTCTCCCACAGAATGAATATCCTTTTTTTCTTCAGATGGTTCAGGCGGGGAAAATGGGGACGGCTCCGCGCCGTATTCGGGTACCGTCGGGAGAATCACTCGTGAACTATTGGCTCCCCCCAAAAAAAGCGCCGTGGTCATGGAATATGGCGTGGGCAGCACCATCGGCCACAGGGCGTTTGAAATGGCGATGCGGATACGATGCCCGCGTGGAAACACCCACGATGTCAAGTGCATCTCAACGTCAAGCGGATAGACTTTGCCCGGTTCAAGGTCTTTGGGATCGCTCATGGACTCTCTCTGTGCGCCGCTAAGGCCAGCTCCGGTGATTTGAGTAACCGTGCCGTCCGGCGCTATATCCGAAAGCCTGGCGAACCAGTCCGCCAATGGCGCCGACGAAGATGCTTTCAGCAGTGCTTGCGGCCTGCCAAGAATGGCGACATCCCGCTGCAATGGTTCTGAGTCATACGTCAGGCTGAAAGCGTCGATCGGCCGCACATCGGTCAGTAAATCTCCCCACCAGAAACCAGCTTCAACCCCGATGGAAGGAACGTACTTCAGCAAGTGCGTATCGTCCCGTGAAATCTGATCGGATAATTCATGATTCGACTGAAGAAACATGGTTACCGGTTTTACGTCTTGCGGCGGCCACTGATCTTCGCGCCGCCATTCACCCGGAATGGCTTCAAGGGTCGGATCGGGAGGATGCCAATTCTGCATATAGATGACGAGCTTAGGCTCGCTTAATACACCCGTATCTTTCCCTTTCAGCCAATAGTCCCACCAGCGGACCGCCTCCTTGCGCCACTCGATGCGCGGGGCAAAATCCGCGTCGTGCGGAAAAGTATGGTTCCATGGGCCAATAATGGCTTTAATTGGAGCTTTGGTCTGCTCGAGCATCGCAGGAATACTGTCGCGGTACCCGTCCTGCAAGCCGCCGATCAGAAAACATGGAACCTTAATCGAACTGTATGGCCGGACCGGGCTGTGCCAGAACTCAGCGTCGCGCTGGTGCTTCAGATAGAGCAGCGACCACGGTGGCACTTCGAATCGCGGCCCAAGAATTTTCTCATCGAGTGTGTAATCCGGCGCGCCAGTCATGGCCGGAGCCAGATCCATGTTCAACTCGAACTCGTCAATGTGCGCCATTCCGTCAATGTAGTGAATGTCATCGTGGAAAAGATCAGCTGTAGCATCAACCGCGATAATCGCCTTCAACTCCGGAGGATTTCGCATGGCCATCTGCAGCGCGTTGAAGCCGCTCCAGGAGATTCCCATCATGCCGACGTTCCCACTAGACCAACTCTGATGGGCCAGCCACGTGATGATCTCCAATCCATCCTTCTGTTCCTGCTGGGAGTACTCGCGATCGGGCGCCACGCCCTCACTGTTCCCAAATCCGCGAATATCCACGCGGGCGCACACGTAACCCCGGTGTGCAAAGTACGTGTAAAGCGCATAGTCTCGCGCCGCCATCGCATCATCTTTTCTGTAGGGCTGATATTCGAGCAGAGCCGGGAATCTTTCGTTTTTCTGAGCTCCGTCTGGCATGTAAAGTGTGGCCGCGAGACGAACACCATCGCTCATGGGAATCCATGTGTTCTCCATGCGCACAGCGTAGGCAGGAGGCGAGGGAGGTTCGACCGCGCAACAGATTGGGGCAGCGGAAATGATTAAGGCAATTGCTATTGGCGCGAGTTTGCTCAATGTAGTGTTGATTACGCCTTCGCGAAGGGCTCTTCGAGCGACGGGCTTTGCGCCGTGAACAGCTCCGCTCCGTCCTCTGTAACGTGCATGTCGTCTTCGAGCCGAATACCGAATTCACCCGGAAGGTAGATCCCCGGTTCGTCGCTCGTAGTCATGTTCGCGGCGAGCAGCGTGGTGTTGCCGCGCACCAGGTAAGGCCACTCGTGCCCATCCATTCCCATGCCGTGCCCCAGGCGATGCGTGAAGTACTTGTAGTCCGGCCCATAGCCGGCATCGCTGATGACCTTCCGCGCAGCCGCGTCTATCGTCTGGCATTCCACTCCCGGCCGCGCGGCTTGTAGAGCAGCAGCCTGCGCGCGGTGAACAATCGCGAAGACCTGTTTCATCTTTTCCGTCGCCTTACCCAACGTGAAGGTGCGGGTGATGTCAGAAACATAACCTTCGACCTTGCAGCCATCATCGATCATGATGATTGAGCCCTCCCGAATGACTTGCGGGACATTCGATCCGTGTGGCGAAGCGGAATATGCGTCCACCTCCACGCTGGCTTCACCCGGAAATCCCAATTTCTCATATGCTGCAGAAACCAGACTTTCTGCGTGGGCTTGCGTCATGCCTTCACTGATTGAGTGATAGAGGGCTTCGTATGCAGTCAAGGTGACACGCGCTGCCAGCCGCATGAGAGCAACTTCATGGTCGGTCTTGATCATGCGGCATCCGGCAGTCACCGGCGTTGCGCTGACAATCCTGGCATGGGGAGCGGCTTTCGCAATTCCACTGCTGAACACATAACGAACGGTTTCGTCCATACCAAGCGTTGAAGCGCTTAAGCCCCGATCCTTTAATTCCGCCGCAACAAGCTCGTATGGATTCTGATCCTCCTGCCAGGTGAGAATGTCGCCATCCGCGTTAGGGGATCCGGCTAAAAGCTCACTGGCGCGGCCTTCTTCAAATGCAGGACAAACAAAAAAAGCCTTTTTATTCTGTGGCAGAACCATCGCAAACAGGCGCTCGCCTCCCCACCAACGGATGCCGGTGAAATAGTTGAGCGAAGTTCCTTCCATCAGGAGAATGGCATCGATTCGGTTCGATCGCATCAAGTCCCGAGCTTCTTCCTGCCGTAATTGCCTCTCGGCAACTGAAATTGGAGCAGCCTCATCCTTCATCGATTTCAGATCTGCGATGGGACGAGGAAGAGGGCTGCACAATGTTTCGGCATTGGCTCCAGAGCGGATAGCAAACGCCGCCCCGGCCAAGGTCGCCGATTTCAGAAACGACCGTCGAGTGCTCATGAGCGTAAGCAGGGATTATATCGGCGCATCGTGCACGCGAAAAGCATACTTTGTCAGCGACCCAATAGAAGTCCAATCGAAAATGTTAGAATTTTTGGGTTCTTGAATCCTGCATCGAAGGTATCCGCCATGCCTGAGACCGCCTTGCAAACCGCTTCCGTTCTGCCTCTTACCTCGCTTTCTGACGACGAAATTCTCTTTCGTGACAACATCCGTCAGTTCGCGGAGGAAAAGGTCCGGCCTCTGGTCAAAGAGATGGATGAGCACGGAGTCTTCGATCATGGTTTGATCGAGCAGTTTTTTCAGCTGGGGCTGATGGGCATTGAGATCCCCGAACAATACGGCGGAGGCGCGGGCAGTTTTTTCGAGGCAGTTCTCGCGGTCGAAGAACTTTCGCGAGTGGATGCATCGGCCGGCGTGGTCGTTGATGTTCAAAACACACTGGTGAATAACGCTCTGCTGCGCTGGACGAGTGATGAGCAAAAGCGCCGCTACCTGCCTCGCATGGCCTCGAATACTTGCGGAGCTTATGCGCTCAGTGAGGCAGGCTCCGGCTCAGACGCTTTCGCTCTGCAAACCCGTGCCGAACTGAAAGGCAGCGACTACGTGCTCAACGGCCGCAAACTCTGGATCACCAATGGCAAGGAAGCGGGAATTTTTATTCTGTTCGCAACGGTTGATCCCGGCGCAGGATATCGCGGCATTACCGCATTTATCGTCGAAAAAGAGTTTCCTGGATTCAGCGTCGGCAAAAAAGAAGACAAGCTCGGTATTCGCGCGTCTTCCACATGCGAGCTGATCCTTGAAGATTGCCGCGTGCCTAAATCAAATGTTCTCGGCGAAGTCGGCAAAGGATACAAGATCGCGATTGAAACTCTGAATGAAGGCCGAATCGGCATCGGGGCGCAGATGCTCGGGGTCGCGCGCGGCGCGTGGGAGCATGCCGCCCGCTACTCGCAGGAGCGGAAGCAATTCGGCAAACCCATTTCCGATTATCAGGGCATCCAGTTTCAGATCGCACAAATGGCCACGGAGATCGAAGCCGCGCGCCTGATGGTATACAACGCTGCGCGCATGAAAGATGCAGGCGTGCCATTCGTCAAAGAAGCTGCCATGACCAAGCTATTCTGCTCGCAAGTTGCTGAGAGTGTGACCTCCCTTGCAATAGAGATCTATGGAGGCTACGGATTCACCAAAGATTATCCCGTCGAGAAATACTGGCGCGATTCGAAGATCGGCAAGATTTACGAAGGCACCTCAAACATGCAGTTGGCGACAATCGCCAAGCTGGTGCTGAGCAATAAATAAGGCAAACGAGCAGGTTGGCTGCGGGCTTCCGCGGGTCTGCCAGACCCTTTATGGCACTGTTAAGGTTCTTTGTGATCTCTTGGGTTTTCCGTTCCGCGCAGACCGGCGCAGGCGACGAACATGGCACTCCAGATCGTCTTGGAGCAACCGATTGATGATCTCTTCAACTCCCGCGCCGTGGTCCTTCTCAGTGACAATATCCGAGCTTTCCTTTAACGCGGGAACAGCATTTGCGACCGCAACTCCGCATGCACAATATGCCAGCAGGGGATAATCGTTTTCGGCGTCTCCGATCGCCACTACATGTTCTGGTGAAATGTGGAGGGCCTGCAGCGCGGAGCTCAGACCAGATGCTTTATCCACTCCCGTGGGCAGCACCATCACCGAATGCTTATTGAAAATCACCTTTAAGTCCAATCCAAGTTCGCGAATTGCCTCCACCATGCCTTTTTCGTGGGGCACCCAAGTGGCAATGATTGCGCGGCCTGAATCGAACGGGACTTTGCGTTTCCGAAGAAGATCGATGAGTCGCTGTGGAGGCGGCTCGCAAAGCAGCGTCTCTTCGCACGTCTGCGGATCGTAGAGCAGAGCGCCATTCTCTACCACGACGCGATGAAAGACGTCCAAACCCCCAAAAACATTTTTCAAATCGGGCAACTGCCGCCCAGTGACAAGAATCAGTTTGCGTCCGGATGCTTTGACCCGTTCGAGCGCGGCCGTGGTAGAAGAACGTACCTGGCCATCTGTGGCGAGCGTGCCGTCGTAATCGGTTGCGAGAGCGATATATTGCATGTGCCCTATTCGATGCAGAATGGAATCGGCAGGTTCAGTTGAGTAAAGCCGGAAGGGCCGTTGGATGGTCGACCAAGGTTTAGAATAGTTGTTTACGCGAAAAAGCTCGATGATCTGAAGGAGAAGATATGACTGAGGGCAGGTATCAAGGGTCGGATGAAGGTAGCAAGGCAGGCACTGCAATCACGTTTTTACTGATTGGGCTGGGTGCAGGTGCGCTGCTCGGTTTCCTGTACGCGCCAAAAGTTGGCAAGCAGATGCGCAAGGAACTGCGGCGCCGTTTCGAAGACGCGCGCGAAGGTTTCGAAGATTGGAAGGACGAAGCGCAGAACCTGGCTGAAGAAGTTGTCGAGCGAACCAGCGAGATCGCCGAAGAAATAAAAGAACGGGTTGCGCCGATGGCGCGAAACATCCGGCGGCGATAACTTCTCAGGCCGGCCCGAGCCATATACCAGCCTAAAAGCAAGGACAGTCGCCTTTACCAGCCCATTCGCTCCCTTAATTCCGTTATGTGCGCAACATGATGTTTCCCATGCCACGCGTAAAGCGCCAGATTCTTCTCCAGCGGCACAACACCCAGTTCGGGATGCCGGAAAGCTCGCTTCCATTCCTCCGGTTTCATCAGACGCAGCATGCGCACAAAGCGATCGTGAAGTGAGTCAAGCAGCGTGAGCGAAACTTCTATCGGAGTAGATTGACAGTCGGGTAGCCGAGCCCAGCGGTCTTCCATGTAAGGTTTGATGGTCGGCTCATCTTCGGTTAATGCGAGCTTGAAGCGAACGTACGCATTCATGTGACTTTCCGGTACATGGTGCACCACCTGCCGCACGGTCCAGCCACCCTCCCGGTATGGAGCTTCGATCTGTTGCGGCGAAAGGCCTTTCACCGCGTCCCGAAGCGCAGCCGGCGCTTGCTCGATTTCTTTGATGAACGCCTGCCGTTGTTGTTCAGTCGGTGATCCCGCGTACTCGAACTTGCCGATTGGATAACGCAGATCGGACATAGCCCCTCCCGATCCAGAATACCTGAGCTTCCCCATCGCGGGAGAGCCCTGAGCTGACTTCATCTGGCGGATCTCCGGCTGCTGGCTTCATTCACTGCGAAGCCGGACTGCTCATTGTTACCTGTCTTGTGCTCACTTTGAGCAGGTCTTCGCTCTGGCAACATGGCAGAAGAGAGCTCAGGAGAGTGGGTAAGATGCAGAGCAAAGCAGGGACTGCAGAACACATGGCCGCAGAGCTCACATTCTTCAGCGTGCAAATAGCAGAGCTTTGTACCGCAATCGCAACACTCTCGCTCGGATTCGAGCCGACAGGGAAGCCCGAGAGGGTCCTCGACGTTCCTTACCAGAACGATTTCGCAATTCCGTGTCATGGTCACGATTAGATGTGAAAGCTAACGCGCTCACATTATACCGATAGGGCCGAATGGCTCAGAGTCACAAGTGCGCCCGCACGCCCATAGAAAATGACAAACCAGTGACAAACCTTTGACAAGCCGTGAACCGAATCGCCCTACTATCAGGCCTCTGGGATGATGCTGGTTCGAACCTGCCCAGAAATCGGGTCAGAATCCTCTCATTCACTAACACATAGACGACAAGGAGAATCCGCAATGCAGCGTTGGTTTACCCAAAATCTTGCTCTCACTGTTGCCCTGGTTCTGGTGGTCGGTTTTGTTTCGAGCACAGCCGCAGCCCAGTACAAAGCGACGAATTTAACCTCTGACCTCTCAGGCAAAACGAAATACACCGATACCCTGCTTAAGAACCCATGGGGACTGGCCTACAGCCCGAGCGCGCCGTTCTGGGTGAGCGACGAGGCCAGCGGCTGGTCTACGCTCTACAATGCGCAGGGACAGCCCCAAAGCCTGAAGGTGGTGGTCCCCCCCCTCACCGGAACAGGTGCTGGAACGCCAACTGGCATCGTTTACAACGGATCGCAGGAATTCAAGATCGATAATTGGGTTTCGGAGTTCCTGTTTGCCACCCTCGATGGCACGATCCAAGGTTGGTCAAATTTTGATCCTTCCACTACTCTGATCGGAGCCAGCAACGCGGGCGCATCCTATACCGGCCTCGCGATCACAAGTAAGAGCTCCGGCAACACACTCTTCGCAGCCGACGCCGCCGGAGACAAGGTAGATATGTACAATGCCACCTTCCAGCTGACCGGTTCGTTTACTGACTCTTCGATTCCAAAGGGGTTTGCCCCCTTCGGTATCCAGGACATCAAGGGCCAGGTGTATGTGACCTTCGCGGCGACGAACGGCGGAGCAGGTGGCTATATCGATATCTTTAGCGAGCAGGGCACGCTCGTAAAACGGCTCGCGAAAGGCTCCGCGCTCAACCAACCCTGGGGATTGGCGCTTGCACCTTCCAATTTCGGCACCTTGAGCAACACTTTACTGGTCAGCAACAACACAGCATCAGGAACGATTAGCGGTTTCAACACGAGCACCGGAAAACTTGTCGGCACTATCAAGAACTCGGCCGGTAAGGCGATCACTCTTCCAGGATTGTGGGGAATCGAATTCGGCGGCGGCTCATCTGCAAACGGCAAGACCAACCAGTTGTTCTACACTGCCGGACCGAACGATACGGATGGCTTCTTCGGAGTGATCAACGTCGTTCAGTAAGTCCACTGCCTATACAACGATTGGGGCCGCGCGCAAGCACGGCCCTTTATTATTTTCAACGCTAATCGAGCAATTGCAGATAAAAACTGTTGCCCTTCCATGGCGAGAAAACGCTCCGTGCTCCTCTGCACCCACAGTGGTTTGGGTGACTTTCCAGAAACGTCACCCTGCGGGAAATACTTATGGACAGCCACTCATTAACCGAAGATTTCTTTCACCTTCCCGAGTAGACTGCGCCGCTCGGGTTTGTTCTCGACTCCAGTGGTGCCTTCGAGCTCCTGCAACAGTTCACGCTGGCGTTTGGTGAGCTTGGTCGGGGTCTGAACTCGAATCTCGACGTAGAGGTCACCTTTGCCATGACCGTTCAGGACAGGCACCCCCTTGCTGCGTAGGCGCAGAGTCGTGCCGGGCTGCGTTCCCTCAGGAACTTTTAGCGTCTGTTCGCCCTCTAGTGTGGGAACCCGAATTTCTGTTCCTAGCGCCGCCTGGCTGAATGAAATGGGAATCACGCAATGCAAATCGTTGCCTTCGCGTTCGAAGAACGGGTGCTCTTTGACGTGCAAGACAACGTACAGATCGCCCGCCGGACCGCCGAAATGGCCGGCTTCACCCAGCCCGGTGAAACGAATCCGGGTGCCATCTTCCACGCCGGCGGGAATCTTTGCATCGACATTACGCTGTTTGAGAACCCGGCCCTCGCCCTTGCACTTGAGGCAGGGATCCGTAATAACACTGCCGGTTCCCTGGCAAGTGGGGCAAGTCCTCGACATGGTGAAAAATCCCTGCTGATAACGAACCTGCCCGCGGCCGCCGCAGGAGCGGCAGGTCGCCGGTGCTTTGCCCGGAGCCGCTCCGGTGCCCTGACAATCCGCGCATGCTTCGTGGCGGCGAACGTTGACTTTGGACTCCGTGCCGAAAACCGCCTCTTCAAATTCGAGGGTTAAATCCTCGCGAAGATCAGCTCCGCGCTGGGCTCGGCTTCGGCGGCGGCCACCACCGCCAAAGATGTCGCCGAAACCCATGCCGAAAAAGTCACTGAGCACGTCGCTGAGATCAACCGCCCCGACATCGAAGCCACCAGCGCCCTCCACTCCCGCATGACCGAAGCGGTCGTACGCGGCACGCTTATCAACATCGGCGAGAACGGCGTATGCCTCGCTGCACTCTTTGAACTTTTCTTCCGCGTCGGGATTGTTCGGGTTGCGGTCGGGATGGTATTGCATGGCCAGCTTGCGATAGGAGCTCTTGATCTCCTGATCGCTCGCCGTCCGCGTTACACCCAACACTTCGTAGTAGTCACGTTTCACTTTACTGGTTGGAATTGTCTTCTCCGTGTTTTACCTCGAGCGCCCAAGCGCGAGCTGTTTTTTCCGTTGCAGCGCTCACAACGCTGTACCCAAACTCAAAAAAGGATATTCCTCACTTCGCCTGGAATGAAAAGCCAAAGGAAATTAGTGCTCCGGGTTTCTCGCCACTTTGACCATCGCCGGACGCAGCAATCGATCTTTCAACTTGTAGCCTCGCTGCAACTCCTGAATTACCTGATGATCAGGTGCATCCTCCGTGTCGACCATCTCGATCGCCTCATGCACATGCGGATCGAATTGTTCACCCCTGGCAGAAATCGGCTGCAGGCCAAGTTTCGCTAATGCATCCTGCAGTTGCTTATAAATCAATTCGACTCCATTGCGAAACTCTGATTTTTGCGATGAACTCTGCAAGGCACGTTCAAAGCTGTCGAGAACCGGAAGCAGGGTCTTGATCGTATCGGCCGAAGCGTATTCGCGAAAACTCTGCTGCTCTTGGGACATTCGGCGGCGGGCGTTCTCGAATTCAGCCTGCAGGCGAGCCAGGCGGTCAAGCAACTGGTCCCGCTCGGCTATCAGAGCCTCTAACTCTGATCGTCCGCCGGAAGCGGCTGTGCGTCCTCCATCGGAAGGGGCGGTTTCGTCTGTATCTTGCGAGGCGGGCAACTCATGCTCCGCATCGATGGTGGGCGATTCGACGTCGGTTTTTCCGTTGGTTCTGGCCATAAGAATTCCCGGTGATTAGATTCGTCAAGATTCGTTGAGGACTCTATCGAAAAGACGCGCGATGTAAGAAACAGCAGTAATTGTGTGCTGATAATCCATGCGGGTTGGTCCGATGACCGCCAGAGATCCCCTCACCTCGTTGCCCACGCGAGCTGGCGCGCCGATCAGTACAAAGTTACGCAAGGATGGCAGCGCCTGATCTGGTCCGATCACCACCCGAACCGCTTCTTGTCTCGCATCCAGGTAAGCGCTGAGCAATTCCAGCATCTTCTCCTTTTCCTCGAGCGTCTTCAGCAACTCCTGCAGGCGCTGCCGGTCCTGTTCACTGGCGACGAGGTTCGAGGCTCCCTCGATGAAAATCGTCTGCGAGCTGTCATCCTCCTCGAGAGCTCCTTGCTTGTAAAGCTTCTCGACAGAAGCCATCAGGCGGTCATATTCGCTGCGTTCCTGCTCCAAACGGCGAAGGAGCTCGTTACGCAGAGTTTCCATCGTCCAGCCACGAAAGTTCTCATTAATAAAACGCGCGGCCATGTCCAAGTCGGGCTGGGGCAAATCAAGACGCAGCACGCGATCGCGAACCAGTCCCGAACGCGTTACGACCACCGCAAGCACCTTCTGATCACCAAGACGAGAAAAATAGACGTGCTCAAGCGCGTTTTTTGGCCCGCCAAGCGCAACGGCAACGCCAACATTGCGCGAAATCAGCGAGAGAACATGCGAGGTGCGCTCCATAAACTCCTGCACATCGCTCACGCCATGGAATGACTCCTGAATCATTGCTTCATTTTCATTAGAAAGCCGCGTCTTCCCGGTAAGTTGTTCAACGTAATAGCGATAAGCCTCGGTACTGGGAACGCGCCCGGCTGAGGTATGAGGCTGCTCGAGGTAGCCGGCGTCGGCGAGATCGGACATTACGTTGCGGATGGTTGCGGCGCTGAGACCCTCACGATTAGTTCGGGCCAGCGTGCGCGAGCCAACCGGCTCCCCGCTCGCGATGAACGTTTCCACGATCGCGGTCAGAATTTCACGTTCCCGATCTCCGATAGCTGTTCCCGGATGCATACTCCCCTTTTTACCACGTGCTCCGACTACCGCCCCGAGCGGCAAGTCTTGCCTAAGTCATTTAGATGCAATACTTAAGTTGCGCGATGCAAGCTGCCCTGGTTCGGATTTTAGGAAGCGAGGAAACGTGTGTCAAGAACAACAGGCAACGGCGGTGCTTCAGTCCAACGAAAAAATCAATGGCGCCAGGCGGCAAGGAACCTCATTAGAGGTCTCCACTTTTACCCCGGCGACTTCGTGATTCACCGACAATCGGCAGCCGCAAAGAAGGAGTGCACAGTCTGCTTAAGAGCATCTCCGCGAAGCATTCCGCTCTCGACCGCTCCGACAAACCACTCGGAATACGGCTCTGGTGTTTCGGATCGTGCCTTCTTGTACCCGACGTAAAGCGCCGGGGCAAGGATGTGCATTCCATCGTCTTGGTCCGTCCAATACTTGCATGCGTTGTGCCCGATCCCGAACTTTTCACTGACCAGTTGTTCCAGAGCTTGAACCGAATCCTCCTCGATGTAACCGGGGGCCGTGTTGTAGCCAAATGACGGATCATGGTGTTCGACCTTGTCGATGACCGTTGGATCCTTTCCCAGCAGGTCAATTGCCTTATGTACTCGAGGGTCGTCCGCGCGATACGGAGGGTGCATGGACTCGTGGATGGCGTTATGCAGCACAATGCTGAACGGGTATGACACGTGGGTCAGAAACCGCAAACCGGTGATACGGATTCCATGTGGCTCGGAATAAGCCAGCAGATATACCTTTATTGTGTGCGATGGCAGGGGAAAACCGAGATAACTCTTGATTACTGGGACGATGTTGTACTTCGGCAGGTCACCAGACAGTTCCGCAATGCGTTTCTCGATCCTGGGCCTGGCATTTGCCGCCCAATAAGCAGGAAATCCGACACGATCCAAGGCCCGCAGAGCGGTTTCCAGCGCCGGGCGCGAGGACTCGTATATGCGCCATGAATCCGGATCCCAGTATGAGGTATTTCGGAGGGCTGCCTCCATCTTTGAGCTGTCATGCGCGGTCCTAATCATTTCGGGCAACGTCTCGTCATTGAGGACCGAGTAATAGAGAGCCAGCTTTGCGGAAATGATTTCGTGCCCTTCGTCTTTTATGGTGCGTTTCAGTTGAATGAAGGCACTCTGCTCTTCCGCTGTAAACAGGGGGTGAAAGTGGTCATATTCCGCCTGATAGTAGTGCAGATAATATGGATCGCCACTGAGTGCATCGAGGATACACAGCGTGTCGTACTTCAGAGAAGGCTCAAGCTGCCACTCGGTGATTGAGCGATCAGCAGCTGCGCCTGCATGAAGAGCCGGGAGTGCAGTCGTGAGAAGAAGACAGCAGAGACAGATGACTCGGTTCATCAAATATTTCTAGTCTGGGCCATACCCCTCGGTCTTGAACCCTTTTGCACGAGATCGCCACGCGCGCGGAGCAGCCCCGGTCAATTGCCGGATGCTTCGGGTCATGTGAGCCTGATCCGCAAACCCGAGTTCTGCAGCAATGGTTGCCAGAGGCAGGTTCGTCTGCCGGATTGATGTTAACGCCCGGCGGGCCCGCGCCCGCGCCCGAAAAGCTTCGGGTGAAATACTGAACACCTGGGCGAATCCACGCGATACACTCCAGGGCGCAAGTCCTCTCTTCTCTCCCCACTCCGAGAGCTTCAAGATCGGAGATCGTATGAGTGTCGCGGCCAGTTCGTCTGGCCAGTCCGCATATTTGACGGGACGCGTTTGCGCAGAAGAGCAGAGCAGTTCTGCGGCAGCAGCGGCACTTTTCTCGGCCATCCTTACCACAGCGTCAGGATCGGTCATACGCGCAACAATGGAGAAGAAATGGTTGCTGGGCGGGAGTACCAGATTCAGCACCACAGCTCCACCTGCAAAAAAACGATCTAGGTGTGCTTCGAAGGGATCATGAAAGACAACGTCTCCAGCATGTACCTGAAACCGTCCATTGTCTCCTGCTTCTTCATAGCTGCCCGAAACCACAAGAGCTGCATACGCTTTTGAATGGATATGGCGGTCAAGAGAGGAAGCGCGAATTTGCTGCCACATTCGCATGCTTTCAGTATGCACTATCCAAGGTGATTGCCGATGTCAGTAACCTGAAGCAACAGCACTTGCGATCGGTCGTAAACCTCTGTCCTACAACTGGAAATTGATCGCGGCACAAGGAGGTAGCAACAAGCATCCGCTCAATTACCATCAGTTAAGGATAGCCAACCACTCTCGCGCTAACATAATGCTTCTGCGATGAATCCCAAGCTTCACGTTGCGGTGATTGGCGCTGGCGCTTTCGGCGGGTGGACAGCTTTGCACCTGCTGCGTTCAGGATGCCGTGTAACGCTGTTGGATGCATGGGGACCGGGAAATTCGCGCGCTTCTTCGGGAGGCGAAAGCCGCATCATTCGCTGCACCTACGGGCCTAACCAGCCGTACACGGCCATGGCGCACCGGGCAATGAAGCTCTGGGATGAGAACCAGAGACGCTGGCAGCGAAAATTGATGCATCAAGTGGGCGTGCTCTGGATGGTCACGGCTGCCGACGATGAGTATGAGCGGGGATCGTTGCCTTTGTTGCGGGATGCCAGGGTGCTGCACGAGGAGCTTACGGCAGCGGAGATGAGAAAACGCTGGCCGCAGATCAATTGCGAGGACGTGCGCTGGGGCATTTTTGAACCTGAAAGTGGGTACATTCTGGCCCGTTTGGCTTGCCAGTTGGTGGTCGAGCACTTTATCGCTGAAGGGGGCGAGTACCGGAAAACAGCCGTTTTGCCCGATAGCCTTGATGACGGAACCTGCGACGGTCTGAAACTGAGCGACGGTTCGCATCTTGTCGCAGACGAATATGTTCTTGCCTGCGGCCCGTGGCTGGGCAAGATACTTCCGCAGACAATTGGAAAGAACATCCGTGCCACGAAACAGGAGATCTTCTTTTTTGGGACACCGCCTGGAGACAACCTCTATAACGCCAGAAACATGCCCGTCTGGGGCGATCATCGCGAGCGCTTCATGTATGGCATTCCTGCAAATGAAGGGCGCGGGTTCAAAGTTGCGGATGACACGCGAGGTCCGGAGTTCGATCCTACCTGTGGCGAACGTAATGTTAGCGAGGCAGGTCTGAACCGTGTTCGCGACTATGTTGCGCACCGCTTTCCCGGGCTGGTGAATGCCCCGTTGATCGAAACGCGGGTCTGTCAATATGAAAATACACCGGATGAGCACCTCATCATGGACAGACACCCTGAAGCCGAGAACCTTTGGATTGTGGGCGGAGGGTCGGGACATGGTTTTAAGCATGGGCCGGTGGTGGGAGGGATGATGACCGATTTCGTGCTTGGGCGAAAAGAGCCCGAGCCTTTTTTCCGAATTACCAGGTTCAATCACTGAATCGCAAGATTCCGCAAGGGGACGAACTCAGCTACCCTACTGCCAGTTTCACACAGCTATAATCTTCCTGGAGCGCGGAGTGGCAACTGCGCCGCAAGGAGGTTGTGAATGCCAGGTCCTGTTCCCGAAAAATACCTCGATTTATTTCAGAAGCGCGCGTTTGCCAGTTTGGGCACGCTTATGCCGGATGGACGCCCGCAAGTTACTCCCGTCTGGTGCGACTACGACGGCGAACATGTCATTTTCAACTCGGCCAAAGGGCGCCAGAAGGACAAAAACGTGAGGCGCGATCCGCGCGTCGCCATGGCCATCATCGATCCGGACAATCCTTACCGCTATCTCGAGATTCGTGGGCGTGTGGTTGAAATTACCGAAGACGGCGCCGATGAGCACATCAACAAAATGGCCAAGAAATACCTGGGCGTGGACAAGTACCCGTATCGTCAACCGAATGAAGTTCGCGTGATTTACAAGATTCGACCCGAGCACACCACGACTATGGGTTAACCGGACGCTGGTTCCGGGCTCATACCTGCACTGTCTGCATCCATTGCGCCACTTCAATGTCCCAATGCAGCTCATGGGACAGAGTATCGCGGAGTTGCGCAGACGCCGAAGCTTCGCCATGCACAAGATAAGTCGCGCGGGGCTTGCCGCGGAACGTGTGTAGCCATTGCAGCAATTCCGCTGTATCGGCGTGGTCGCTGAATTGCTCGAAGGCCGCAACCTGCGCTCGAACAGGCACGAGTTCTCCGAAAATCTTGAGTTCACGCGCCCCGCTTTTGATAGAAAAACCGCGCGTACCCGGAGCTTGAAAGCCGATAAAGATCACGGTGTTTCGCGGGTCCGGCAATCGCTGCGCGAGATGGTGCAAGATACGGCCCCCGGTCGCCATTCCACTGGAAGAGATAATAATGATTGGATTTCGCAGGTCGTTGATCTTCTTGGACTGCTCCGGTGTCAGGGCAAAGGTGAATCCCGGCCATTCAAGCGGCGAGCCAAATTGAGCAATGAGCGCGCGGTTTTCGTCGCTGTATTCTTCCGCATGCTTCAGGAAAATTTCAACCGCTTCGATGGCCATGGGGCTATCGCAAAAAACCGGAATGGGCGGAATGCGTCCTGCCTCGATCATCTGCTTCAGCAGAAAAACGAATTTCTGCGTACGCTCGACAGCGAATGCGGGGACCACTATGCTGCCGCCGCGCTCCGTGGTTTTGCGGATCACGTTGGCAAGCTCAGGCACCGGGTTGTCCGTCGGATGGGGACGATTGCCGTAAGTAGATTCCATGACGAGGATGTCGGCGCTCTCCCCTTCAACAGGACCCGAATGCACCACCTTGCCCGGCACCTGATGGTCTCGCACGCGCCCGACGTCGCCGGTGAACAGCAGCCGGCGAGGCTTGGCCGAGTTGCCCACCGACACCTCGGCCATCGCAGAGCCGAGGATATGTCCAGCACGCACAAAGCGGAATGCTAGTTCAGGCGACAGCCGAATCTCATCTCCGAACTGCACCGCACGGAAATACTGCAAAGCATCTTTCGCTTCCTCAAATGTGTAAAGCGGCAGTACAGGATCATGTTTCGACTTTCGTTTCTTCTGGTAAAACGCCGCATCTTCCTCTTGGAGATGGCCGGAATCGGGCAAAAGAATGCCGCACAGTTCAATCGTGGGCGGCGTCGCGTAGATTGGACCGGTGAAGCCTTCCTTCACCAGGCGCGGAACCCATCCGCAGTGGTCAAGATGCGCATGGGTGAGCACGACAGCATCAATGCTTCGTGCCGGAACCGGCATATCCTGCCAGTTGCGCTCGCGCCATTCCTTCGGTCCCTGGAACAGACCGCAATCAATCAGTAACCGAAATCCGTCTTTGTCGCTTGAAGCAGAGCCGCTGCAGACAAGATGTTTCGAGCCGGTCACCGTCCCCGCGGCGCCTAGGAATTGGATGTATGCCAGTGCTTCTCCCCTTTTTGCAAATAGAAACGCAGGTTCTTAAGAGGCCGTCTAGTTTGGCGTTTCAATCTTGTAGGTATCGTTAGTCATATCGTTTTCCGGTACGCTGCCATCGTTCACTACTGCCCCTGTTGGCATCGTGCCAGTCTCTATGCGAATCGATGCCTTCGATTGCGCCGGCACCATAAGCCGCTTGCTAACGTCTCCCGCCGGCGAAAGCAACGTAACCGGAACCTCGGCCCCGGCTAGTCCGGTATTTTCGATTTCAACCGTAACCATATAACCCGCATCCACGATCGGCCTCGGATAAACCGAAACGATCCGAAACTCCGGTAATCCTCGATCACGATAAACCCAGTCATCGAAAAACCACTGCAGGTCGCGATGCACCGTTTTCTCTACCAGGCGCTGAACGTACGTCGCATCTTTGTCATCGGCACCTTCATAACCATGAAGCGCGTCTCCGAGAGACCGCCCCATCATGTCTTTCAACATGGACCAAACAAACATGGCTTTGGTTTGAAGATATAAATCGTCAGGAGCATTAATCAACGAGTTGCCGGTTTCTTTGCCCGGGCTTCCCTGCTTCTCAGCTTCAACGAGTGCCTGCTGATGCACCTTGAGATAGTCGACCGCCGCACTGCGACTCTGTACGGCCTCGAGGAACGCCACTTGCGCATAATGCGCCAAGCCATCCTGGATCCAGGCACGAGGGGAGGTTGCGTGCTGCCAGGCTTCGGCGTAAACGAGATCGAGAACACCGTTGTTTCCCATCGGAGACTTGAGTGGAGTAAGCAGTATGCCATCCGTTACGAATGCTGATGCTTCCGTGTCAGGCAGGCCAAGTACGCGCAGCGGCGGCGGACCGTTCTTAGTTGAAATGGGCGGGTCGATGTTTGAGGCGACCTGAGCATATTCATTGGCTGCGTCGAACTGCTGCGGGAGGTACTGGATTTCCGGTTGCTTCACTGCGAGTTTCTGGTAATCGGCGATCACGAATGTCGGAATACCGAGGCCAATCGCATCGGTATGGAACGAGAGCTGCCCGTTCGCGGGCGAGGGCAGCTGCGCCACACTGCAGAAGACCGGCAGATCTGACGATGACTGAAACCTGAGCGTCATCGAACTGCGTGCCTCCCGCACTTTCCATCGTCCGACTGTCTCATCCACACTATTGGCTTCCGACAGATTGGCGGAATCCATTGCGACGGGATACCAGGCTACGTAGCCGGCTCCGCGGACCGCGATGAATGACTTGCTGATCTCGTCCCAATCGCTGTGTTTCGCCGGCGCGTCCGGGACACCGATGCGCGTCAGGCGGGTGGTATCGCGCGGGATGGTGCCCTCATAACCGATTTCCAGATCAACGCTTGCGTGGGGCGCGATCGGCTGCGGCAATGTAACTACTGCCTCGCTCAAAGCTCCGGTGTGATCGACATCGGATGCGTAAGTGTGCGAAAGGAACTGCACCGGCTTTCCCTTGAGCTGAATGGATTTCCAGTCCAGCGAGGAAGAAATCTGCAGCACAACATCTTTCTGCGGCGAATCAGAATCGTTGCGCAACGCGATTTTACCGCGGACCGTTAGACGTTGCTGTTCAGGCTCGACGCGAACATTCAAGTCGTAGTTAGTGAAGGTGAACGCCTCGCGATCAACAGCAAAAGCAGAACCACAGGGAGCACAGAGGATAGACAGAATAAGCAACAATCTCGTCAACAACTCTTTCTCCTCTGGCGAACAACCTCGTAAAGAACCACTCCCGCCGCAACCGAGACATTCAGAGACGGGACTTTGCCGAGCATGGGAATCGAGACCAGGAAATCACACTTTCTCGCAACGAGGTCGTGGAGGCCTTTGCCTTCCGAACCCAGAACCATGGCACAGTCCATCTTGTAACCCAATGAGTCGTAAGTCTGTGCTCCACGTTCATCAAGTCCGACAATCCAGATGTTCTTCTGCTTCAGATCTTCGAGAGTTCGGGCGATATTTGTGACCTTTGCGACCGGCAAGTGTTCGCTTGCACCAGCAGACGCCTTTGCGACTGCGCCGGTGACTCCCGCGGCCCTACGCTCAGGAATGATTACGCCATCTACCCCGGCGGCATCCGCCGTACGAAGGATCGCGCCCAGGTTGTGCGGATCCTCTACTCCGTCCAGCACGATAAGCAGTGAATGCTCGCCGCGCTTGGCGGCGAGCACATCATCAAGATCGTTGTATTGCTTCGCCGAGGTGACTGCTACCACGCCCTGATGCCCATTGTTTCCAGCCATGCGATCGAGTTCAGCGCGAGGCACAAAACGAACTGAGACGCCCTGGCGGCGGCATTCGTCGACCAACTGCTTCAGCCGGAGATCGTGGCGCTCTTTTGCAATCCCGACCCAAGCGAATGCGCGGCCGCGTGCCTTGAGCGCCTCGCTTACGGAGTTGATGCCGTAAATGTAGTTCATTGAATCATTCAGTTTAATTGGTATGAGGCATTATCCGCTGATTGCCGTGGTGTAGAAGAAGAGATCCCTTTATCGTGCCCGCGGCATAAGATCCGGTAACTGCGCGGTGTGGTAGGCCCAGGTGGCAAGCACTTCGGCACCCTGCAGAACGCCCTCCTCCTGCACGTGGTCGAAGGTGTCAGCCTGCGAGTGGTGGGTCAGGTTGTAATCTAGTTGCTCCTGCATCGTCATGAAGGCGGGCACCCCCGCTTCGGCGAAGGTGAAATTGTCCGTGGCATATACCGATCGCAAGCTCGGTTCGAGCAGGCCAAGGTCAGGCATCTCCTCCTGGATTTTGTCCATCGCCTGCCGTGCGGCATAGTCCTCTTGCAGGTTAATGCTGACTACCTTACCCGTCCCGCAGTCGTGCACCAAGACGGCGGATATCTTCGGCAGTTCACTCTGATGCGCGGCGACATATGCCGTCGATCCGAGCAGGAATTGCTCCTCTCCGCTAAACAGAACGAACCGGATTGTTCGTTTTGGTTTCACCTTGCTCGCGACGAGAGCCCGGGCCGCCTCTAGCACCGCTGCAACGCCGGTTCCATTATCGGTGGCCCCGGTGCCCAGGTCCCAGGAATCGAGGTGCCCGCCCAGCATGACAATCTCATCCGGCTTTTCGCTGCCCTTGATCTCGGCCACCGTGTTGTACACCTCGATTGACTTGTTGCTGTGTGAGTTCTCGATATTCAGCTCCATCTCCACGGGACCGCGTTTCAGCAGCCGCCATAGCAGGTTGTAGTCCTCCCAGCTCACGTAGGCGGCAGGAGTTGGCGCGATCCCTAAGTTCTCGCCTGTTATCTTTGGCGGTTTATCGGGCAATCCGGCAAGGTGACCGATGCCGAACATGTTCATCAGTCCATCCTTCTTGTCCGATGCAACCAATACCGCGGCCGCTCCCTCGCGGCTGACGAAGTTGTACATCGGTCGGAATAAACGGTACGAAATCGGCGGGACCTGCTGGTTCATCCCAATAATGTTCAGCTCATCCGATTCGAGCAACGGGCTTCCATGTGGGGGCTCGAGTTGTCGCGGTTCATAAAAGATGAGGATTGCTCCGCGAAGCTTGCCCTGGTAGCTCTGAAGGTCTTCCGGTTTATCGGCGTGTACGTACATTACAGGGCCGCGTATCGTGCCCGGCGTGCTCTCTGTCCATCCCTCGGATGCAATCGCGATTCGATGCTCTGCCGGCGCGACGATGCGGGCCCACGCTGTCCCTCGCGTCCAGGAACGGCCCAACGTCCATGGCTCCTCGTGCACATTCTCCAGGTGGTAGCTCCTGAATTTCTCCGCGGTCCATAGGTTTGACTTGTGCAAGTTCTCCGATCCCGTCAGGCGCGGCCCCAGCATGTCGGAAAGGTATTCGACATTGCTCATCAGTTCATTGTGTGCCTTGATTTCTGCAACGATCTGCTCATTCGCATTGCTGGCAGGCTGCTTATCCTGGCCACTGATCAGTTGCGCCACAGACAAGATCAGAATCAATTGCACGAAAATGATGGATGGTCGGAGTGATTTCATTGGGCTGGCTCTCCACAAGTCAGATTTGCGAATCATACGGAACGATTCGTGGCCCCTGGCGGTTGCATTATAGAGGGTTAACCATGAACCACGCAGAAATCTGCGACCCGCGGGACTCAAAACGCAATGCTAGACTGAAATCGGGCCATTCATGAACGACGCTTACATCTTGTCTGCGGTGCGCACGCCCATCGGCAAGTTCGGCGGAGCACTAGCGTCGTTGACCGCCGCAGAAATGGGAGTTGTGTCGGCCAAAGCGGCTTTGCAGCGGGCGGGCGTCAGTCCGGAGCAGGTATCGGAGACAATCTTTGGCAACGCGCGGCAGGCGGGCGGAGGGCCAAACGTAGCCCGGCAGATTTCCATCCGAAGCGGCGTGCCGCAGGAGATCCCCGCATACACCGTAAATCAGGCTTGCGCTTCCGGCATGAAATCGATTGCGCTGGCGTTTGATGAAATTCGTGCCGGCAATTCGGATTGTGTACTGGCCGGCGGTACGGAGTCGATGTCCCGTCTACCCTACTATCTTGACAGCGCACGCTGGGGATTTCGCCTCGGCAACCAGCCTCTGGTCGATGGCATGTACCGCGATGGTTTTTTCTGTCCGATGGCGAAGATGGTGATGGGTGAAACGGCCGAGGTGCTCGCGGAAAAATACAAAATCACTCGAGAAGAGCAGGATAAGTTGGCCCTTTGCTCGCAAATTCGCGCCGCAAACGCCATTCAGGCTGGACGCTTTTGCGATGAAATTGTTCCCGTAACTCTGGAAAGTAAGAAAGGAACTCAGACGTTCGATCGTGACGAGCACCCGTTCCTTGGCGCAACGCTTGAAAAAATGGCGAAACTCGAGCCGGTTTTCTCTAAGACAGGAACAATAACTGCGGGAAATTCGTCAGGCATTACCGACGGCGCCGCTGCTGTCGTAGTTGCAAGCGACAGCTTCATTCAGAAGCACAATTTGAGGCCACTGGCGCGAATCATGGCGATAACGTCGGTTGGGGTGGATCCACGAATCATGGGCATTGGCCCTGTGCCCGCGCTGAGGAAAATGGAGCAGATGTACAAGCTCCCGTTGAGCGATTTCGACCTGGTTGAAATCAATGAAGCTTTTGCCGCGCAGGTGGTGGCGTGCGACCGCGAGCTGCACTTCGATTTTGACAAGGTAAATGTGAACGGCGGAGCTATTGCGCTGGGCCACCCAATCGGCTGCACCGGAACCCGAATCACTGTCACTCTGCTTCACGAGATGTTGAAGCGCAAAGCAAAGCGGGGCGTAGCCACTTTGTGCGTGAGTGGTGGCATGGGCATGGCATTAGCCTTGGAAAATGTAAATGCCTAGCGGGAACAGTCTTGCCATCTGCTATTCTGCCCTGCTCCATTCCATTTAGCTGATTGTGACCCAGAGAACTGCAGCCCAACCCAAGCTCCACAAAAACGCAGCGCTAACGGCCTACTTAGCAGCGATGGTCGTTTTGAACGCCCTTATTATTTGGGAGGCACGTGATGCTATCGCACGAGGGTACGGCGACTTCTCTGCCTTCTACACGGCCGGGAAAATTTTAAGAGCCGGCCAGGGCGCGCGTCTATATGATCGCAAGCTGCAGTGGGAAATTCAAAAAAACTTTGCAGGAAGCGTCCGCATACGAAAAGGGCCACTTCCCTACATACGCCCGCCGTTTCATGCATTGCTGTTTTGGCCACTGGCCTATCTGAGTTATCCAGCGGCTTCAGGGGCCTGGATATCGATCAATGTCGGAATTCTCATTGCCATTCCATTCCTGCTTGACTCGGAGCCAGGCTTATGGGCGGGTGCTGAGGGAAGCTTGCTTTGTCTTTCGTTTTTTCCCGCGGCTTTCGACCTCCTTCAAGGCCAGGACGCAGTCCTTCTACTCTTGCTTCTTGTCCTCGCTTACCGGTCGCTGACCCGCAACGCAGACTATCGGTGTGGCTTGTTCCTTGGGCTTGGGCTTTTCAAGTTTCACCTTGTGGTGCCGTTGGCGCTCATATTTCTGATCAGGAAGAAGTTCAAAATAACGTTGAGCTTCGCCGTAACTGGATTGTTGCTCCTCGCTGCATCGGCGGCGATCACTGGACTGGCGGCACTCCTCAAGTATCCCAGATACGTATGGCAGCTGAGCAAGACACCTTCCATTGCAGGAATGAAACCCTGGGGCATGCCGGATACTCGCGGTTTCCTGATTCAGGTCGGCCCGAAATCCCTCGCGCATGCTGACTGGGTGTTCGCAGGTGTTGTCATAGCAGGCGCGCTGGTCGTGGCAGCAGTTTGGCGGCCAACAGCAAACATGCGCCTGGCCGCGGCAGGGTTTTCATTCGCAATCGTCACTACGCTCGTTGCCAGCTATTACGCCAACAGCTACGATCTCACTATTCTGCTTCTACCGATTCTCCTTTTGGATAAGCGGTATCTTGACGAGATCGGAATCGCAGGAAAGAACCGTATAGTTTTCTTTACCTTAATCGCTGTTATTCTGTTCACCCCGTTGTACTGGATTAGTATTTTGCGTCTGGATCAGTTTTCCTGGGTCGCGTTGCTCCTGCTGTTATTCGCCGGATCTCTGATAGGAATGCTGAAGCGGGAACCGCAAGCACTCACAGTTACCTCACGCGATTAGAGTTGCTCAATAGGACCAAACCCGTAGTTATTGCTTGTGTCCTGGCGCTCAGCATGTATTTCTACGTGCAGCATGTAATGATTCCCTATCAACTGGCGCAAGCCGCGTCTCTCCGTACACCGCGCGGCAATCTCTCAGACCTTTATCCTCGTTGGCTGGGTGCGCGCGAATTGCTTTTACATCACCGCGATCCGTACAGCGAGAATGTAACTCGCGAAATTCAGGCCGGCTACTACGGGCGAGAGATTCATCCCGGCCAAGCAAACGAACCGACAGATGAGCAGGGATTTGCCTATCCAGTCTATGTGGTGTTTCTTCTTGCACCGACGATCGGGCTCCCATTTCCTGCGGTTCAAACCGCATTCTTCTGGTTCCTCGTGGCTCTGGCCGTGACGACCGTCCTGCTTTGGATCGGTTTTCTCGACTGGCGTATCTCTTGGGTCGCGACCGTGGCCATAGTTGTTCTGACGTTGGGCAGCTTCCCGGCGATACAGGGCCTGAAGCTCGAACAACTGAGCTTGCTGGTCGCGGGATTAATTGCAGCTGCCCTATTTCTGATCGGCAAGAATCATCTGTTCGCAGCAGGAATTCTTTTGGCCTGCGCCACGATTAAGCCGCAACTCGTTCTTCCGCTGGCGGCCTGGCTTTTCCTTTGGTCGGCTGCTGAATTGAAATCACGCCAGAATTTTCTCTGGGGATTTTTGGCCACCCTGGCTGCCCTGATCACGGCTGGCGAATATGTCCTTCCCGGCTGGATCTCAGAGTTCCAGCAAGCGGTGGGGGCATACCGGCGCTACACGGGGGGAGCTGAATCAATCATCGAAGTGCTGGGCGGTGCCTGGTGGGGAAAACTCGTTATTGCTGCCGGGCTTGCGATTTTCTGCTGGCAGGCACGGCACACAAGCGCCAAATCGACTCGATTTCATTGGATAACGGCATTATGCCTTGCGACTACGGTTGTCATCGTCCCCAAGACCGCTCCTTACAATCAATTGCTGCTGCTCCCCGGAATTCTGTTTTTGGTCATTCATCGAGAAGGTTTTTACGCCAGCGCCGCACGCCGCACGGCTGCGCTGGTAACTGCGGTTTGTGTTGCCTGGCCTTGGCTGGCTGCGCTCGCACTCACTGTGGCTTCCATAGTAATGCCCAGCCAAACTGTCCAGAAAGCATGGCCGTTGCCGCTCTACACAACGCTTGCGATACCCCTAACTGTGACACTATTGCTGGCACTCTGTTACCGCCTTCCGAGACGAGCTAATTCCCCGCAGGATTAGTCTCGTTTATCATTGATTGGCTATCAGGAGCACCTCCGGGAATGGCATTTGAGACCATAGTCGGCCATCCAGCAGACACCGGTTCCGGCGTCTTCCCCACGCTGGTTTTTGTTCAAGGGAACGAACAGCGGGTGGTCAACATCGACCACACTCCCTTTAGCGTGGGACGAAAAGTTGATAAAGATCTGGTTATAGCGGACCCGCGCGTTTCCCGTGATCACGCACTGATCGTGTCTGAAAACGGAAATTTTTGCCTGGTGGACCAGGGCAGCAAGCACGGCACTTTCGTTAATGGCGTACGCATTGAGCGCAAGACTCTGGAACGCAATGACCGGCTGGAATTCGGGGTTCGCGATTCCGCTTACGTCATCTTCAACCCGCAGCACGCCTCTTCGAACTCTGCCCGCGAGTTCCTGAGCCAGATCTCGAAAGTCCACATTTCGGACGAAACCACTGATCTTGAGAAACTGGTTCTCTTCCTCGAAGCCGCTCGCAAGCTGAATACGATCGGGGTGCTGGATGAAATCCTCATGAGCTTGCTTGAAGTCACGCTCAAACTCACACGCGCCGAGCGGGCTTATGTTTTCCTGAAGAATCAGGAAGGAAACCTTCGCCTGGCGGCAGGCCGTAATTCGGCGGGCGAGCCTCTGCTCGATGACAAAACGATCTCGCATTCCATCCTCGAAGACGCGCTTAAGTCGAATTCTGAATTCGTGCTCACGGATACCAGCCGTTCCCTCGACCTGAGCGGCCGGCAGAGCATCGTGGCGTACGACCTTCGCACCGTAATTTGCGTTCCGCTGCGCAAGCCGCAGGTGCAGGCCACGCGCGAGAACGCAGAAGCTGCTGCGCTAGGAGAAGCAATGGGGGCTTTATACGTGGATTCGCGTTTCGCCTCGCGCGATATCTCCAGCGTCAGCAATGACATCCTGCATGCCATCGCGACTGAAGCCGCCTCGCTCATTGAGAACGCCCGGCTGGTGCAGGCGGAAGAAGCGGGACGCCGCTACCAGCAGGAACTGGCAATCGCCGCATCGATCCAGCAGCGGCTGATGGCGGTAACCATTCCCGAGGTCCCGTTCGCTCGCTTGGCGGGGAAAAACCTCTCCTGCAAGGAAATCGGAGGCGATTTTTTCGATGCTGTCATGACCGAGGAGGGCTTGGCGATAGTTCTCGCTGACGTCAGCGGCAAAGGCGTTTCCGCTGCACTGCTCGCTTCTACATTGCAGGGCATGATTTATTCGCAGCTCACCGCCGGTATGGGGCTGAAGGAAGTTGTCACCGCGGTCAACCGTTTCTTCACCCACAAGCACATCGGAGAAAAATACGCGACCCTGATCATCGTGCGGATCGGAAGAGAAGGTGAAGTCGAATATGTGAACTGCGGCCACATTTTGCCCCTGCTGGTGTCAACCCAACACGAGGTGCGTCGTCTGGTCGAAGGAAATGTGCCGGTTGGATTGCTGGCCGATGCGTCGTATGAAAGCGCACAATGCCGGCTAAAACCGGGAGAACGCCTGGTGCTTGTGACTGACGGAGTCACAGAAGCTGAAAATGCGCGCGGAGACTTCTTCGAGGACCAGCGCCTTGAGGCCGCAGCCAGCCGTGGAACCCTGGAAGATATCTTCGCGGCCATCTCTGGCTTCTGCGCCGGTGCTCCACTCAACGACGATTGTACGGTGGTCGAACTTCTCTATACTGGCCCTTCCCCTGCGTGACTTTTCTTCTGCAGGCTTCTGCAACTTTTGTGCAGTGATATGTACAGAAGGCGTGCCCGGCGCAGTTCTGCACCCACTTTTGCATTGACTTTCAAAAGGAATTGAATCAGAATCTCTCCTGCTTTGTCTCCCTGCGTGCTCCCGTTCGGGCTGGCAAAAAAGATAACGGAAAGAAAATAACAATGCCGTCCTCGCCGCAGAGCGAGATCACCAGATAGCTGTGCAACCATTCGCTTCAACTCATAAAACACCGATGACTCAAGGAGACTCTAACCGATGAAGAGATACGTTTGTAGTTTGCTGGTCGCAGTTGTTGCCCTGGCGCTGGCTGGACTCAGAGCTTCTGCCCAGGACACGTCCACCCAGCATCCCATGTTTAAGCACCCGGTTCCGGTTTACGACAACGCCGTTCCGCCGACCACAGCTCTGCAAACCTGGAACGGTTCATTTACCTATCAGGGTCACAATGACAAATTCGTCATGGTCGGAACCGACCCCTCTGCCACGAACACCTCAACCACGGTGAACGCTTACATCATTCCGCTGAAGGTCACTGTAACGAAAAATGGAACTCCCATGACCTTCGATCCGGCAACCAAACTTTCGAGCGGCTTGACCGTGACGCAGCAAGTCGTGAAGTCTCCCATCTTCCAGAATCTGGATTACAACCAAGGGGGAACTGACATCGGCACCACACAGTACGAAGATGCCTTCCAGCGTGGCAACTTCTGGACAAACGTGATGACCAACACCAACTATCACGTGATGTTCAAGACATTCGTGCTGCCCGAAGTAAACCTGGTAGTTCCTGCGGGTGATGGGCAGACCGGCACTACGCCATACGGTCCCAACAAGACCCTTGGGATCATCAGCTACGGATGGTTCCAGCAAATCGCATCCAAGATTATTGCAAAGTTTCCGCAGATCACTCCCGCCGGCGTGCCGATTTTCCTGACCTACGACGTTTACCTCTCTGAAACGAACGGCTTCAGCGGGTGCTGCATCGGCGGCTATCACGATGCGTACGGCAACGCTCAGAGCCCGCAAACCTACGCCCAGTTCTCCTTCATGGATCAAGGTGTCGGCAGCACGGGAATTCCGGTGTTCTCCTCCGACGTCTCCGCTCTTTCCCACGAAATGGGCGAATGGATGGATGACCCATACATTGACAACACACAGGGAGCCTGCGGCGGCATCCTCGAAGTGGGCGATCCGTTGGAAGGCGAAACTCAGGGTCCGGACGGCTGGGGTGACTACACCTACAATTTGAACAATTACAACTACCACGTTCAGGATCTGGTTTTCTTGAAGTACTTCGGCCAGACTCCGGCGACGTCGGTTAACAACTGGTGGAGTTTCCAGGGCGAAACGCTCTCGGTCTGCTCCAACGGCCAGTAGCTTCCCGCTTTGCCTCAAGAGCCCGCTCGTCAGAGCGGGTTTTCTTATTCGAGCGGGTTTTTCCTTATTCGCAGTACCAGTCTTCACGGCGCAAGGGTAATCCGCTGCGGCCGGCGTCATTCTTTACCAGAAGGCTTTGGTAGAGTCCGAGCAGTCCGTTCTGGAAGTGATAGGCAAAAGTTAGTGATCTTCTCAGCAGCAGATTCGTCT
>Ga0335081_10001153_pt1 | contig 42185 bp, 33 predicted proteins | sample Lox_Sample_35_FD_206713 | JGI IMG/M metagenome (GOLD analysis project Ga0335081, IMG submission 206713) | Soil microbial communities from Loxahatchee National Wildlife Refuge, Florida, United States - Lox_Sample_3.5 | ecosystem: Environmental > Terrestrial > Soil > Wetlands | place: USA... | reverse complement strand
ACCAGGGTCACGCAGGGAGCAAAGAAGAAAAAGACCAGCGACGACCGGGCCTTAATACGGAATCTTATGCACCGCCGGCACACAACGCCATTGGAAATGTGTGAGATCAAACTTCATGTGAGAACAACCATGGACGTCTGGCGGCAGTGGGTGCGGCATCGAACGGCCAGCATCAATGAGCATTCAACGCAGTATTCAATTGCCGATACAGCCCAGACCACACCTCCGGGTCAGTGGCGTATCCGGCCGTCAGACACGAACCAGGGCGGCGAAGCTTTCCTCCCCCTGGAAGAGGGGCAGCGTCTTTCCGCCAGAGAATTGCAGCTTCAGAAGCTGGCACGGGAAGTCTACGAAGAGCGTATCGCTGCGGGAGTTGAGAGGGAGCAGGCAAGAAAAGATCTTCCGCTTTCAACCTACACCGAGGCTTACTGGAAAATCGATCTGCACAACCTGCTGCATTTCCTGCACGTTCGTATGGACGAGAATGCTCAACCCGAGATGCGGGCCTATGCTGAGCTGATTGGGCACGAGATTGTCGCGAAATGGGTACCCCTGGCGTGGGAGGCATTCCTCGATTACCGTCAGGAGGCCCTCCTGCTGACACGAATCGAGGCACAGATACTCAGCGCGCTGATTGCTCATTCACCAGAAGAAGCGCAGAGGATTGCCAGCTCCGCAGGATTGCTCAGCCCTGGTGAAGGCGGCAAAATAATGCCCAACCGTGAACGGACCGAGCTTGAGTCCAAGCTACGCACTCTGGGCCTTACCTCTTCCTGGAGGTAAACGTAGGTCGCCCGCCAAGGCTAAATCGCCACCTCCGTTGCAGCTCAAACTGCATATTGACGACCTCGCGGCCATTTCCCGTATGATCTAGTCTCAGGCGCATGCGAAGCCGCAAGAACCAGTTGTGGGTTGCCGTCGCACTGGTGGTGCTGGTTGGCGGCATTGTGACCGCCGTCCTGCTGCGAAAGCGCGCCGCGCCCGACGCGGTACGGCTGTTGCCCGACTCGGATGCGGTCCTCTACATCAACCTGGAGCCCATCCGGCTGCTGACAGGCCTCGGCAAGCACCCGTCCGGGCAGCGCGAGCCGCAATACGAAGACTTCGTCCGGCAGACGGGATTCGATTTCGAACGCGATCTGGACAAGGCTGCTTTTGCCATTCATTACGGGGCTTCGGTCAGGAAGGGCAAGCCGGCCGAGACGCGCTACAGCGAAATCCTGCAGGGCCGTTTCGATGGCGCGCGGGTGAGCGCATACCTGCGCAAGCTGGCCAGCGGTGTGGAGCGCTATCGGGATTACGACATCTACCTGGTCCCGGTGGAAGACCGCACGGTGCGGGTGGCACTGCTCGGCATCGACATCGCGGCCGCATCGAACGCCGACGATCCGCAGGTCATCCACGGAATGATTGACCGCTACCGGCAGGCGGCGCTTCCTTTCTCCGGGCCGGCGCTGGTGGCCCAATATTACCGGCGCGTCCCGCTGGGCAGCGTGGTCTGGACGATCGCGCGGCCGCCCCGCTCCAATGCCATGGAAGAGCACAACGAATTACTGGTTCCGGGAGACTGGAGCAGTCTGCTGCCCGCGGACAGCGTGGTGATCGCGTCAGCACGGCCGTTGAAAGAGGTGCGCCTGCGGGCGGACGTGATTACAGGCAGCGAAGCGGAAGCCGCGAACTTCACGCAGCAGGTCGCCACCTATGTTGCTCTGTTCAAGTCGCTGGAGATTTCGATGGAGGCGGGAGGTCCTGACAAGGACGTAAAGGCCGCATTCGACAGCCTGGAAGTCCACGAGGACGGGAACGAGGCAGTACTGACGGCAAAGGTCCCTTACGCATTTTTCCGAAAGGTGCTGAGCGAGCCGGCGGTGGAATTTGGTTCGCAGGCGCAAAAGCCGGCGAGAGAAGAAACTCCAGCGAAGAAAGGCAAAGCTTCGAAGACCAGGTAGGAGGATGCCGGACGATCCTGAGCACCGGCCGGGAATAGCGCATATTCCCTGATCGCTTCAGAAGGCTGCTGAAGAAGTCCAAGAAGCAGATCCCGCGCGGGCTGAAGCCCGCTCGGGATCACAAAAACAAATGGCCTAGACGCTGGCCTGAAGGCCAGCTCTACCCGAACCGCTTTGAGTCGTCGCGTTTCTTAGCAACCTGCTAAGCCATCCCCAGCGCCTCCAGCACGCGCGCCGGGGTGATTGGCAGGAAGGGCACGCGCACCCCGATGGCATTGGCGACCGCGTTGGAGATGGCCGCACCCGGCGAGATGACGGGGGGCTCGGCCATACCGATCACCCCGCGCTCGTCGTAGCCCTTGCCGGTCATCATGTGCACCTTCAGTTCGCCGATATCGGCGATGCCGGCCAGGCGATAGAACTCCATGTTGGGGTTCAGCATGCGCCCGGTCACCGGATCGAGAATCTTCTCCTCGTAGAGGGCGTAGCTGATGCCCATGATGAGCGCGCCCTTCACCTGGCTCTCGGCGGTCTTGACGTCCACGACCAGGCCGCAATCCTGCACCGCAACCATCCGGTTGACGCGCACGATGCCGGTTTCGGAGTCTACGGATACATCGGCCATCTGCACGCCGCCCACGCCGCTGTTGGTCAGATCGGGTGGCTTCGACTTGTCGGGATTTTTGCCGCGTACGGTCAGCGGCATGGCGCCGATCTTCGCGCAGGCGTCTTTCCACGAAAGGCTGCGGCCGGGATCGCCCTTCACCCGCACGGTCGCGTTCACGGCTTCCAGGTCTTCGGGCTGCGCGTTCAATGCGGGGGCGACTTTGGCGAACAGCTGATTGCGGGCGTCAACCGCCGCGCGGCGGGTTGACGAGGTGACGCCGCCGGAGGTGGTGCTGCCGCCGCTGGCGCCGGAGACGGGATAGCGGCTGTCGCCAATCAGCAGCTTGACGTTCTCCATCGGAATGCCCAGGGTGTCGGCAGCAACGATGGTGATGATGGTGCGGCAACCGGTGCCGAGGTCCTGGGTCGCCATTTTGATCTCGACAGAGCCGTCGGGATGGATGGTGAGATCGCAATCGCTGTTGTGTCCGCGGCCGCCCCAGGTGTGAATCGAAAGCCCAAGTCCGCGCTTGACCGGCCCCGAGGTTTTGTCGCCCCGCGGGTGCCAGTTCTGCTTCCACTGCATCAGCTCGGCAGCGATGGGCAACTCGTCGCGATAGATCTTCGCGCGAGGTCCGGTCATATCCAGATTGCGGGTGATGAAGTCGACGGGATCGATATTCATCTTTGCCGCAAGGTCTTCGATCGCGGACATGGTAATGACAGCGGCCTGGGGATGGTTGGGAGCGCGCCAGGCGCGGGCGCTGCCCTGATTGGTCGTAATGGCGACGTGCTGCTTGCGCTGATTGGGGATCTCGAAGATGTAAGGCAGGGGAGGGGTACCACCGCCGCCCATGCCGCCGGTTCCCCACGACCGCGAATCCCACGCCAGCAGCTTGCCATTGTTGTCGGCCGCTACCTTCACCCTCGCGAATGCCGACGGCCTCATGCCGGCGACCTCCAGTTCGGCAGCGCGGTCGAGCATGATTTTCACCGGCTTTCCGCCGGCCGACTTCGACAGCTGCACGGTGGCGATACCCCAGCGGTCAGGCGAGAACTTGCTGCCGAATCCGCCGCCGATGTACTGCTGCAGGACCTGGATATTGCCGGCGGGAATGCCTGCCGGCTCGGCGATCTGGGGCGCAATGCCGGAGAGGTTCTGGGTGGAGATGTGGACCTGCAGGTCGCTGTCACTCGTCCACTCCGATGCCATACCGTGGCTTTCCAGACAGCAGTGGGTGATGGTGGAGGCGCCGTAAAGTCCTTCGGAAACGGCTGCGGCCGAGGCGAAAGCCTTGTCGGGATCGCCCTGCTTCTGCACCGCCGTCTTTTTATAGGGAGAGCTGGGACCCTTCGCTTCCGCATACTTCGCCGCGCGCAGCGCCGCAATGACACTGGCGTCTACACCGTATCCCTGCAGTTCCTTGACATAGTTATCATCCACGTGGAAGCTGATGCCGTTCTGCCGGATGGCGGCGACGACCTGTTCGTCGGGAACCTGATTGCCCTCCATGTCCTCGAAATCGTCCTGGCTGATGGGACCGCTGGTGGGGGCAATGTTGGCCGGCGGCTCGGCGTCGGAGACGAAGTGCGGCAGCACCTCGTACTGCACCTTGATGGCCCGAATGGCATCTTCGGCTGCCCGCTCATCCACGGCGGCTACGGCAACCACCTCGTCGCCCGCCCAGAAGATCTCCGTTCCAGGCTTCTGGATGACTTGCACGGCTTTGACGCCGGGCATCTTCTCGGCAGCGGATGTGTCAATACTGGTGATCCGCGCATGGGCGTAGGGGCAACGAAGAACCATTCCCGCAAGCAGGCCTTGCGGGTTGTAGTCGTAGGTGTATCTGGCGCGGCCGGAGGACTTGATTGGGCCATCGACACGCGAGATCCTTTTGCCGAGTAGGGGGCGGGAAGCGGGATCGGGCCAGGTATAGTCACTCATGACTCGCCGCCTTCCCTGGCATGCAGCAGGCTGCGTTGCGCACTCCCATCAGCGCGCTTGCCGTGAGCGACCGCACGAATTCCATCATAGGTTCCGCAGCGGCAGAAGTTGCCGCTAAGACCACGCCGGATGTCATCGGCAGTCGGATTCGGATGCTGCTGCAGAAAATGCGTGGTGGCGACCACAAAGCCTGGGGTGCAGAAGCCACACTGCTGCGCGTCGTGGTCAACGAAGGCCTGCATCACGGGCGTCAGGGCATCGCCCTCGGCCAAGCCTTCGATGGTCGTGATTTTCTTGCCTTGCGCGTCGATGGCGAGCACCATGCACGCGTACACCGGCTTTCCTTCCAGCAGTACGGTACAGGTGCCGCACTCGCCGCGGTCGCAGACGCGCTTGGCGCCGGTGAGATTGAAGTTGTCGCGCAGGGCATCGAGCAGGGTCACTCGCGGCTCAAGCTCGGCACTCAGCTTCCTGCCGTTGACATCCAGGCTGATGGGGAGCTTGCCGGGCCCGTGGACCACGACATCTTCGCCGGCGGCACGCACCACCGTCGGCCCCAGCACCAGCGGCATGCCAATGCCGAGGCCGGAGAGCTTCATGAAATCGCGCCTGCTCAGCCCGGAACCCTGATCGGATTTTGACGGGTCCTCGTCCTTCATGCCGCCTCCAGCGAAGCCCGGATGCAAGGGTCACAAATCTCGTCAGCGTGTGAGCATAACTCCGCCGGCCATCGCTGGTTTGCAGACAGCCGGGCCGTAAAAAGGCGGCTCGCAGAGGAGCAGCCGGGGAGTGGAGCGTAATAATCTACATCTTCAACGTACGGATGTATTTCACCAGATCGCTGATCTGGGCGTCCGTCAACTTCCCCTTGAAGCCCGGCATCTTGCCTTTGCCATTGGTGATGGCGGCGGTCAGATCGGAATCCGACATTTTCTGCACGTCAGGACCGCCCAGCGGCTTCAGGCCCATGGATTTCGCCATGCCCTCGCTGGGAATGCCGCCAGGACCATGACAGCCCTGACACTTGGCCTTATACGTATCGGTTCCCTGCTGGCCTACGGCGATCCCCGGCAGTGCGAGCCCGATCAACAAGCTGAAAAATGCAATCCGTCGTAAGCATGCGAGTGTCATCGGTTTCTTCTCTCCTTACGCGGCCCCTGAACGGGCAGCTTGGAACAAAAGTGCCGCATTTTGGCGGCCAGGTAAATGTACTCCTTCGAGCGAATGTTCGCCATACAAACAACTTGCGCCAGCCGGGGCGGATGTGAGAAGGTTTGCGGCGCCTCGCGCCGGATGCGTGCGAAAAACCGCTGCGGGCGGGTCATATCCCGCTGAGATGGGACTGCGCGCCCGGCAGCACTCCTCATCGTCTCGGATGTATCCTCCTGATTGTCCGGCACTTAAGGGGTGGTTCGTGAGGCCGGCAGTTTGGCAACTCCTGTGCCATAAGCAAGGGGAGACCGCCACTGAGAGATGCGAGGCCCCGTGGAACCGACCTTAGCTGTAATCGGCCTTAATTTCCGCACTTCGCCCGTAGCCGTCCGCGAACGCTTCTGGATCAGCCCCAACCGCCGCCGTGACGCCCTGGATCAACTGGTGCGCTCCGAAGGCATTGAGGAGGTTATTGTTCTGGCCACCTGCAATCGCACCGAGTTTATCCTGTGGGCCAGCGACGTTCCGGTGGCAGCCAATTCCGTGCTCCGCTTCCTCAGCCAGGAGTATGAGCTGAAGCTTGGGGAATGGTCGCATTTTTACCGGCTGATGGACGACGGGGCGCTGAGTCATGTGTTTCGCGTCACCTCAGGTCTGGATTCCATGGTCCTGGGAGAGCCGGAAATCACCGGCCAGGTCAAAGAGGCCTGGCTACAGGCCCAGGAGGCCGGAACCACCGGCCGCTTCCTCGATGCGGTGATGCAGAAGGCGCTGACGGTATCGAAGAGAGCGCGCACGGAAACGGCGATTGGCTCATCGGCAACTTCGGTCCCCTATGCTTCGGTCGAGCTTTCACGGCAGATCCTGGGTGAACTCTCGGGTCGCGAGGTCCTGCTGATCGGCGCCGGCAAGATGAGCGAACTGGCGGCGCACTATCTGATGAAGGTGGGCGCCCATCACGTGAAGGTCACGAACCGCACGGCCTGCCGTGCTGAGGAGCTCGCAGCCAGGTTGGGCGCCACCTCGGTGCCCTTCGACGAAAGGCTGCAGCACCTGATGAAGGCGGACATCGTGGTCAGTTCCACCTCCTGTCCCCACCTGATTCTCGGCCGCGAAGATGCGGAAAACATTGCGCGGGAACGGGGCCACCGGCCGATAGTGATGATTGACATCGCGGTGCCGCGCGACATCGATCCCACGGTACGCGGGATAAACGGCATTCACCTGTTCGACATGGACGACCTGGAACATGTGGTCAGGCACAACGCCGCCGGCCGGCAGGCCGCGGCCGAAGCGGCGGAAAAAATTGTTCAGGCCGAGGTGCAGGGCTTTCGCCGCAAACTGATGGCGGAGCGGGTGGTGCCAGTCATCGTGGCCTTGCGGCAACGCCTCGATGAGCTTTGCCGGCAGGAGCTCGAGGTCCTGCGCAAGGAATTCGGTCCATTCACCGAAGACCAGGACCAGGTAATGGCAGCGCTGACCACCCACATAACGCAACGCATAGCCGGCTCCCTGGCGCGGGAACTGAAGGAGCTTCCGGAGAAAGCGGAACAGGATATTCTGGCCGGGGCGGTCGACCGTCTGTTTCACCTCGAGCGGCGCGCAACGGCGACGGCCGACGCCGCGGAGCGGCAGTTGGCGGCCAGCAGCTAGCCCGGCTGTGGCAACCTGGGTTTCCGCTGCACGATGAAAATGAACGATCGGCAGGTGCGCCGGCCAGAGACCTGGCGGCGGCCGGATGCACAAGGAGTACACAATGTCTGAATCTGCGCAAAACAGCAATGCGGGCTTCACTACCGTCCAAGCCTATACTCTCGCGGTCATCACGCTGGTTATCGGTATAGCCGTAGGCTATTTCGCCCGCGGCTCCGCTTCCGTCGCCGCCCCGGCGGAAAGCGCTCAGGCTGCGGCGCCCTCTGCCATGGGCAGCGCGCCCATGGGAGCAGCCCAGCTTCCCGGAATTGGCTCTCCGCAACAGCAGCAGGCGCCTTCGCCGGAAATGTTGGCCAAGGCGGCCGAGCCGCTGCTGGCCCAACTGAAGACAAATCCGAAGGACGCGGCGACGCTGATCAAGCTCGGCAACCTGTATTACGACGGCCAGTCCTATCCGGAGGCAATCCAGTATTACCAGAAGGCCCTGGAGATTGAGCCGGACAATCCGGACGTGCGCACCGATCTCGGAACGTCATACTGGTACACGGGGGATGCGGACAAGGCAATCGCGAACTTCGAAAAGGCACTGGCGATCCGGCCCAATCACCCGGGAACGCTGTTCAATCTCGGGATCGTGAAATGGCAGGGCAAGAAAGACCCCAAAGGAGCCGTGGTCGCCTGGGAGAAGTTGCTGCAGACCAATCCCGACTACCCGCAAAAAGACCAGGTGCAGATGCTGATTGAGCGCGCGAAAATGCACGGAGCCGGCGCCACAAAAGGATAGGCAGTCCAGCTCCATGCACGGGTCCACACCCGCAGACGCAGTCGCTCGCCCCGGGACGATGCTGGCGCAGAGCTCGTCCCGGGTTTTTATGGCGACACACTTGCGGCCTCGGCCAGCGCAGCGATATCGGGTACTTCCATATCCGGCTTCACATCCGCGAGTTTGCTCGCAGCCGCGGCTTTGCCCTTCCTCCGGTTCACCCATACGGTCGCGATTCCCAGCGAGCGCGCTGGGGCCACGTCGTGATACAGGCTCTCGGCAACGTGCAGCAGCCGGTCGCGTGGAACTTCCAGCCGCCGCAGCAACACCTGGAAATTATTGAGGGAGGGCTTGTAGCTGCCGGCCTGCTGCGCGGTGGCCACACATTCAAAATCGACCTGCAGCTTGCGCGCGGAATGGGCGAAGAGTTCGTCATCGATGTTGGAGAGAATCGCCAGCCTGTAGCGCGAATGCAGCCGGCGCAATCCGGCGACCGTATCGGGGAAGGGCTGCCACTCGCGGATGGAGCCGGCCAGCCCGCGTGCCTCTGAATCCGTGACCTCGAAGCGCAGCTCGCGCGCAAAATCTCTCACCACGGCGGCCAGCACCTCGCGATAGCTGCGATACTCGCCCGCCTGCTCGCGCGGCTCAATCTCGGAGTACAACTGAAGGACCTGCGCATCGCTGACGACGCAGCTTTTGCGCTGCAGCAGCGGCTGAAGATAGCCGAGTATGCCGGATTCCCAGTCAATCAGCGTGCCGTAGCAGTCGAACGAGAGCCACTCGAAGTGCGACAGATCGAACATGGGGGGTGCGCCGGAAGGTCACGCGCTAGCAGGCAGGACCCGGGGCAGTCAGCGCTTCTCAGCCAGCGGGGTCACCTTGTGGGAGTCGAATTTGCGCTGCAGCGCCTCGAAGGTAGTGACCGCAGGCTTCTGAAGTGCGTCCCCGGCGCTATCCGGCGACAATCCCGCGTGCGCCGGCGTTCCCGGGGCGGCATTGGCCGCTGCAGCTTCCCCCTGCAGCTCCGGGTCAGGCGGGGCCGGAGTGCTGTTCGCATTGCCGTCTCCCGACTGGGTTGTCGCGTTCGTGACCGTTGCGATAGCCGGCGGCTTCTGCGGCTCTACAACTCGCGATCCGGCGAGACCTCTCTCGAGAAATTTCTTCGTATTGAGCAGGGGCCGCTCCAGTGACGCGTTGTAGCTCGTCCACGGCGTATCGAGGTCGGCCTCGCGCTCGAACTGGGCCCGCATGCTCTCCATCTTGGAATCAAGGTCGTCGAGATAGTGCAGCATCAGCGCCTCGGGAAACATCGGCAGCTTGGGCGATCCGAATTCATATTGTCCGTGGTGGCTGATGATCATGTGCTCGATCAGTACCCGCAATTCCTCGGGGAAGCCAGGCAGGCGCATCAGCTTCTCATGCAGCATCTCCAGTTCGATGATCATGTGCCCCAGGAGCTGACCCTGGGTGGTGTAGGCGATGGAGCGCTGATAGGCAAGCTCGCGCAGCTTGCCGATGTCGTGGAGAAAGGCGCCGGTCAGCAGCAGGTCGCGGTTGATCTGCGGATAATTCCGCGCCGCCAGATCGCACACCGTAAATAGCGAGACGACATGGTCGATCAGCCCTCCGACAAAGGCGTGGTGCAGCGACTTGGCAGCCGGCGCCGTCTTGTACGCCGATGCAATCGCCTCATCGGCGATGAACTCGCGGAGCAGCGCCTTCAGCCAGTGATTTTCGAAGCCTTCGACGTACGCGCACAGGGTTTGCCAGAGCTGCTCGACGTCCTTCGAGGTTTTGGGCAGGTAGTCGGAGTAGTCGATCTCCGACTCCTGCAGCCTGCGCATCTTGTGGATGGTGAGCTGCCAGCGCCCGTTGTACTTGTGAATGACGCCCTTGACCTTCACGAAGTCGTCCTGATCGAAGGCGGAGAGGGTGTCGGCGACGTTGTCCCACATGTTGGCCTGCATCTGGCCACTGCGGTCGGCCAGGATCAGCGACAGGTACAGTTCGCCGCTCTTCTTCGACTTCACCTGCTTGACAGCGACGACAAAAAACGACGTGATGGTCTGATTTTCCAGCCGGGCACAATCGCAAATGTAGAAGTCCTTCATCAGGGGGCCTGTTGGTCGGGCCGTTCGGCGCTGCCGATTGAGCCCGAGCGCTTATGGTATCGTACTCGCCCGCGAATTGGCTGCAACGAACAGGGGAGGGGGGCGGGTTCGCCTTATGGAGGCGTACTGCGCCGGAGCGGGCCGGCTGCAGCAGGCAAGGCGGACCAATGGCGACCAGCGGCTGCCGATGGCCGGGTTGCCGGTCACTTCACTCAGGCCAGCAGTCTCGCCGCTTCTTTCGCGAAGTAGGTCAGCGTAATCGACGCTCCCGCGCGCTGGATGCACAGCAGCGATTCCATCATCACGCGCTCATAGTCGATCCAGTTGTTCAGGGCGGCGGCTTTGATCATGGCGTATTCACCGCTGACCTGGTAGGCAGCCAGCGGCACATCGAAACGCTGACGAGCCTCGTGTAAAACGTCCAGGTAGGGCATCGCCGGCTTCACCATGATCATGTCGGCGCCTTCCCCAAGGTCGAGTTCGATCTCGCGCATGGCCTCGCGGAGATTGGCGGGATCCATCTGATAGGAGCGGCGGTCGCCGAAGTGGGGCGCCGAATCGGCCGCCTCGCGGAACGGGCCGTAGAAGCCGCTGGCGAACTTGGCCGCGTAGGAAAGGATGGGCGTGTTCTGGAAGCCGTTCTCGTCGAGCGCAGTGCGAATGGCGGCAACGCGGCCGTCCATCATGTCGGAGGGGGCGATGATGTCCATGCCGGCCTTCGCCTGCGAAACCGCGGTGCGCGCCAGCAGCTCCAGCGTGGGATCGTTCAGGATCTCGTAATCCTCGGCCGCGGTGGCGGCAAGTCCGGTCGCGGCGGCGATGGCTGCCCCGACCGACTGCGCACCGGCAACTACCAACTTGCCTTTCGACTGCAGCTCACGGGTGAACTCCAGCGCCTCATGCAGGCCCCTGGCTGTCGGGCCGTTGTCCACCAGGCCACAGTGTCCGTGCGACATGTATTCGCAGAGGCAAACATCGCCCATCAGCAGCAGGCCGGGAACTTCGCGTTTGATGGCGCGGGCTGCCTTCTGCACAATACCGTCCTCCGCCCAGGCGCCGGTTGCGACCTCATCTTTTGTCTCCGGCAGGCCGAACAGGATGACGCTGGGAATACCCAGCGACTTCACTTCGGCGCACTCCTTCACCGCCTCGTCGACCGACAGGTTGTACACCCCGGGCATGGAGCGGACTTCCTTGCGGATGCCTTCGCCCGGACAGACGAACAGCGGATAGACGAATCCTTCCGGGCTGAGGCGGGTTTCACGGACAAAATTGCGCATCGCTTCGGTGCGACGCAGGCGGCGGGGACGATCGGTTGGGAACGCCATAACACCAGATTCTAACACCACGAGAGTAGCGGAAACCCGCGAAAATGGCGGGGAAAATGACACAGGAGCTATTGGTCCAGGCTGCACTTCCCGGGACCCTGCCGGCGACAGCAGCGGCGCAGCGCAATGGGGGTCGGGCGCAACCAGATATAATGAGATTTCAGCATGAAATACCGGTTTATCCTGGCTCTTGCAGCGGCGTTGCCGTGGGGGCTCGTCGCCCAGGACGCGCCTCAGCCACAGCTTCCGACCGCGCCATCCGCGATCAAATATGCGCCGCCAGCAAGCGCTGCGACTACGGCACCGCAGGCGAACGCGGGTTCGGCAGGCGCAACCCAGAACAACGCCACCCCAGGCGCCCGGATTCAGCCGGACGGCGGTGCCAAACCGCCAGCCGGCAATCCAACGGCGAAGTCCGGCACAGGCGCAGCAGCGGGCGATACGGCGGCCGGCGGCGTCGACGAATCGCTTCCGGTGATCCGCAAGCGCGTGGACGAAGTCAACGTGGTGTTCACCGTCACCGACAAACGCGAGCACTTCGTGAAGGACCTGACACAGAGCGATTTCCGGGTGGTGGACGATAACAAGCCGGCGCTTAGCATTCAGTCCTTCAGCCGGCAAACCAATCTGCCCCTGCGCGTAGGCCTGCTGATCGATGCCAGCAACTCGGTCCGCGACCGCTTCAAGTTCGAGCAGGAGGCGGCCATCGAGTTCCTGAATCAGATCGTCCGCCCCGGCTCCGACCGGGCGTTTGTCATCGGCTTCGACACGACGCCGGAGCTCACGCAGGACTTCACCGACAACACGGAAGCACTGTCGCATGGCGTACGCATGCTGCGCGCCGGCGGTGGCACCGCCATGTACGATGCCATCTACTTTGCCTGCCGCGACAAGCTGATGAAGGCCGATAAGGGCGTTATCGCTACCCGCCGCGCCATCATTCTGCTGAGCGACGGGGAAGACAACCAGAGCCGTGTATCGCGGGAGGAAGCCATCGAGATGGCGCAACGCGCTGAGGTCATCATCTACGCCATCTCGACCAACACCAGCGGGCTGAAGCTGCGCGGCGACAAGGTGCTGGAGCGGTTTGCCGATCAAACCGGCGGCAAGGCATTTTTTCCCTTCAAGATTGAGGATGTGGCTAACGCGTTTACGGAAATTTCCGACGAACTACGCAGCCAGTACGCCATTTCCTACAAGCCCGCCGATTTTCTTGCCGACGGCAAGTACCGCAAGATAGAGATCATCGCCGATAACAAGAAATACCGGGTGCGCGCCCGCAAGGGCTACTACGCTCCAACCCAGTAGTCGGCCGGCCGCCAGATTCTGCGATCGCTCCATAAACCCGAGAAGACCGTTCTTCAGGACTGATGGTGACGCCAGCAGTTCCGGGGGAGGGTTCCGTTCCCGCACGCGAAATACGCGACAGCGGCGGAGCTGCGCCGGCTCTCCTGTCCTGCTTGACCGGCGGGGAGCGGGGGTCAATAATGAGGCGTCAAAGTTCCTGCTGAATCGAAACTCTCCTGCCAGTCGGGGATCCGTTCGCAAATCAGGGAGGCATTCTCATGGGTGAACAAGGGCGAAAGCGGCTTGGCGATTACGAAATTGTCCGGGAACTGGGCCACGGGGGCATGGGGCAGGTTTTCCTGGTGCGGAATGTCATCTCGGACCGCATCGAAGCGATGAAGGTCCTGCTGCCCGATCTGGCGCAGCAGCAGGAGTTGGCCAACCGCTTCATACGCGAGATCAAACTGCTGGCCAGCCTCGAGCACCCCAATATCGCGCAGCTGCGGACGGCATTCACGGCGGAAAACCAGCTGGTCATGATCATGGAATATGTGGAGGGCGATACCCTGGCCCATCGCCTGGAGCGCGGAGCGTTTCTGCCTGCCGACGCGGTCAACTATATCAGCCAGGTGCTGACCGCCCTGAGCTACGCCCATCTCAGGGGCATCATCCATCGCGATATCAAGCCGGCGAACATGATGCTGACCCCACAGGGGGTGGTGAAGCTGATGGACTTCGGCATCGCGCGCGCCACCGGTGACCTGGGAATGACGGTGACGGGCACCACCCTCGGTTCGCTGGACTACATGTCACCGGAACAGGTGAAGTCGGAGCCCACGGATGCGCGCTCCGATCTGTACTCGGTGGGCGTCTCGCTGTACGAGATGTTAACCGGACACCGGATGTTCAGCGCCACCAGCAGCTATTCCGTGATGGAAGCCCACGTCAAGGAAATTCCGCGCGCCCCCATAGAAGTTCAGCCGAGGGTGCCAAAGGCGCTTAGCGACATCGTCATGATGGCGGTTGCCAAGGAGGCGGCGCAACGCTTCCAGACCGCCGACGCTTTGCGCAATGCGTTATCGCAGGCGGGCGTTTCAGCGGCGGCGGCCGCCGGTGTGCAGCAGCCGCAAGCGGTAATGACCCCGATCCCGGTTGCACCACCCGCTTCCGTAACTCCTACACCGGTCTCCCCTGCGTCCATGACTCCGCAGCCGGCCACGCCTGCTCCGCAGCCGGGTGCCTATGCCGCCCCGCAGCCGCAAGCAGCACGCGGCGGTGGCCGCCACATCGGCTGGTTGCTGGCGGCCGCCATTGTCATCCTGGTGGCGCTGTTCGGTGGAACTCAGGTTTACCGGGTACACAGGCAGAACGCGGCCATCGAGACGGCTGCCCCCAGGGCCACGACGCCAGCCGAGGCGCCGGCTGTGGCGGCCCCCGCGCCCATGGAACCGGCGGCAGCTCCCAACGTGCCACCTGAGCCGCGCGCGCCCGCAGGCCGGCATGGCGATCGGGGCGGAAACCTCGCCCAGGGCGCCGCGCCGGAGAATACAGGACCGTCGCCGGAAGAAATTGCCGCGCAGAAGAAGCTGCTGGAGGAAATGGAAACCGAGACCGACCAGCTTGAAAGCCGCGCGCAGGCTGTCGAGAGCAGCCTCAGCGCCATGGAGCAGCAGATGCGCCAGAGTGGATTTGGTCTTCGCGGCGATGTGGTCAGCGCGCGCAGTAGCATGCGCAACGACCTGGCAAAGGCGAAGGAAGCCCTCGACAGCTCCGACACGGACCGCGCGCGCAGGTATTTGGACCAGGCGAGCCGGGAACTGGGAAAACTGGAGGCATTTCTCGGGCGATAGTGGGAAAGCCCTGGCAGTTGCCGTACGCGATACTATAATGAGGGGTGATCGTCTAAAGTTCTGTTATGACCTTCTTCCCTCCACCGAATTCCGGGCAGTGCCCATCGGCAATATCTTCCGACCCCGAGAACCCGGCTGCCACAGGCGGACGGAGACGCCGGGGATTGCTCTCCGGGTGGCTGCGCGACGTTGCGGTCTCCATTGCGGTCTCGGCGTTCATCATCATCTTTCTGTATCAGCCGGTTAAGGTGGAAGGCACCAGCATGATGCCCACGCTCCAGGACCAGGAGCGGGTCTTCATCAACAAGTTCGTGTACAAGCTGGAGCCCATCGAGCGCGGCGATGTCATCGTCTTCCGCTATCCCCGCGATCCCGCCAAGAGCTACATCAAGCGCGTGATTGCCGTCGCCGGCGATCACGTCAGAATTGAGGCCGGAGTCGTGTTTGTGAACGGCCGCCGTCTGCGCGAGGATTACGTGCCCCGCATGTACGAAGACGTCCGCTCCTGTCCGGAGATCGTGGTGCCGGCCCACGGCTACTTCGTGCTCGGGGACCATCGCAACCTGTCCAACGACAGCCGCGATTTCGGTCCGGTGGACGAGGACTTCATCTACGGGAAAGCCGTTTTTGGATATTGGCCGGTGGCGAGGCTGGGGACGCTGCGCTAGGCGCTTTTCGCTGTTCGCTTTTTGCCGATCAGTTCAGGAAGAATTTCGTGTACAGCGTGTCGCGCTGTGCGGGACGGAATCCGGCGTCGCGGATGATGCGGCGCAGTTCTTCTTCCGTGGTGCAGTTGCGGACGCCGGCGGCGCGCACCACATTCTCTTCGATCATCACCGAGCCCACATCGTTGCCGCCAAAGCGCAGGCCGGTCTGGCAGACCTTCAGGCCCTGAGTCACCCAGCTCGACTGAACATTTTTGAAGTTGCCGAGGAAGATGCGGGCGATGGCCAGCGTCTTGAGATACTCGACCGCGGTGGCCTCGTCCCATCCGCGGCCGCCGAGCGCGGTGTTCTGTGGCTGAAATGACCACGGGATAAAGGCGGTGAAGCCGCCGGTCTCCTCCTGCAGATCGTAGATGACCTGGAAATGGTTGATGCGGTGCTCGTACGTCTCGCCCACGCCGAACATCATGGTGGCCGTGGTGCGCATGCCCAGCTTGTGGGCGGTACGGTGCACATTGAGCCAGTCGTTGGTGAGGCACTTCAGCCGGGCGATCCTGTAACGCACCTCGTCGTCGAGGATCTCGGCGCCACCGCCGGGGATGGAATCCAGACCTGCGTCGCGCAGGCGCCGGATGGTGTCTTCGATGGTGAGACCGCTGACCTCGGAGATGCAGATGATTTCGGATGCCGAAAAGCAGTGCAGATGCACCTGCGGGAAGCGCTGTTTCAGGCCGCTCAATAGCGCTTCATACCATTCGATCTTCAGGTCAGGATGGAGGCCGCCCTGCAGCAGCACACCCGTGCCGCCCAGCTCCACCGTCTCGCGCACCTTGTCGTAGATGGTCTCGAAATCGAGGAGGTAGCCTTCCCTGGCCAGCTTGCCCTTCAGCGGACGGTAGAAGGCGCAGAAGGTGCAGTATTCGGTGCAGAAGTTGGTGTAGTTGATGTTGCGGTCGATGATGTAGGTGACGACGCCTTCCGGATGCAGTTTGCGGCGCACCGCGTCGGCTTCCATACCGATGCCGATGAGATCATCGGAGCGATACATCTCCAGCGCCTGGGCTTTACTCAGCGACATAGTAGTGGGCGACTTGCAACCCCGCGACCCATTGTAACGTTCTCAGAATCTGCCGGGAAATGGCTCGTTCCCGTAAGCGGCTGCCGTTATCGGACAGGCGGCGCGAAACAATACCGGAGCAGCCGAGTTCACATACGAGGGAGAGCTGAACATGAAGCTTCTTGGCACAACCACCGGCTGGTTATCGACGGCTGCATTGGCGGTGCTGCTCTGCGTCCCGGCATGGGCAGTGCTGGGCGACAATGCGGCTTCGGTGCTCACCGACCAGGCGCGGATGAAAGGGACGCTGCGCAGCGTCGACAACCGCACCTATGTTCTGCACGAAATCACCATGGCATCGGGCGACAAGGTGCGCGAATTCGTCTCGCCCGCCGGAGTGGTGTTCGGTGTCGCCTGGGAAGGCCAGTTCCCCCCCGACTTCCAGCAGCTGCTCGGCCCCTGGTACCAGCAGGCGCAGCAGGCAGCCGCGCAAAACGCATCCCCGGAGCAGACGCGCCGGCGCCGCGGTCCGGTAGCGATCGAGACCCCTGGCCTGATGTTTTACGCCGGCGGCCACCCGCGAAGTTTCCGTGGCCAGGCCTGGATCCCGCAACTGGTGCCGCAAGGCGTAAACGTCGGCGATATCCGCTGAAGGAGAAAATGTCGTGCGTAAAGCTGCGCTGTTGTTTGCGCTCGGAAACGTGCTCTGGATGGCTGCCTGTGGCAGCAGCGGAGGAGGCGGCGGGGGAACCGTTACCTCGATCAACGTAAGCTGCTCGCCTTCGACCGTCACCTCGGGCGGGACCAGCCAGTGCTCGGCGACGGTGAGCGGCACCGGCAATTTCAGCACGGCAGTCAGGTGGAGCGCCAGTGCTGGCACGATTGCGGTTGAACCTGAGAACCCTTCGGTCGGGTTCTTCACCGCGCCGATGACCGATGCAACTTTGCTGGTTACCATCACCGCTACTTCCGGCCAGAACACGAACGTGTCGGGCACGGCTACGATCACGGTGAACCCGGCCGGAATGGGGAGCAACGTGCAGCCCATCACCGTGGACCAGGGGCCGGAACCGCAGACATTCCTCGCCACCAATCAGGCGTTTACCACCGTAACGATTTGCGTGCCGGGCACCAACACCTGCCAGAACATCGATCACGTGCAGGTTGATACCGGCTCGCAGGGGCTGAGATTGCTGTCGTCGGCCAGCGGCGGCGAGCTGGGCATCGCATTGCCGCAGGAGAACGACTCCAGCGGGAATCCCCTGGATGAGTGTCTGGTGTTTGCCGACGGATACGTCTGGGGCATGGTTGCGACCGCAGACATCGGCATGGCGGGCGAAACCGCAAGCTCGATTCCGGTCCAGGTGATCATTCCGCCCTCCAGCTCGCCGGCGGTTCCCACGGCGTGCTCGAACCGCAATCCACCGGGCGGCACCGGCAACGAAGGCGGCAGCGTGATGATGCTGGGCGCCAACGGCATCCTCGGCGTGGGACTTTTCCAGCAGGATTGCGGCCTGGCCTGCACGCCGGGGTTCCAGACGCAGCCCATGTACTTCGCGTGCCCCTCAGGCAGCTGCACCGCCATCAACATCCCGGTGACGCAGCAGGTGACGAACCCGGTCATAATGTTTGCCACTGACAACAATGGGGTGCTGATCCAGTTTCCCGCCGTTCCTGATGGTGGATCGTTGACCGTCGCCGGTTCGCTGATTTTCGGCATCGGCACCGAGTCGAACAACAGCCTGGGCAGCGCCACCGTGTATGGCGCGAACGACTCCGGGAACTTCACCACGATTTTCAACGGAACTACGTACCCCAACAGCTTCATTGACAGCGGCTCGAATGGCTATTTCTTCCCTTCGAACATTCCAACCTGCGCCAATCCCAACCAGCACTGGTATTGTCCGAGTACTTCACCGGACAACCTCAGCGCGCAGAACCAGGGAACGAACATGAGCTCGCCGATCACCGTCAACTTCAGCCTGGAAGACGCCAGCACCCTGTTCAACAGCAGCAACACCGCGTTCAGCACTCTGGGAGGGCCACTGCCGGCCAACCTGGACGCCTTTGACTGGGGCCTGCCGTTTTTCTACGGACGAAATGTGTTCACCGCAATCCAGGGCCAGAATGCTCCGGGAGGCACACCGCCGCCATATTTTGCGTATTGATGTAGTCGGGACCGGCGACATCCGCCCGTTCAGGCATTCGCCTGTTGCCGGGCATGGTTCAGTGTTGCCGGGCCGGGCGTGAAGGACCGCATTCTATGGCTATAATCGGGCCCATGAAGAAGCTGCTGCCGCTCCTCGTTCTGATGATGGTCGTGATCTCCGTGCCGGCTTTCGCCAGCCATCATCACCACCACCACCATCACCATTCCGGTCATCACCATCAGGCGCACCACGCCAGCTAGGTCAGAAGATCAATGCCAAAGCCCGGAGCCGACGCTCCGGGCTTTGTCCGGTCCCGCAGGTCTGTTTGCGGGTGAGATCATCCGACTTCCGCATCGAGCGGCACGTTGGAGGTGACCAGGTAGCGTTTTGCTTTCTCCTGCAGTGAGGGACTCAGTGGGACGCTCCTACCCGATTCCATGCTGGCCTGCACGGCAACACTGTCGCAGGTCGCCACCATGCTGCCGGTTTCGTCGTCGTACATCTGATGGAGGAAGCGGAAGTACTTCTCGCCCACCGCGAGAAAGCCGCTCTTGATCTCCACCAGCTCGCCGCCGCGCAGCTCTTCCAGAAACTGGTAGTTCTGGCGGACGATGGCCACGCGCAGGTTCTGCTGCTTCATGGACGCGGGAGTGACTCCGATGGCATGCAGGAGAAACCATGTCGCCTGATCGAAGCGCGAGACGTACATGCGCGAATTCATGTGGCTGGCGAAATCGTATTCCGAGGCCAGTACCGCGCCCTTGAAGGTGTGAACCCATTCGGCCATCGATGTCCTTTCCTGCCGCTATCGGCTCCCGGGGTCCTATTGTGGTGAGGGGTCCGCCGCCTGCGCCGCCAGCGACGCCAGGGTCGTCCCCGAGCCCTGCATGGCGACGCGCTGATGGTAGAACCAGAGTCCATGCAGGCCGCCGAGCTCTTCTCCGCCGCCGGCGCGCCCCGGGCCGCCGTGCATGCAGGAAGGCAGCACGATTCCGTGTCCGGTGTGGCTGTCGCCGATCGCAGGATCGACCAGCAGCACCCGGCCATGGCTGGCGCCCAGAGCAGCCCCCGCTTCCGCCAGAAAAGCCGTGTCGCCGCTGAACACGGAAGCTGCCAGCGATCCGCCGGCGCGCCTCGCAAGCGCGAACGCATGCTGTTTGTCGCGGTACGGAACGACGGTAGCAACCGGGCCAAAAACTTCCAGTTCATGCACCAGGTCCGCTTCGGGATTCCCGTGAGCGCTGAACAGCGTCGGTGGAACGAATGCACCGTGCGCCAGATCGGCGTCGAGCGGCGCAAAGTTTTCCGGTGCGTACGCGAGGTCCGCCTGGGTTCGCAGCTTGCCGACGCCCTCCTCGACCAGCTTGCGCTGCGCCATATTGACTACCGGCCCCATGTTCGTCATCGGGTTCGCGGGATCGCCGACCACCTGCACCTTCAGCTGCGCTGTGATCGCATCAATGGCAGCTTGCTGCTTGTCCTGCGGCACCAGGATGCGCCGGATGGCCGTGCACTTCTGCCCGGTCTTCGAGGTCATCTCGCGCACGACCTCGCGCGCAAAGAAGCCGAACTCCTGGGAATCCGGCTTCACATCCGGGCCCAGCAGCACGGCATTGAGGCTGTCGGCCTCGATGTTCACGCGCACGTTGTGGCGACGGATGTTGGGATGGCGGCGAATGCCCTCGCCGGTATCGGCCGAGCCGGTAAAGGCAACCACATCGCCGAGCTGCAGATGATCGAGCAGATCGTTGGGCGAGCCGCACAGAATCGACAGCGCTCCCGGCGGGAGAATGCCGGCTTCGACTACGGCGTTCACCATCTCCTGCGCCAGCCATGCGGTTGAAGCGGCCGGCTTTGACAGCACGGGAACGCCCGCAAGCAGGCTGACCGCGGCCTTTTCCCACAGCCCCCAGGCCGGGAAGTTGAAGGCGTTGATATGGACCGCCACGCCCCCAAGCGGCACACCCACGTGGAGTCCCTGAAAGTTCTGATCGCGCGCCAGCCGCATGGGTGCGCCGTCGCGCAACATACGGGCATCGCCCAGCCTGGCGCCAACTTTGGCGAAGTACTTCAGGGTGCCGATCGAGCCATCGACGTCAATGGCGGCATCGGCTTTGGTGTTGCCGGAGTTGCGGCGCGCGATCAGGAACCAGTCGTCGCGACGGGCGGCGAGCGCGTCGGCAATTCTGCCCAGCAGCTCCGCCCGCTGACCGTACGTCAGACTGCGCAGTTCCGGCCCTCCCACATTGCGGGAGTACTCGAGCGCGGCCTTCAGATCGATATCCCGGGAGCTTGCCCACGCGACGGTCTCCCCGGTTGTGGGATTCATCAGCGGGGCTCCCTGTCCGGTGCCCGCCTGCCACTTGCCGCCAAGATAGCTCTCGAGCACCCGGGCGCCTGTTTCAACTGTTGTAGCCATATTTATGCCATCTCCGATGAGAGCCTGTCCTGGGCTTGCGCAATCGTCACGACGTGCTGCTCCACCCAGGGCACGACCCACTGCGCGGCCAGTTCCTCGGGCAAAGTCCCCGAACTGGCATCATGCATCAGCATCTCGCCCGCGCGTTTCGCGCCGAGGTGCGTCAGAATACGATCGAAGCGCTTGCCGCCCTCGCAGTATGTGTCCTTGTAGGTGGTATCGCCCAGCGCAATCAGCCCGTAGATTACGTTGCTCAAATCCGGCTTTTCACTTTCGAGACTGTTAAACAGCGCCTGAGCATTGTCCGGCACGTCGCCACTGCCATAGGTGGAGGTGCAGATGAGAAAGATGCCGCCTCCCTGAAAGACGCTGGCATCCAGATTGTCCATCATCGCGATGCTGGCTTGGTGTCCCGCGGCCTCCAGCGCCTGTTGCGCCTCCTGTGCCACCATCTCGGCGGTGCCGGTCATGGTGCCGACCAGAATTGTGATGTCGACAGGCATGCCCTCGTCCCCACAACTTCGCAATATTATACGTGGGATGCGGAAGTATAATGCATTTATCGTGGGGCGCAAGCGCGACATAGTGCATGTGGAAGAGCCGCTTCCGGGAATTGCCGAAGCCTCCACACCGAATCAGGACAGCAGCGACGGAGCGGATTATCTCCGGCTGGTGGGCGAGCGGGTGCGCGAAACCCGAGCCCGCCGCGGCATGACCCGCAAACTGCTGGCGCGCGATTCAGGAGTGTCCGAGCGCTACCTCGCCCAGCTCGAAGGCGGGCAGGGCAACATCTCCATTCTGCTGCTGCGGCAGATCGCCAGCGCGCTCGACATTCCCGTCGAGGCCCTGGTGCTCCAGGGACCGGAACCTCCGGTTGATCTGGTGCATACCACCGAGTTCCTGCGGCGTCTGCCGGCCGCCGAACTGGCGGAGGCCCGGCGCCTGCTGGTGCAACATTTTGGCGGCGTGGACGTGGAGGCGCGGCGAGGGCGCATCGCCCTGATCGGATTGCGTGGCGCCGGAAAATCCACATTAGGCGCAATGCTGGCTGATCGCCTCGAAGTGCCGTTTCTGGAGCTGGACCGACTGATCGAGCAGGAGGGCGGCGTGGCGCTCAGCGCCATCTTCGACCTGTACGGCCAGAGCGGCTTCCGGCGGCTGGAACGGCGCTGCCTCGACCAGGTGATTGAGCGTTATCCACGCTTCGTGCTGGCCACGGGCGGCAGCCTCGTCTCCGAGCCGGCGACTTTCGAGCGCCTGCTGACCATGTGCTACACCGTCTGGCTGCGGGCCACGCCGGAAGAGCACATGCAGCGGGTGATCGCGCAGGGCGACATGCGGCCCATGGCCGACAATCGCGAAGCCATGTCGGACCTGAGGCGCATTCTGGAAGTGCGCGAGCCGTTGTATCGCAAGGCGGATCTGACCGTGGAAACCAGCGAATGCAGAGCCGAGCAGAGCGTCGAGGCGCTGCTTCGCGCGGTTCGGGCGAACTGAGGGCTGCTCTCCCCGAGATGCAAAATACTGCCTCTGCGCCTGGCGCCGGAATGCACTATAATGCATCTATCGGTTGTGGGGAGCTGAGCGCCGCTCTGGGCGCTGTTCTGAGGAGATTTCACCGCATGCCTGAAGTGAAAGAAGCGGAGCTCGTCACCTTTGACGCGCCCGCCGGAGAGTACCGCCATTGGCGGCTAAGCATCGATGGCCGGATTGCGACTCTGGCCATGGACGTTAATGAGGACTGCGCGCTCAAGCCAGGCTACAAGCTGAAGCTCAATTCCTACGATCTCGGCGTCGACATCGAGCTGCACCACATTCTGCAGAGCATACGCTTCGAGCATCCCGAGGTGGCCTGCGTGGTGCTGACCAGCGCCCGCGAGCGCATGTTCTGCGCCGGCGCGAATATCTACATGCTTGGTACCTCGACGCACCCCTGGAAGGTGAACTTCTGCAAGTTCACCAACGAAACCCGCAACGGCATGGAGGACTCCAGCCGCCACGACGGGCTGAAGTTCCTGGCCGCGCTGAATGGCACCACGGCGGGCGGCGGCTACGAGCTGGCGCTGGCCTGCGATGAAATCGTGCTGATTGACGACCGCTCCAGCGCCGTCAGTCTGCCGGAGGTTGCGCTGCTGGGGGTTTTGCCCGGAACCGGCGGATTGACCCGCGTAGTGGACAAGCGCAAGGTGCGCCGCGACCTCGCCGACATGTTCTGTACCAACCCGGATGGAGTGAAAGGCGAGCGCGCCAGAGAATGGGGGCTGGTGGACGAGATCGCCGTGCCCGCGAAGTTTCAGGGAGCGGTCCGCGCCCGCGCCGAGAAGCTGGTGGCGATCTCGACCCGGTCGGCGGATGCAAGGGGAATCACCCTCCACCCGCTCCAACGCAGTATCGACAATAACGGCTATCACTACCGGCATGCGGATGTGACTTTCGATCGTGCTGCCCGGGCGGCAACGCTGGTGGTGCGGGCGCCCGAAGGCGAGCAGCCTCGTACAGTCGAAGAGGTCCACGCCCTGGGGGATAAATGGTGGCCGTTGGCGATGGCGCGCGAACTGGAAGACGCCATCCTGATGCTGCGCGTCAACGAGCTGGAGCTCGGGCTGCTGCTGCTGAAGACCGCGGGCAGCCCGCAGGCAGTACTGGCGTGTGACGCGCTCATGCTGGCCAATCAGAACGACTGGCTGGTGCGCGAGACCATCGGAATGTTGCGGCGCACCCTGGCTCGTCTGGACGTTTCTTCGCGCAGCATGTACGCCATCATCGAGCCGGGTTCGTGCTTCGCCGGCGTGCTGCTGGAGCCGGCGCTGGCTGCGGACCGCAGCTACATGCTGGCGACCACGGAGGGCGAGGCGCCGAAGATCGCCGTCGATGACTTCAACTTCGGTCTGCTGCCGGGGGTGAATGATCGTGGCCGGCTGCACACCCGGTTCAGCGGCGACTGCAAGCATATGGCCGCGACGATCGAGGCAAAAGGCAGGCTGCTGGGACCCGAGGAAGCTTTAGCGCTCGGCCTGGTCACGCTGGCGCCGGACGATCTGGATTGGGACGATGAAGTGCGTATCGCGATTGAGGAGCGGGCCAGCCTTTCTCCCGATGCGCTCAGCGGCATGGAAGCCAGTCTGCGCTTCCCCGGGGCGGAGACCATGGAGACGAAAATCTTCGGCCGGCTTTCCGCCTGGCAGAACTGGGTGTTCATCCGCCCCAATTCCACGGGTGAACATGGCGCGCTGAAACTGTTCGGAACGGGGCGGAAAGCGCGGTTCACGTGGGAGAGGGTGTAACTCATCGCTGTTCGCTTTTCGCCTTTCGCCAGGTGAGGTCTGGTGCCGCCTTGACGAAGAGCGAATTGCGAGGAGCGAAAAGCGGAGAGCCGCAAGCAATGGGCGGCTGTACAGGACTTAGGAGCACCATCATGTCAATGAATTATCAGGACCGCATTCCTAACAACGTCGATCTCGGCTCCAACCGCACCCTGCAGCGCGCGCTGGAGCACTGGCAGCCGGAATTTCTGAAGTGGTGGCAGGAGCTGGGCCCGAAGGACTTCCAGGTGGCCGACGTATATCTGCGCACCGCGACCTCGGTAGATGCGAAGGGCTGGGCGACCTACGGCTTCGTGCGCATGCCCGAATACCGCTGGGGCATCTTCCTCGCCGATCGCAATCCCGATCGCAAGATTGGTTTTGGCGACAACTATGGGCAGGAGGTGTGGCAGCAGATTCCTGGCGAATATCGCGCCACGCTGCGCCGCCTGATCGTGACCCAGGGCGATACCGAACCGGCGTCGGTGGAACAGCAGCGCATGCTGGGACACACCGCTCCCTCGCTGTACGACCTGCGCAATCTGTTCCAGGTCAACGTGGAGGAAGGACGGCACCTGTGGGCGATGGTGTATCTGCTGCACGCCTATTTTGGCCGCGACGGCCGCGAGGAGGCGGAGGAGTTGCTGGAGCGCCATTCCGGCGATGCCGACAAACCGCGCATCCTCGGCACCTTCAACGAGCCGATCCGCGACTGGCTCAGCTTCTTCATGTTCACCTACTTCACCGATCGCGACGGCAAGTTCCAGCTGAAGTCGCTGGCCGAGTCGAGCTTCGATCCCCTGGCGCGCACCTGCTCGTTCATGCTGACGGAGGAAGCGCACCACATGTTCGTGGGCGACACCGGCATCAGCCGCGTCATCCGGCGGACGATGGAGGTAATGAAAGAGCTGGGTACGGACGATCCCGAGGCAATTCGCAAAGCCGGCGCCATCGACCTGCCGACGGTGCAGAGATATCTGAACTTCTGGTTCAGCTCGTCGCTCGACCTGTTCGGCTCGGAGAGCTCGTCCAATGCCGCATCGTACTTCGCCAATGGACTGAAGGGACGTCCGGACGAGACGCGCTACGAAGACCATATCGCGCTGGACCAGATGTTCAGCATCGAAGTTCCCGGCAACGGCGGCACCAGGACCGAGCAGATCCCCATGCGAAACGCGATGAACGAGGTCACGCGCAACTCCTACGTCAAAGACTGCGAGATGGGCGTCTCGCGCTGGAACCGGCTGATCGAGAAAGCGGGGCACACGTTCCGCCTGGCGCTGCCCTCGACGCGCTTCCGCCGCAATATCGGAATCTGGGCGGGCGTGGCGACCGATCCCTCGGGCAAGCCCATCCCCCAGGAGGAATTCAACCGGCGAATTGCCGGCTGGCTGCCCAGCGAGGGCGACCAGGCCTACATCCTGAGCCTGATGCGCGGTGTGTATGAGCCGGGCAAGATGGTGGCCTGGATCGCGCCTCCCGATCGCGGCATCAACAACAACCCGGTAGAGTACGAGTACGTCCGGCTGCATTGAACCGGAGATATCCTGTGTCGCCGTACCAAAGCGCAGGAGGTGCGCATTGAGTGTTCGTGGGACAGCTCCTGTTCTTATCATCGCGCTCTGCTTCGCCATGACGGGATGGGCGCAGAATGACTGCGCCGGCAAACCACAGGTTCTAGTGCTCGGCACCTATCACATGGCCAACCCCGGACGTGACGTGTACAACTTCAAAGTCGACGACGTGCGCGCGCCCAGGCGCCAGCAGGAACTGGAACAAGTGGCGGCGGTGCTGGCCACGTTTCAGCCGACGAAGATCGCCATCGAGGCTGATCCGGATAACAAGGAGATTCCTACGTCGTTTCAGGAATATCTCGCCGGCAAGCACGAACTTTCGCAGAGCGAAACGGAACAAATCGGTTTTCGCCTGGCGAAGCGATTGGGGCACAAGCAGGTGTATCCCGTAAATGTAGAGGGCAACTTTCCAATTCAGCGCGTGACGAATTACGCGAAGGCAACAGATCGCTCCGCCGAGCTTCAGAAAATCCTCGACTCTATACAGCGCTCGGCTGGTGAGGACGATGCATACATCAAGAGCCACACGGTGCTTGAGTCGTTGCTGTACCTGAACTCTCCCCAAGCCATCGCCACCGATAACAGCTTCTACATGCGGGTAGTGACGTTCGGTGAGGACGGGGACTACGCAGGGCCCGACCTTTTGGCGGCCTGGTATGAGCGGAATATTCGCATCTACAGCAACACCGTGAAGCTGATCGCCTCACCGAGTGATCGCATCCTGGTTATCTACGGCGCCGGGCACCTTGGCTGGTTGCAGGAGGACGTGAGAATGGATCCCAGCGTTTGCCTGAGAACTCTTTCCGAATTTGCGGCGAAGCGAGTTGGCTCCTGAGATGGCCCGGCACATCGCCATCATCGGTTCCGGGCCGGCGGGATGTTATCTCGCCGATCAGCTCCTGCGGCTCATCCCCGATGCGGCGGTGGATATTATTGAGAAGCTGCCGGTGCCGTTCGGGCTGATACGTTACGGTGTCGCCCCTGACCACCAGAGCACGAAGGCGGTGGCTCGCGTTTTGGACCGCGTGCTGGCTCGCGACCGCGTTGGCTACTTCGGCAACGTGTGCGTTGGCCGTGACGTTCAGGTTGACGAGCTGATGTCGCTCTACGACGCAGTCGTGCTGGCGACCGGAGCGCAGTGCGATCGCAAACTCGGAATTCCGGGCGAAGATCTGCCTGGCGTGATCGGATCGGGGGCCTTCGTCGGCTGGTATAACGGTCATCCTTTCAGCCAGTCTCCGGCGGTGAGCGGCATACGCTCAGCCGTCATCATCGGCAATGGCAACGTGGCCATCGATGTGGCCCGGGTTCTGGCTAAAGGTCCGGAGGAGCTTGCGGGCTCTGACCTTCCGCCCCAGGTGACGGAGTGGCTGGGCGCGCAGCCGCTGGAGGCGATTCATATCGTTGGCCGGCGCAGCGCGGCGGAAGCGAAGTTCACCACCCACGAACTTGCGGAGCTGGGAACATTGCAGCGGGCGCAGCCCACGGTTATGGATCCGGCGGGGCTGAGCGGAGACAGCGACGTGGTGAAGACGCTGCGCGGCTTTGCCGAAAGCATTCCGCGGGCGACGCCGGTGACCATCAACTTCCATTTCCAGCTCACGCCAGTGGCGTTTACCGGGGAGGGCAAACTCGAGGGCGTGCAGTTTCGCCGGGCGGCAGGCGGCAAGGTGGAAATTCCCGCCCAGCTCAGCGTCACCTGCATCGGATACGACGCGGTTGCGTGCGGCTCGGCCTTGCCGCAGAATGGCACCTTTCGCAACGACGCCGGCAGGATTGATCCTCGGCTTTACGTGGCCGGCTGGGCCAGGCGCGGACCGTCGGGGACGATTCCCACCAACCGGACGGAAGGGCAGCAACTGGCACAGAAGATCGCACAGGAGATCGCGGATGGCGTGCGAGCCGGTCGGCGCGGCTTGCGGGAGCTGCTGGAATCGCGTGACGTCGGCTGGACAGATTACGCGGCGTGGCGGCGCATGGATGAGGCAGAGCTGGCCGGGGCCTGCGCGGAACGCTGCCGGCAAAAACTCGGCAGCGTTGACGAGATGCTGGAGGCGGCGCTGGAAGGCCAGCTCCGGTCGGCGTAAGGTTTGGCTGCGAAATCCACTACAATCAAGTCTGCTCGCGCCGAAGCCAACGGCAGACTCCGCCCCGGGAATCCAAGGTGACACATAAGCTGGAAGCCGGCCTCGCAGCGACGCGCTTCCATGATCACGCTGTCGAGGGTGCGCAGTTTTTTTGCTTTTGCCCATGAGCAGTATCACCACGACGCACGATCCACAGGTCGCCCAGCACTCGCATCGCGCGGGCCTGCGCACGGTGGCCCTCGTCGAAGCGCTGAAGGGAGTGCTGGCGCTGCTGGGGGCCTATGTCTTCATCAGGATGATCCGGCACGATGTGGATTTCGAAGACGCCGCCGAGCACATTCTGTTCTTCTTTCACATCAGTCCGAAGCACCATCTGTCGCGGCAATTCCTCGAGGCGGTGGACAAAATGTCGACCGCAAGCATCGCGACAGTTGCGGGCATTGCGCTGGCCTACGCCGGGCTGCGTTTTCTGGAAGGTTACGGACTGTGGAAGCAGCGCGCCTGGGCGGAGTGGCTGGCTATCGTCTCCGGCTGCATCTATCTTCCCTTCGAACTCTACAAACTCATTCGCCGCCCCAACCAGTTCCACTGGATCGTCCTGATCGTCAATATCATCGTCGTTGTGTATATTGCATGGGTGCGCTGGGACGAGATTGTGGCCTCGCGGGAACGCCGGGCGAGATTCTCCGGCGACGAGATTTAGGGCAGAGCAGCGCCTCCGGCAGGGTGACCGGTGCATTCGCACGCGGGCCGTGGAGGCGTTCCCGGCAGCTGCGTGAAGCTGTGGTAGAATCTCGGCCATTCCGGCGTAATCGTCCCCGCGTTCCGCCCTGCGCGGCCGCGACCGACTGGCGTACACCTCTACAAGCCTGATGCAGGCTGACTGGCCCGGCGCCGTGCAGATATGAGTGCCCACTACGATCGGTACCTCACACAGCACCTCAGCCATGTCTCCCGCCCCGGAGCCGTCGAGCGAAACGCGATCTTCGTTCTTGAGCACCACGGGCGGCATTTTCCATCGGACCGGAATGCAGCGATTCTTGAGATCGGCCCCGGGTTCGGAGGACTGATCGACTGCCTTCATAACCGCTGCGGCTATCGGAACGTCAGCGGGGTGGACATTTCGCGCGAGGCAGTCGAAGCCTCCAACCGGGTGCTGACCAGCAGCACCGAGCTGGCGGAGAACACGGTCGAGTTCCTGGAGCATCGGCCGGAACAGTTCGACATGGTGCTCATGCTGCACGTACTGGAGCATGTGGCGGAACAGAATGCGATCCCGCTGCTCGAAGCGGTGCGCGGGGCGCTGAAGGCGAATGGAAAACTGGTGGTCGAAGTACCCAATGCGATTCACCCGGTTGCGGGAGCTTACAATCGGTATTTCGACTTTACCCACAAGATGGGCTTCACCGACCGGAGTCTGGAGTTCGTGTTGCGCAGCGCCGGCTTCGACGAGGTCACCATCTACGGCTGCAGAATTCCGAGGAAGAATCCTGCGCGCCTGATACAGCGCACGGCGCAGGATCTGATGGAATTACTGGCCGCCGTGCGTCTTCGCCTCTACCTTCCAAAGCAGCCCCTGAACCTGGCGCTTACCCTGGGAGCCTGCGCGATGAAGCGGTTCTAGCGCCGCGCTGGCCAGCCGCTAGTGAGCTTCCACCGGCGGCTCCGGGACGACACCCAGCTCCGGCAACGGCGGGCACGCCTCCGAGAGCAGCCAGCCGAGGGCGACCACCATGGCCGGCATCACAATCGAGTCCTGCACGATCGCCTTGACCAGCGAAACCGAGAACGGGTCCCGGAAGAAGGTAAAGGCAAGCCATCCGGAGCACATGATGTACATGGTGGCTGCCAGCGTGCTGTAGGAGCGGCTGAGCAGACTGCGAAACAGAACAGGCCAGAAGAACAGGAAGACGGCCGAGCCCAGCAGGCCGAAGTTCAGATTGAAGGATACGAAGGAGTTCAGGCCACCCAGGGGCATGTAGACAGGCAGCTTCTTCAGGGCCAGGAACTTGTGAGGCACAAGCAGGCTCGGAGCCAGATTCAGGAAGTCTCTTGCCAGCTGGCCGGGAAAATTGATCCACGCAATGCCGTGGTGACGCAGGTGGTAGACCAGGGAGAGACTGTTCAGCATCGGCTCTTCCAGCACATTGAACATGGAACCCGACAGCGGGCTGCCCTCACGCCACATTCCGATTGCGCCAAACAGGACAGCCAGCACCAGCCCGGCAGCGATGGCTGTCCTGAGCCGGAAGGGCCGGCGAAAGCTGCTGCGATACACGGCAAACATCACCAGGAATGAGGCCACGTAGAGGCGGCTGCCGCTCCACAGAAGCAGCAGACAGCCCGCAATAAAGCTGAGGAAGTAGCGGCTGCAAAGCCGGCGCTTCCATGACATCTCCGGGCGATCGAGGGTGAAGATGAGGCATACGACGCCCAGCAGGACGACACAGGTGGTGACGGCGCCGCGCGCAGCCTGGGCAGCAAGATCGCCCGGCTGGGCGGGACGGAACAGCGCGCTGCGGAACACGTATGCTGTGCAGACCAGCAGGAGGCAGGCTGCGGTCATCACCATGGAAAGGGCCAGACGCGGTACCCGGCGCGATGCCGTTGCTGTCCTGCGGCCGCACAGGCGCACGGCAACCGAGTCGCCCAAGGCAAAGCAGGCATACAGGGCAAGGCAGGAAAGGGCGTACGGCGCCACCAGCCGTTCACGAAAGAGGGACAGCCAGGTATCGGACAGGGGGAATTTCAGCCGGCTCGCGGAGCTTCGGACGGCGAGCGGCGTGATCCAGTAAAACAGGTAGCCGAAGGTGAAGGTGGCCACGTGGTCGATACGCACCCATCCGCCCGAGATGCAACGTTTGCGGACGTACCAGCACGGTAGGGCGACCGCAACCAGCAGCAGGAGAAGATCAGACACCTTGAACAGCCTCTGTCACCATGGCGATTCCGCAGCCACCAGCGGATCAGCAACGGTCCGGCTGCTGCTGCTGCGCAGAACGCGAATGTGGCGCAGCCAGGCTGCAATGCTGAACCCCGCAAGATACGCCGTCAGCAATACCTGGCCCCAGGCGGCGGCGACGCTCCCGTAGCGCGGTATGAACGTAAGGTCGAAACCGGCCAGCAGCAGGGCCGCCGAAGCGACGCCGATGAAGTAACCGGTGCCCAGCTTCAGGCTCGGCAGGATACTAAGAAACGGGTTGGCGATGGACATCAACAGGAAAACCAGCGCGAATACGGGACTGATGACGTGCACCAGGGGAAGCGAACGATGGCCGAGCAATTCGAATATTGGAGCGCCCAGCCAGCAGAATGCCGCCCCGCCGGCAATCCCCAATCCGAGGTTGGCCAGAATACAGGTCTGGAATATGTTCTGCAGTCTCCTCCAGTCATGCGCGACCTGAACGATCTCGGGCAGAAAGGTATTAAACATCGCGGCAAGCACGGCCATAGCAAGAAGGTAAAGGCGGCTTACCATCGCGTACTGGCCGAGAGCGTCCCCACTGACGTACCTGGCCAGGAGGACGACGTCGCCGGTCTGGAGGACAAGCAGGAGCAACTGCCCGCCTCCTGCCTTCGAGCCCTGGACCACAATCTGCCACGAGCGGGTGACGGCGGCGCCAGCGGAGGCAGGGCACAACCGGCGCAACAGGCGGCCCAACCTGATCCGTCCCAGGGTGACGCCGATGGCATTCAGCACGGGCACGAGCCACAGATGCTGCCGCACGGCCGGCGTGCATGCCACCAGCAGCAGCAGGTAGACGGAGAGTCCAAGGGCACGCGTCCTGGCCAGAGGAGCTGGGGCGCGCAGGGCGACGGCCAGATAAGTGAGGTCGAGGGCGCGGGCCAGAACCATGGAGAACGATGCCAGAATCAGTACCGCCAGAAGGTCGTGGCCGCGATGCCAGGCGAAAAGTGCCGCCCCCAATTCCAGCGGTCCGCAGATCAAGCCTGCTACCGCCAGGCGCAACTGCTGGGCCTTGCGGGCAAAGGAAGGGCAATTGCCGCACTCCCGGATCAGCTTGACGCCGGTGAGGTCCAGCCCCAGGGCAGCGATCATCATCAGCGGCTGATAGATGCTGGTGGCGACGCCGAGCTGCCCGTATTGCTGGGTGGTGAGGATCCGGATCAGCCAGCCATAAATGAGGAATCCCAGCCCGTAGTTCAGGCCATCCGCCGATAGATATCCGAGAAAGCGCAGGGCAAGAATGCGCAGGCCTGAAGGCGGATTCAGAGTGGCGGCTGCCGTAGTCATGATGGGAACATTCGCGGGAATAGCCAACAGCCTACATTTTTTCGGACGAGGTCCTCAGGTAGTGCCGCAGAAGCGCCAGCCGAGGGCTGTTCCTGCGGGCCTGCGCCTTACGCTGCATGATTTCCCACCCGAGGGTGCCTGCACATGCGAGAAGGAAGGCCGCGATGGTGGTTGCGAGCACGATCAGCAGCCGTCTGGGGCCGGAGGGTTTCTCCGGTAGCACCGCCTTGTCCACCACCTGCACCAGAATCGCATCCCGGGCTTCATCGATGCGCGCCGCTTCCAGCTGCTTTCCCAGAAACTCATAGAGGGCTTCATGGTACTTGACGTCGCGAGCCCGGCGAATGTATTCTAGGCCCGCCTGCGGCAGCCGGCGGGTCGGGACCTCAAGGTTGCCGTCTCCCGCTTCGCCCGTGTCGCGTTCAAGTTTTGCCAGCTGGGTACGCAGGCCGGCCAGCTCCCGCTCGGCGCGCTTCAGCTCGGGGTTGTTCTCCGTCGCCCAGGTTCGCATGGCCTGCAACTGCACCTCATGGGCCGCCACTTTGGCGCGCATGTCAGCGACGGTTTCGATGATGGCCCTGCCCTGCGCCTCCGGCTGAATGAAACCGCTTTTTTCCTCGGTCTGCTTCAGCGACAGCTCGGCCTGGGCCAGGTCCTCGCGCTCGGCGGCGAGCTTCTGCTCGTAAAACAGCCGCCGGTGAGCGGCTTCGGTTATCGCCATCCCGGCATTGAGCGAATGAAGCTCGTCGATGTAGGCGTTCGCCAGCTGAGCGGCGCGGTCACGGTCGCGGTCGGAGACCGAGACCGAGATCAATCCTTCATCGCCGGCGGAAATATCGCTCCGTTTCTCCAGAATCCCGCGGGCGTCCTCGTAGTACCTGACCCCATACACCTTGCGCAGATCGAAGCGGTCCACGAGGCGGTCCTCGACGGTGCGGCTCTTCAGCATGGCCACAAACAGGTCCGACGGGTTGCTGATTCCAAGATCTTTGCCGCTGACGCCCGCGAGCACCCCGAATTGGCCGAGCAGGGAGGTCAGGGTGGGCTGATTCTGTTGCGGCGTCAGAAGGCTGGCCTTGGCCGTATACATCCGGGGCAGGAGCAGCGCGATGACGAGGGCCAGCAGCGCAGCAGCACCGGTGATCCAGGCGATGCTTTGTTTGTGTTTGGACAGCACCAGCAACGTATCGATGACATCCACGTCGGCCCTGTCTTTTTCGTACGCCGGACGATCTGTCGTGAACCCCTCGCGCATAAACGCACCTGAATTGGTTTCTCCGTTGCTGCCGGCCGGGAGACCTGGTCGGCCGCGCACGCCGGCACGGGCGGGTGCGGGACACAAGCTTGCGGCCCAGGCGCCACCCGGTCCAGGCAAAGGCAAATGGCCTACATGGTACCACCCTCAGGGCGGTATGGTTCCCAGAATCGTCTGTCGGGAGCGAGCTAAAGTTGTGTTGCTGAGAAAAGGAAGCGGCCCCGCGAGCTGTTCGATGCGCTCTGTGCTTACAGGCCATGAGCCACACAGAGCGTAAGCAAGACGCGGGGCCGAGCTTTTACAGTACGTCCCGAGACTTGACTGGAAAGTTAGGGACAACGGTGCTCTGGCGAGCTGCTCCTGGGACATCCTTCCTGGTTTTCCCGGTTTTCCCCAACTTTGCGGACTTCGGCTTCCCCTTTACTGCTCTCATCCTCTGACTAAAGTCTAGGCCTGTGGCACAGGTCGTGCCTGTCATGGGAAAAAATATTGGGTTTGCGTCCCGTTTTGGGAAAAGCGACCGAAACCTCGGGAAAGCGTCACAAAACCCCCATCACGCAAGCGATTGCAAGCGCCTGCTGGTCGGGGATCAACGCAACTTCATGACGCTGCCCGTCTGTTGGGAGTGGCCCGACGAATGTCAAGCGGGTTCGGGTGGCGGAAAGAAAATGGCTACATCGGTCCGATCCGCTGCCAGGATTCCTGCTCACGCCCCTGTGACAGGGCTTCCTTCGCACCAACCCCAGCTTAGGCAAAGGCGAACAGAAAGCGCATCTGGGGCGGTTTTCGGGAGAGAATCCCCTCCCCAGGGCAACGCTATCGGGCAGCAAGGGTCTTTGACGAGAACAGAGGAAGAGCAGAAGAGCTGCTGGGGGCGGAGCAACACGCCAGGACTCACCCGCGATCTAAAAATCTGCCGGAATTCGAACACGGTAACTCACGATTCAGGGGGCAACATCATGAAGAGCAACCTCGCTGCTTGGGCGATCGCCGCCGGGCTGATGCTGAGCGCTGTGGGAGTCGCGGCCCAGGACAACACCACGACCACACAGCAGCAAACCACAACGACAAGCACCACAACTTCCAATGACAACAGCGCCGAGCCGCAGAGCAGCAGCACGCTGCCCGACAAGGAGAGTGCTGCCACTCCCAGCCAGGGCGCTGCCACCACTCCCGATACCAGTGCGACCGCTACGCAGCAGAACACGGCCAGCAGCGACCGCTCGTCCAATGTGCGCACCATTACAGGCTGCTTACAAAAGGGCGATGGCGGAAATGAATTCCAATTGACCGGCCAGGACGGCAGCACGTGGGAGCTGCGCAGCGACGCTGTGGATCTGGCCTCACACGTGGGTCACACCGTGACGGTCACCGGCGCAGTCAGGAACGCCGGACTGCATGGAATGAAGGAAGACGCCAAACGCGAAGCCCAGGAGCACGGCATGGACAAGTCGGCCACCGAGCACGGCCACATGACCGTGACCGACCTGACCATGGTCAGCAAAAGCTGCTCGTAGCCTCTGAAGCAAACGGCGAGCCGCCACTTCGTCGCCCATCATCATTTCGCTGCCGAAGGCAAAGGCGCCATCGCCTGCGGCATGCTTACGTACGTGACGCAGTGACTACCCTGCCGTTTGTGCCTGCTTTCCTTTGCGCCTGTTTTGATGTGTCACGCCTCACCCGTTACTCATCAATGGATTGAATATTCGACTTCATGAGATCGGCTGCCGAGACCTCGGAGAAGAGGCAAAACTGCATATCGCCCGATTACCCCGTCGTCCAGCTGTAGCCCCGAACGTAATCCCGAACGGGCGGGAAGCTATTTAGGTGCCGGTCCGAAGGAACCTCAAGATAATATCCAGTCTCGGCGTTGCAAGCGCCGTATCTACGGCAGCCCCGTAGATAGTTGCCGCTCCAACCCCCAATGAGAATACAAGCCTGATAGGCCGCGGGGGAATCTTCTGCCACAACATCGCGACCAGCGAGACGCTCACAAAAATCAACAGAGGTGCGAAGTCTACAAGATATCGCCCGATCACCCACCCCACGATGCAGAGAATGAAGAATACGGCTACGCCGCACCAGTACATCGCCTTAAGCAACCATAGCGACGCCCCGTCGAGGGACGCATTAGCAATCCGCCGTCTTCCGAGAAATAACGGCATGAAGAAGCCAAGCAATGCCAGCGGAGCGGCGGGAATTAACCCAACCATGTCTTCCATCCAAAGAGGCCGTCCGGCTCGTCCCAACAGGGGATCGATCCAGACAGTATGAAAAAACGGTGAGGTCGTATTCACGTGCGGTGCCTGAAACAGGAACTTCTCTGCCGAGCGCAACCCCGCACGCCCATTGAGTTCCAGCCCGTAATACGTTGAACCGGGTCTGCTCGAAAACTGGGTCAGCTGATACGTGCGCCCAAACTCCAGAGGGTCATCGAAGCGCACATAGTTGTACCAGCCCAACCCAACGGCACATACTGCCATTCCTGCCGCCATTGCAATCACAAGTTCAGGACTACGTCTGGCGCGAACTGCGAAGCCGACAAGTACGATACCGCAGATGACCGCGAAGTGAGGACGGCATCCTACAGCCATACCGAACATCAGGCCGGCGAGCAGAAACCTTTTGGCCGCATGGACCACAAAGATCCCTCGGGCGAGAGTGAGAAATCCGGCCATCACGAAAAAATAACCAGCGGCGATAGGAACCTGGTAAAAGGCCGGTGTTCGCAAGATCAGACATACGAGCGACATTGTCCCAAGCGACAGGACGATGGCACATTGCAGCCAAGACGGAAGCAGCCATCGATTATGTTTTGCAAGCAAAAAGAACAAAGCATAGGAGGTCAAATATCCAGCTATGCAAAAGACCGGCACTGCTGCGCGGTTTGGTAAATCCAATCGCGTCACGAACCGGTATGGGACGAATAACGTGACCGCCGGGACGATCCCGAAATACAGATAGTACCGGTCCTTATACAGCGAGGCATCGTGCAGGCGATAAGGTAGGTTTGCCTTGGGGTCATAAGGATTCCGCAGCGACAACAGCTCAGGCCGCGGCTCGATTGGCAAACTTGTCTTCCCCTGGATAAGGCTCCTTGCCAGCAGAGCGTAAAGCTCCATCTCGGCGTGCGGCCCCCGAAGAGTGCATAAGACCACATAAGACGAGCTGATGCCACAAATCAGCAGCCCGATTACGAGTCGTCTGCAAGAGAGTCCCGCAGAGAAGGTCACTCCGGTGCCGGTTTCCCTGGCTGCTTTCCCGAATTTCCTGGTACCCGGGAGTATCCTCCCAAGCACATGCTTTAACCTCCCATGCCAGCCCAAGCCGGTGCGGGAATCAGGTTCGCCTGCTCGGGGACCAACGCGTGGGGAAGCCATTCTCGACCCCTGGAGTCGGCAAGTATACGATCATTTGGAGGGGAGCTACATCAATTTATTTGAGCTCTTATCGCGAGGGAAACGGATGCCCCCGGCTTGCCGCAGCCTCTTGTCTGAACTTCTCCGTCGCCACCAGTGTATTTTCCCGTGGTCGGGACAGGGCCTGCTGGGGTGGCGGCTCGCTCTGGAGGGAAAGAGGCTGAAAGGTCTGCAGTTCTGGCATCTTCTCGCGGCGTTGTGGAGGTTTTGGTGAAACGTGGTGAAGTTGGCCTGCCGCGAGAGCTTCGGTGCAAATCCCGTGCCCGCATCGAAACGCTCCCCTAAGCCATATCGCAAAGCGGGAACACATCAAGTTCTTCGCATCAGACTTAGGTGCCTCTTAGGGGGAACTCAGGGTTTCCCTGCATAACAGACGCGCGAAGCTCGGGTTACACTGCAACGACGAACTGTAAGCGTTGGCTGCCCCTGGCCGGGAGGACTGCGCGACACGCTCAGCTTTGCCTGAAGTTCGTACCGTTCGCCGCCCATCGTCCAGGACAACCAATGCTTAAAACGAGCAGACGTTCAGCCTGTGTTTCACCGTGCAGCCTGGGCACGAAACGCGTGCTCGACGAGCGCGTGGAGAGGATTCTGCAGACGATCGAGTCCGCGTCCGCTTATGATCTGACTCAACTGGCGCGAATTGCCGGCCTCAGCAATTCCAGGCTGTCGCATCTGTTCAAGCAGGAAACCGGGCTGGACCTGCGCAGTTTTCTTACACACTATCGTCTGGAAAAGGCCGCGGAACTGCTGCAGGATGTCGGGATGCCGGTCAAGGAGATCTCCTACATCGTAGGATATCGGCACAGCGCCAGCTTTGCGCGTGCCTTCCACCGGAAGTTTGGTTGTGCTCCAAAGCACTACCGTAATGCCGTCGATCCTCTGCCACAAATAGCCGATTCGGCTAACTCAATTTGATTGACTGCTGGAACAAAGCTGCTACATTCATCGCACACCGGAGCCGGGGAAGCTAGCACGTTCGTACCATTTGCCGCCTTGCCACAGCCGGCAGACAGGCTGGCGTTCTTCGGTTCGCCTGTCGACTGCGCTTCTTCTGCATACGTCCTTTGCGTCACCTCCACTTTGTCTGCGTCAGAGCGAAACCAAACCGTTCGCCATCGGCGACGACATGGCTCTTTAGGAGCCGGAGGAGATTCTCATGTCGTTCATGTTCCCCGCAAAGTATTTGGCACGCAAATCCCATTGGTTTGTCCTGGCAATTGTTCCTGCCCTTGTGCTGATGTATGTCGGAGGCGTCGTCGAAGCCAACAACGGCGCCCGCGATCCCGGAGTCCGCAGCGGACCGCCGGGAGCCGGAACGCCAATCGCCGGACTAAGCACAAATGAGCTGTCGTTCTTCAACGCCGGCCTCACGAACTTCGAGGAGGTCGATTCCGTCAGCGGGACCATCGCGAACACGGGAACCGGTCTGGGTCCGCGATTCAACGGCGAAGGTTGCGCGCAGTGCCATGCGCAGCCCGCAACTGGCGGAACCAGTCCAACGGTGAATCCCCAGGTTGCGGCTGCTACCGACCAGGGCGCTACCAACCGGGTTCCCTTCTTCATCACCATCAACGGTCCGGTTCGTGAGGCGCGTTTTCCGTACCTGCCTAACGGACAGCCCGACGGCGGTGTGCACGACCTCTATACGATCACCGGTCGCACGGACGCTCCCGGGTGCAGCATTCAGCAGCCAAACTTCGCCCAGGCGCAGCAGCAGAACAACCTCATCTTCCGCATCCCGACGCCGGTCTTCGGGGATGGTCTGATCGAGGAGATCGCGGACGCGACCATCATCGCCAACATGAACAGCAACCAGCAGCAGAAGCATTTGCTGGGAATCGCGGGTCGTCCGAACACCAGCGGCAATGATGGCACGATTACGCGCTTCGGCTGGAAGGCCCAGAACAAGTCGGTGGAAGTGTTTGCCGGCGAAGCTTACAACGTGGAAGTCGGCGTGACCAACGAACTGTTCAACACCGAGCGCGATCAGACGCCGGGCTGCCAGTTCAATGCGACTCCGGAAGACAGCATGAACTTCGACCAGAGCGGCACGGCGCTGCCGAGCGACGTCGCGCGCTTCGCGATATTCATGAAGATGCTCGACCAGCCGCAGCCAGGTCCCGGTTCGCCTTCCACGCAGCACGGCGCGCAGGTATTCAGCAATATTGGCTGCGCTTTGTGCCACACGCCATCCATGCAAACGGGGCAATCAACGATTGCAGCCCTCAGCCATGTTCAGGCGAATCTGTTCTCTGACGTGCTGCTGCATCACATGGGACCGGGTCTCGCTGACAACGTCAGCCAGGGCGTTGCTGGCGGCGACGAATTCCGCACGGCACCGTTATGGGGACTTGGGCAGCGGATCTTCTTCATGCATGACGGCCGAACCACGGATTTAGTGCAGGCCATCCGGGCCCACGGCAGCAACGGCAACCGGCAGTATCCATCGTCGGAGGCCAACGGAGTGGTGAACAATTACAACCAGTTGAGCAGCTCCGATCAGCAGGACCTGCTCAACTTCCTGCGTTCGCTGTAGGCAGGCAGGGGCCTGGGATCGAAAGCCGGATCGTCATGGAGTGCAAGCCGCGCGCTCCGAAGCGCTCATGTTGTCTTCGGCCTCGACCCAACGGCCCCAGGCCTGACAGTACCCGGCCAGCGCCGGGCGATCGACAATCGTGCAGCAGATTCAGGGCTTCTTCAGAATTGGTGCGGTCCTTTCACATTTTAGGTAGAGCAGCGCTTTAGCGCTGCGTCCGGCCGCAACTTGATTTTGAGCGGGGCTTTAGCCCGGCGGCACGCGGTTGTGTCGTCGGCTGAAGCCGACTCCGGTTCAGGGGACTGTGCGGACGCAAGCCTTAAAGGCCCGCTCTACCCGAACCTTCGAAACTACGGCAATCCTGAAAACGCTCTAGCCGGTGCAACTCCAGCGAAATACGGCGCCACTCTTTACGAGCGGCTTCGTCCAGGTGCTTCGGGCACTTGGGGATGATCTTCGGCGGTTGCGGCTCATCCAACCGGGGCCCCGGCAAGCGCCGGGTTTGCGCTTGTTGGGTGGTCAGCCAGGTTCAACGCCCGCTTGCCGGGATTACCAGTGAGCTCCTTAATCGCCGTTGGTAACGGTCTACGGCCGCGCATATCCGGAAATCACATTGACATCAGCGCGATCCGCGTCGCGCGACGCCGCGTAACAGGCGTTCTACTTGGGGGATTTAGAGCTTAGTGGGGATATTAGGCGCATCACAAAGGAACGTCGGCCCGAAAAGCATTACGGCGTGATCTCCCACACGACACCGCAGCCGACGACATAGCACGCGGAGGTGTCACCGCCTTGCGTTGTAGTGCCGTAAAGATTGCCTTCGCTGTCCAGCAGGACAGGAGCAGTCGGTTCTGCGCCATCGCTACGACAAAAATCATGCAGATCGGTGTAAATCCAGCCGCCGAGCGAGGGAGTCAGTTTGAAAACATTTCCGAATCCGCATGCCCCATCTCCATTAGTGGTCCCGTAGAGATTTCCAGCGGCATCCCTAACCAGCCCTGCGGCCCCCACTGGACCGTAACTTCCATTGAAACCGTAGAGCACATTAACGGTCCAACCGTTCGCAGAAGGCGTCAGCTCGAATGCGTCTCCTCCGCCAAAGCAGCAGGTAACGCCGTAGAGGTTCCCCGCAGGGTCGAAAACCAAGCCTCCCGCCGGATACGAACCACCCGTCTCCCCAAATCTGTGCAGCACTGTCTCGGTCCAACCGGAAGCCCCAGGTGATAATTCATAGGCCAAGCCATAGCAGTTAGGACCGCCGCAGGAGCTCGTCTCGCCATAGAGATTGCCACTCTGGTCGAAGATCAGGCCGAAATCAGGCGAGTAGCCATTTTCGTCGACTGAGAAGGCGTGCAGGACCTGCTCTGTCCACCCAGTTTGCGAGGGCATCAACTCGAACACAGTCCCACATCCGGTATTGCTGCAATCGCCGCCCAGGTTACCGCCGTGCACCGTGACGCCATAGAGATTCCCGGCAGCATCGAAAACCAGATTACCGACGCCAGGCAGCCCCCCGTCACTGCCGCCCATGAACTTATAAAGAATGCTTTTGGTCCAATAGCACGACACAGTACTGCAGTCTGACGGCGGACTTAACTTATAGATCGTGCCCGTATAGGCGGCGGCGTGCAGGCTTGGCCACACAACCCCTCCACCGGCAGTGCTGCCGTACAAGCTCCCGTCCGTTCCGAAAATCACTCCGGCGTTCGGACTTTGTCCGTCCGTTCCCCCTCCAAATGAATGCAGATTAGAAAACGCCCAGCCGGAACTCGTAGGACTTAACCGGAAGACGGTGCCGCAGCCATACGGGGCACAAGATCCTGTCAGGCGCCCCCCGTTATTTGCTGTCCCATAAAGGTTTCCCGCTCGGTCCATGGTCAGGCCCGCCCACGGATACGCGCCATCAGCACCATCAGCAAATGCGTACAGTATTTTGTAGGTCTGGGCTTGACCCGCCGCAACAGTGACGTAAGAGAGGAACAACAAGGCGGCAACTCTGATTGCCGCTGAATAAACGCAAGTCATTACCATGTCATCAATTCGGAGTCGGCGCAGCATACATCCTCCAAATCCGGGAACACTGCTCGAGCAAGATGTGAGCTGTTGCTAGTTGGTTGTCCTGCTCTCACCGGAATGAAGGAGCCCGTCCACTACCTATCGGAATCAGGCCGTTTCACTCAAGATCCCCCATCGAAGGCTGCAGCGAACGCGCGTTCGGGCCAGCGAACAAGCGTTCGAAAACGTCTCCCGAAAACCCGTGCCGCGCGTGGATTGCGTTTTGGAGCAACAGGCGAAAACGCATACAAACGCTGGGAAAAAAGGGCTTGCGCCCGCGTCTCCGCCAACTCCAGAATTCCGGCAGTTGTTCGCTGAGCAAAACGCACGGCGGGGCACGCCGCACGGTATTGGGGCGGGGTTGTCATAGCAGGGGTATTCGGCGGGGGCGATTTTGGGGTAACTTGTGATATCGCCTGTACGCAATAGCCGAGCCACGGTCGCTTGTCCGGAAAGGCGGCCATCCTACCAAGTGACGAGAAGCAGGCTAGAACTGAGCCTCCGCCGCCGCCCTCAGCCGGAGTCTCCGCGATAGCCTGCCTTTATTTTCCGTTGTGTAGCTCGCGCATGACGATCATCAAAGCTTCAGCTTCTTATTTCGCCTGCGCCAGCCCCTCAACAACTGCAGCAACCTTATCGAGTATCTCCTTCCAGCCTTCCAATTGACCGCTATTTTTCGCGCTCTCCATGGGTTCATTTCCAATGAAGGTGAGTTTCGTCTGGCCGTTTCCTAGATCCTCAAAGATGGTCACGTCGTACGC
>Ga0335081_10001151_pt1 | contig 42218 bp, 35 predicted proteins | sample Lox_Sample_35_FD_206713 | JGI IMG/M metagenome (GOLD analysis project Ga0335081, IMG submission 206713) | Soil microbial communities from Loxahatchee National Wildlife Refuge, Florida, United States - Lox_Sample_3.5 | ecosystem: Environmental > Terrestrial > Soil > Wetlands | place: USA... | reverse complement strand
GCGTCCGGAAACAAGGCCAGTACCGGCCAGTACAGCGAAAACTAGCTCCCCGGCGCCCTCGCAACGCGACCGGGACACCGGAACAAGGCATCGACGAAACCTTCATCCCCTACGCCGCCCCCCGGACGGGACCTAACCGGGCGCTGATCGCGACAGCATAAAACTGCGAAGGTCGAGTGAAATAGCGACCTTCGCGTATGCGACTCTCGCAACGATCCTCCGAGCACCGCGACCTGACTGTCCGGACGGCGCTGGCCGAGCCAACCTCCAACTCGGCCAGCGCCTGCACCTCCTTCAGGTCGCGGTCACTTACCGTAACCACTGGCAGCGAAGCCGAGAGTCGAGAGAGCGGTCAAGACGTAGCGGACATACCGCATGTAGGCCTTGAGCATTCGGTGTACCTCCCTTCGGTCATAGTCACGGGCATCCGGCGGATTCAGGCCTGTCGGGGCTGGGGTTCGGCTTGCAGGTACTGCCGGGTGGTTCGCTCCCCGTGACGTGCCCGCCGCCAGTAGGCGTACTGGACGATCATCAGCGGGCCGAGGAAGGTCATGACCGGGATGGCGGTCGTCACCAGCCCGCTGCTGAGCAGGCTGAGTGCGCCGACCACGGTGGCCAGCGTCACCGCGACCGCGACCAGGCCGGCCGGGCGGCCGAACGCCTTGCGCATCGCCAGCGCGAATACGGTCGCAACCAGGATGTCACCCAGCCCAACGCCAAGGAGCTGGGGCAAGACGCCAGGCGAGCCGATGTCGGGGATCGTGCCACGCCGGACCGGCCAAGCGAACAGCGGAAACAGCGGCAACTGCAAGAGACGATCCAGCAGCCTGGCCATCACCGGGAGCTGCCAGGTAGCGAGAGCGTCGTAGACGGCCAGCGCACCGCCCAGGATGGCCGCATCACGCGCTTTCATCCCGGCTTGCGCCCACAGGTTGGCGGCTCCCACCACGACCAGCGCCAGGATGGTGTCGTTGACGAGCAGGAACGCCGTGCCGGTCACGCCTTGGCCGACCGCAAGAGCCACGTCCACCCCGACGAGGCCCAGGCAGAGCACCACGGCCACCCAACGCCCTCGCAGCAGCGGCTGGAGCGCCAGGTACACCGCGCTCACCACCCCAACGCCGAGCAGGCCGGCCACGGCCCAAAGCGGCAGCGTCAGGTACAGATACGGGACCAGAACGATGAAGGTCAGCATGATGGCCACGTCGGTCAGGCTGACGACGCCGAACGCCGGTCTGGTGACCCTGTAACGGCGAAAGTAAGCCCATCCGGCCAGCAGGCTCAGAGCGGCGTACCCGGCAACAACAAGTAGCGCCCCCCACATCTCATGTCCCCCTCGCCACCGCTAGACCCGTACCTGCCTGTCCCCTCGCTGCCGTGGCCGGGACTGGCGCTACCGCTGGCGAGTGGTCGGCCACGCGGTCGAAGGTGGCCTCCTGAAGGTCGCAGCGGAGCGGGACTGGCCGGTCTAGCTCGGCCGGATCCTCGACTAGACGTAGCTGCTGGACAGGGACGCCCCGTTCGGCGAGTTGCGCCTCCAGCGCGCGCCGCGTCTGGGCTGTTGCCGAGCGGACGCGCACCTCCACGGCGACCCCGCCGGGCACCGCCCAGAATCCGTAGCGGGCCGGGAGCGGGACCGCCTGCACCGTCTCCAGCGCCTCCTGCACGTCGCGCATGAACGTCCAGCCGTGGTCGTGGCGAGCCGAGAGCCGCAGTTTGCCGAGGACGTGAGAGGTCGCAGGCAAATTGCGCAAGCTGCAGGTGAACGGCCCGGCAAGCGCGCGCACCACATCCTCGGTGTTGTAGCGGAGCAGGATGGTGGTCTCCCGGTACGGCGGGAGCACGGTGCCCACCAGCACGCCGGGCTCCCCCGGCGCGACCGGCTGGTGACTTTCCGGGTCGAGCACCTCGGCGATCCCCGCAGACGGCTCGAAATGCAGGTGCCCGTCGAGACAAAGGTTGCCCGTCATCGGGTCCAGTTCCGTCAGGGCATAGTTCTGCAGGAAGCTGAGCTCCCCGAACAGCTGCTCGGAGCGGCGCCGCAAACCGTCGGTGAGCAGCTCGCCGCCGGTCAGCACCTTCTCAAGCCCGAAATCCGATGGCCCGTAGCCAAGCTCCAAGCCGCGCTCGACCAGCTGGCCGAAGTAGGTCGGATAGCTGGACAGCACACTGACCTTAGGTTTCTTACCCGGCAGGTGGTGTTTCTCGGTCAGCAGCCTGAGCGTGTGATCGGGACTGAGCATTCCGGCGGGGTGCACTGCCATGCCGACCGCGGCGCACCCGCGCGTGACCGTGAGCATCCCGAGCGTCGCCCTGGTGGTGATGGCGATCTGAACGATGTCATCAGGATCCAGGCGCCGCTCGGTCATGTATGCAAACGCCGCGAAGGCCCCGATGACGTGCAGCTCGTACTCGGAGAAGTACACGCTCGTCGGCCACCCAGTCGTGCCGGTGCTAGTCACCCGCGTGGCGATCTTGGCCGTGCGGCGTACGAACGCCTCGGGGTTGTCCCGCAACGTATCCTTGGCGGTGACAGGGACCCGAGCGATGTCCTTGTATGTCAGCTTGGCGGGATCGACCCCCGCCGCGGCGAGCACCTCAGGGTAGTAGGCGGTCTCACGGGCGGCGCGCATCGCCTGGGAGCGGAACCGGCGACCCTGAATGTCATGCCGGGTCTTCTCATCGAGCACAGGACCGCCGACCAGCGCATTCGCCTCGTCACCGAGAGCGCCCAGCTCCTCTATGGTCGCTCGCATACCATCGACGATGCGATCGAGCGACCGCTCATGGAAGGGCACGCCGAACAGCATCGATGCGGCAAACCGCAGGTTGGCAAAGGCAGTCTCTAACATGAGTACTCCTCGCGCGGCACCAGGATAGGAATGCCGCAAGTCCAGAGATGTCTTTGAGATTTGCGAAACCCCTGTGGCGTACTAATCAGACCTTAAGCGACTGACTTCTCCCCGGCAATATCTCAGGACGAAATGCAGCATCGGCTCGACCCGGTCCTGGTCTGTCTGATGCTGCAGGGTACCGTGGTTCTGGAGTTCCGCGTGAAGCATCGCATTCTGTTGGCGGATAAGATAATCGAGACGGCGCAACGGATCATGGGTCCGCCATGCTGCCAGGCCCAAGAGCCCGGCGTACCTGCACGAACGCCATGGCGATTATCACCCGCAGATGCAATGAGGGTTATGCAATACCCGGGTTTACTAGTGAATGGACCACGGTCCGGAATCTATAGAGAACTGGCAACACGCCGAACAAGATAACAGGCAACGGCTTCTCAGGACGATAGAAAGGATGTTCCCACGCCAAACCTTTCATGCCGGAGAAGCCGTTGCGATTCGATCGCATGCCGGGACTGGACTCAGCGCAACTCGGTGAACCGGAGCAGATGTTCAGCGAACTCCTCGAAGAACCATTGGATAAAGGAGAAGGGCGCCCGCGCGAACTGAACCTGCGGGAGGCGCTGATCGTTACATGCGGATATCTACGGCAGGACATCATCGAGGATGTACGGGCCGGAATCTTCGACGCCGCGCAGTCCACGATATCGCGGTGCATTACGTTCCTCACACCATTTGTTGAGAAAGCGACAGATGAGGACCGGCCGATGGCAGCGGACGCCGCCGAGGCCACCAGCGGAGCGAGCAGCAACCAGCACGACATGGCGAAACTGAAGGGATCAGCCGTCGAGAAGATCCTGAAAGGAGGCAGGCGGCGTGCTCGGCGGCAAAGGATTCACCGGGGCTGATGACATTACGACACCTATCCGCAAGCCGGAGTGCCGCGAGCTATTGCAATGGGAACACGAGTGGAACAACCAGGTAAGTTCGTCTCGCACGCCGGCAGAGCGGGCCGTCGCCACCTTGAAGACATGGCGGATTCTCTTCACCGACCGTTGAAGACCTTCAACTCATCATTCCGCGCAGCAATCGGACTCTACTTCTTCAAAGAGGGTTTCGCGTAAGCCTCAATATTCTCATATTCCCGTGGCCATGCCCGGAGAGCTGCAGATCATGCCGTTCTGGGCCCCTCAGCGGATGGGACACCGAGATTCCCGCCGCCGCGCGATTAGGCGGCCAACTGCGCGCCTGAAGGACAGTACCTCCTGGCTGCCGAGGCAGCGACGGGCACGTCGGACTGCATGAATATGCATTACCTGGCCAGGACCCGCCTTGTCCGCATCTGCCGCGATGAGGGACGTCGGATCACCGTGTGTCTGATAGGCGGCCCGCTGCGGGGACGGGAACGTCCGAGCCGCGAGACAGGGGCATGGTGGACGCTTCGGCATCGGCCCATCAGGCGGATATCGATCACGGTACGTGGTCGAACCGCTAGGCAACCCGCGAGCGTACCCGCCGTCACGTGCGGCTCCGGGAATCTCGGCGTCCGTCAGTTAATACGCACAGGACGTTATCTCCTGTCGGTTGCTTGCCCGGTTGCGAGCCTGGCCGCATTTCTGTCACTATGGCCGCATGATCAACGGAAAGGCGGTCGGCACCGCCCCCATCTGGTGAGCGCGGTGCGCGGTCCGGGCCACTGTCCGGACGCTACCTTCCAGTTCGCGAGTTCCCTGCCCGAACGGCTGCCGCGTGATGCCGATCCGGTCGAGAAGATCCGGCTAGCGGTTGCTCTCAGGAATGAATGGCTGGCCGCCGGCCTGTCCACAGCGCCAGCCGACCGGTCGGGCGCCGAGGCGGCGGCCTGCCGGCTCTATGACATGGCTGGCGCTTCGCCGCCTGCCTTTGAGTGGGCGGCGTCACCGCTGGCCGCGCTTGCTGCGGTCCAGGCTGCCCGGTCCTGCTATCCCGCCATCGAGACCCGGTGCCTGCTGACGGGTCAGCCCTGGCGGGAAATGCCTGTCGCGGCGCGGCTGGCCTCGCTGGAGACCAGCCTGCGCTCGCGCCTTGACACGCGGATCGGCCGGGCTGCGGTTGCCTGGCCAGGGTCCCCGGGAGCCGATACCGGAATCGTCTGGATGTACCGCCCCGAAGATGCCGTCTTGTCCGGCATCAGCGATCGCTCCATCGTGGTGGTCACGGTGGGTCAGTCGCTGCGCGGGACGCTCACCGACGCGGTAGCCGCACCGTTGCGAGCGGCGCTGGCCGAGGCGATCGGCAAGGCTGCCAGCGGTGACCAGCTGACGCCGGCGGGCGGGGTCATCGCCTTTCGCGGCCAGCATGACGCGTCCTGGATTGGTTACTACGACACCCGGCGGCGGGCCGGGTTCGGCGGCTACGCGTCTGCCGACCTCGGCGAGCTGGACGTGTGGGCCGCACTCGCCAGGTCCGCGGGCTGGTGGTGGCCCGGCGAGGGCCTGTGCGTCATGGCTGAGCGGCCTGTGGCCGTCCACGCCGAGCCGCTGACAGGCAGCCACCACGGGGAGCTGCGGCTGCACCGCGCTGACGGGCCGGCGATCGCGTTCGCCGACGGCTTCGGGGCGAGCGTGCTGCATGGCACGCCGGTTCCGGAATGGGTGCTCAGCGGCCCGACCGTGGACCTGATTCGCGCCGAGCCGAACATCGAGGTACGGCGCAGCGCCATCGAGCGGCTCGGCTGGGAGGCCTACATCCGGGACGCCGGAATGAGGCTCGTCGCCAGCTGCCCGGATCCGGGCAATCCGGGTGCCGAGCTCGGGCTGTACGACGACACGCCCGGCACGGGCCGGGGAGCGCCGGGGCGGGTCCTGGTCGTCACCAACGGCACCCCGGAACCCGGCGGGCACCGCCGGCGCTACGGCATCAACGTGCCCGGCAACCTGGACAATCCGGTAGACGCCGCCGCCTGGACCTACGGCCTGAGCGGCGAGTTGTACGCCACCCTCGCGCGGCGGACCTGAGCCCCGGCGCTCCGCTGCCGTTTCTCAGCTTTCACCCATCTCACACGTCACGGTGATGCCACTCATGCTTACGACGCTTACCCTCGCCGACCTCACTGCCCGCACCGGCCTCGACGTCCTCGGCCACCTCGAGCGCGAGGTCACCATCCCGGTCACCGGCGGCATCCAGGCCCAGGGTGATCTCCTCATCATCCCTATCGCCCTCCTCGCCACCGGAACCCGGGCCTGGGTCTGGCGCAACGTCTCGATCGCCGATACCGCCCGCTGGCACCAGGTGCCGGGCACTGGCATCGAGGTGCTGCGCGGGGGGACCGGCGGCAACCCGCACACCCTGGTCGCCGACCCCGGCGCCTGCCGCTGGACCACCGGCGTCCACGACCCGGAACAGCTCGCCCTCGGCGCCCTCAGCACGACAGGAGTCGCCTACCTGATCCACCCCGAGCACGGCGGCAGCGGCATCGCTCCCGGCACCTATGTGATCCGCCGCCAGCGCGAGCGGAGCGGCGCGACTCGCCGCTCCAGCTATTTCCCGCATGCAGCCAATCCGGTCCAGTACGTCGTCGACTAGCGAAGCACCAGGCTGCGACGGCCTCAGGCGAGGACACCGGTCCCGGAACAGGTGTCCTCGCCGCTGCTGTCATCCGCCGAACATTAGCGGCGCACCGTGCACCATCTGGCGCACCGGCATCGCCAAGCAGCAACCGTCCCAACGGCAGGGTACGGTCGATCCCTGGAATCCCCGTCGGTTCGGCCGCGGATGACCGGCATCGTGACGTGCTCACCCTGGCCGGGACCTGCGAAAGGCCGCAAGTACATGTCCCGCGCACTCCGCAGCACGGTCAGGATGCGCACGCGATCGGGCATGCGTCATTGTCCCGCACCCTGAACCCCGGCTAACAGCGGCCCCGGCAGCACGGCCAGCAGCTCGCCGCTGCCGGGTTCCCGCCGGTGGGCTCCGGCAACGGCAGGTGCGCCCGAAATGACTCAGCGCCGCGTGTTTGCCCGCCCGTCATGGGTGAACACGCAACGTCGCTTCCGGTGGATCTGGGACCTGAGGAGGGCCCGCCGGGACCCGGCCAGGAGCGGCCCGAACGCTCGTGACCCGCTGGTCTTGACCATCGGTTTGCGGCTTTCGGCGTAGCGGCGGCCCTGCGAGCGGCCATCACCGCGGGTGGCGCGGGCGAGCTGGCCGGCATCGGGCAGGCCCGGCGGGGGCCGCGATGGTGTTTAATGGGCCCGGTTGGAGTCGAAGTTCGTGAACGTGTCACAGCGCCTGCGAAATTCTGACAGCGGGCGCCGCGGCCATCACAGGCGAGGTCTTCACAGGCAGGCGGTCACGCCAGCCCGGGTCGCGCTCATGCGCGTCCCGACAATCGTCCCACCAGGAGAGGGCACATGGCTCAGGGCACCGTGAAGTGGTTCAACGCCGACAAGGGGTACGGTTTCATCGCCCCGGACGACGGCACCAACGACGTCTTCGTTCACCACTCCGCCATCCAGGCTGACGGTTACCGCAGCCTTCAGGAGAACCAGCGGGTGGAGTACACGGCCGTCCGGGGGCCCAAGGGCCCGCAGGCCGAGCAGGTCCAGCCGCTCTAGCCCCCCGCGCCGCCCACCGAGCCGGGGCGGCATGCACCGGCCGGTCCAGGCGGTTGCCCGTCTCGGCCTGACCCGGAGGACCATCATGACCGGCAGCGCCTGGGCACCACGGGCTACGCCGGAGATCATCCGAGCTGGCACTCAGCTCAAGTCCGTGCCGCTAGTACCAGATATCCGGCTGCATCAAGCCAGTGACCCGATCAGCTTGTGGCAGCGCACAGAGCTGATGTCAGGGCGGACCGGCCTGGATCCGCCGTTCTGGGCGTTCGCGTGGGCTGGCGGGCTGGCGCTGGCCCGCTACCTTCTGGACCATCCGGAGACCGTCCGAGGCCGGCACGCGATCGACATTGCCTCCGGCTCGGGGCTGGTGGCCATCGCGGCGGCCAAGGCCGGGGCGGCGGCGGTGACCGCGTATGACATCGACCCAGTCGCTGCCGCAGCTATCCGCATGAACGCCGCCGCCAACGGCGTCACGGTCCGGCCCGTCTGCGCTGACATCTTGGACCAGGACAACAATCTCCCAGCCTGCACCGCCGATCTGGTACTGGTTGCCGACGCCTTCTACCAGCGGGACCTGGCTGCTAAGGTGATGCGGCTCGCAGAACGAGGCCACGCCCGCGGAGCCGCTGTCTTGGTCGGCGACTTCGGCCGGGCCTATCTGCCACGCGACCGGCTGACGCCACTAGCCAGCTACGACGTTCCCGGCCAGCGCATGCTAGAAGGCAGCGACATCAAGCGCACCACCATCTGGGCACCCCTCGGACAACCGGCAACAGCTGCGAGCGCGGAACCGGAAGATCCGGAGCAACCTCCACCATCTCGCGGTAACCCTCGATAACCGCAAATAGCCAGGCGATTTGTGAATCGTTCGACAATTTAGACCCCGAGCGATGGCCGCGCTACGCAACGGACTGGCCGGGGTTTCCAGCCGCTACCACTCGTGCGCAGCTCCGAGGTGCGGCATGCCAGTTGCCGATGCTTAGCCTGGCCCGCTTTCTGAACGCGCTCCGGCAGTGCTCTACGGTATGACGTTCAGCCGTTAGGCTCCCCACGTGGCTCACGCAGGTGAATATAAAATCGGAATATATCCATAACCTGTGCCCCGAGTAGGACTCGAACCTACGGCCTACTGCATAGGAGGCACATTCGAAGTGTGGTCCTATAGTGCCGGGTGTGGCCTGACGTGCCGCTTGGCGGTTTCTGCAATGCTGGATGTAGCCTGGCGTAGCCCCGTGCCTGTGGTCGTTGGCTCCCCGTTAGGCTCCCCGGAAATCGTTAGCAGCGCTAATGTTCGAATCACAAGAAGCCTGTGTCGGCGCGGGCCGCGAGTCCAGCGCAACCACGCCCGGTTCAGCCAGACCGCCCCTGCGTTAGGCAATCGCTCCCACCCGGCGCGGGTTCCGGACCGGGAAGAGCCCGGCACCTACGCCTGACGAGACGCAACCGAGGGCAGATCAGCTTAAGCCGCGCGAAGCTGGCGCGTCACCGGCGGCCCCTGCCCACAGCGAGGTGGCATCCCGCGGTCGGGCTCTCCAGCGTTCGCCCAGCACGCCGAGGCATGGTCCGCACATGCGTGTTAAGCGCATGTTTAGATCTACTTAGATTGATAGATCTGAGAGATCGCCCACAAGGCGACATCCGCAATTGTATTGCCATACATACTCACCACCCGCGTGTCATCGGACAGCAGCATCGTAAGTGGTCCGATTGCCCGAGAATCGCCAATTCGGCCAAGAGCCGATGCTGCGCTTCCTCGTGCGTAGGGGTATGGGTCGCTAAGCGCCTCCACCAGTAGATCGACTACGCGACGGTCGGGGATCTGCCACAGAGCCCATGCAGCGCTATCCCTGATGGCCGGGTCGGCGTCATGGATAGCAGCCCGAGCATATTGAAAGGCAAGATGATCACGGAGAGCGAGGTGGTAGAATCTCAACACACCGCCTCGTGTAGCGAACATGATATTAGCATTCCGCACAAGTTTATACGTATCATGTCCTAGTGCGGCTTGGACCTCGGCCTCGGAAAACAGATTCCGGTTCCCGCCACCGCCGGCGTCACTCATGGCGAGCGTTCCGAGTTTCTGGTAAAGCTCTTCAAGCGGCAGAGGGGCGTGGCCTACGTCTTGCTGGCACGCGCATTCACGCTCGTAGCGTGACTCGATATAAGATCCGACAATCAGATCCCGAGCTTCCGGATGCGTCAGATGACCGACCTCTTTACGCCCTGCGGCATCAAGCGCAGAACAGAGCAGTGTCAGCATTAGAGGCGTGCGTGCCGCTTCGCGCAGTGCATCATCTTGTTCAAGTATTATGGCTGCGGCCGGAACGTCCGCAATGAATGCTGCAACCTGGGTGTCGGTAAGCGGCTGGAGCTCAAAGACCTTGGCGATTCTCAGGCCCGCAGCGGCATCCTGGAATTCATGTGGTCGACTTGCCACCACAAGAGAACACGAGTGTGGCAGTTGGCTGATAAATTCCTCGCGGGGGAATCTCGGCTCGGCCTCCTCCGATTCCTGGATTCTTTGCGGCAGCTCGTCCAGGCCGTCCACGAGCAAGATAGCCTGCCGCGACCGGATCAGTTCGGGAATCGCGTCGGCCAGTGTGGGTACCTCGCGCGCGAGCCATTCGTTGAGGCCCGTCTGGGCAATCCCGTCTGCTTCCCAGGAAGCTGCCGACACAAGAAGCGGAAGCGGCCGGTCGGGGTCAGTTATCGCTTCACTCGCGAGATCGCGTGCCAGTGCCATAAGCGCGATGGTCTTTCCCGAACCAGGAGGCCCGACGATTGCGATCCTGTGTCTGGCGTAGTCCAAGGCTCGACGGAGTCCCATCCCTACAATCGGACCGTGCGCTGGCTGAAAATACCGGCTGGAAAGAACTTCTGCCCCTGCGGGCGCGGACCTTACAGGCGTAATCATTCCCGTGGCTTCCAGGAGTTGCATGCGACGGCCTACCACTGGAAGGATGACCGCGTCATCAAGGCGGCCAATAATCTCATGGTAAAGAGCTGCTAGATAAGAATTCCTATTTGTCCCTGGTAGGCTCCAGCCCGGAGAGATCTTTTGCCGGAGGAAACGCAGTAGCTGCGCAAGTGCGATTTCTCCAGAACGATAGAAATCGACATAAGTATTGTTAGCCACAGATATCGGCGGAGTGACATCTGCAAACCGGGCAACGATAATAGGCTTATTCGTTAGTCCTGCAAAGGCGATCTCGCGTCTAACGAAACTATCGGGCCGTTCAGTATCTGGTGTCAGGCAGAGTACCACCGCAACCGAGGATTTGATAGCGTTCTCGATCTCTGAAGTGAAATCAGCGGACAAGCCGAGGTCTCTGGTATCTCGCCATGTAGCGAAACCCTCAAGTTGGAGCATTTGATCAAGTTCTTGCACATGCTGTGAACCATCAGCTCTTGCGTAGCTGAGGAATACAGGCTCCTGGGCATCGGTAGGAAAAATACGCATGCTGCACACTCCATGCAAAACGCAGAGTTATGGCGACAGACTATACGCGATGACCGCGATTCCGGGACGGACCTGAGCGTCAAACCCGACGAGAAGACCACAGCGGTGCCTGCGGGTCCTTGTTATGACAAGGCCCAGATCGGGCAGCTGCATCGGACGGTGCCAGGACGCCAGGGTCCAGATGCTGTCGCATACTCTTCTGACCGCGGACAGGTCGGTCTGTGGCCCTTAGTGCTGAGCCTTAACGCGTCCGGGCAGCCTGTGCCGCTGGACTGGGTGCGGCTGGCGGATCGGGCCAGGCGTCCCGTTAGTCGGCGCTACGCGTCGTCTGGCGCATTCGGCTGATCAGTTGCGGCGTGCTTGTGGATGAATCGGATTACAGCGTCACGGGCAGCCTCGGGCTGGTCGCGGAACACCGTGTGCCGGGCGCCTGTCAGGCGTACGAGTTCGCTACCGGGCAGCCGGCTGGCGAGGTCCTGGACGAGTTCTACCGGGCAGATGGGGTCGTCCTCACCGGCGATGATCTGGACCGGGCAGGAAACGCTGGGCAGCAGGTCCCAGGGATCAAAGTGCGGTTCCTCGTAGCGCCAGTAGTGCAGGTTGACCTCGCGGGTGCGGATGCCCAGCCTGGTTCGCCAGGCGGCCTCCTCAACATAGCCGGGCCTGGCGCTGTAAAGGGGGTAGCAGACGCGATCGAAGGCGGCGGCGGACTCCTCGGTCTTCTCGGCAAAGTCGCGGGCGGCCACGTCGGCCGCCTGGTCACCGCCGAGACGCCGGAACAGTTCGACGCTGCGGGCATAGTCCGTGCGTCCGCCCGTGGTGTTGGTCAGGATCACTCCGCCTGGGTGATCGGGGAACAGGGCGGCGTAGGTGAGCGCCACGAATCCGCCGAAGCTGCTGCCTAGCACCACCGGGCGGTGGATTCCTACAGCGTCGCAGAACCCGCGTAGGTCGCTAGCCCAGGTGCGAAGGTTCCAATGTTCGGCGGAGCTGTAGTCGCTGCGGCCATGTCCGCGCTGGTCGTAGAAGATCACCTGGGCATACCCGGTCAGCGATTCCAGGTTGAGCCGGGAACTGATGTGGTCGACGCCCGGGCCGCCATGGACCGCCACCAGCGTCGGCAACGGCCGGACCCCATCGTCATCCAAGGCGAGAGCCGGGCCCGACACCTCGAACCACAAGCTGACCCCGTTGACGCGCACCCGCATGCCGCAGACCTCCATGATCAAGCGTACGAACTAGGCATGATAAGTGCGCGCGGGCGTTTCAGCCGTCGAGCCGACGCGCACGTACAAGCAGCTCCGGGCACGGTGTTGCATCAACCTGAAAGCGGGCAAACGTTGCCTGTCGCGGCACCGGCTGGCTTGTGGTCGGCGTGGTGCGGTGAATCACCGTGATTGTGGTTCTCGCCAGCGCCGGAAATTCCCTCTTCCGCCGCTGCGCGGCGGCGAGTACGCAGGAAGGTAAGAGCGGCCGGGAGGCAGCGAGGAGCCGTGGGTAATCTGATGGATCTATTCGGCCTGGACGGCAAGGTTGCGCTGGTCACCGGGGCCGGCAGCGGCCTGGGCAGGCAATTCAGCGAGGCGATGGCGGAGGCGGGCGCGGATGTCGCCTGCGCCGACATCGATGAGGAGTCGGCCAGCACGACCGCTGCGGTAGTCCGGGGCCTGGGCCGCCGCGGTACGGCGATCGGCTGTGACGTCACCGTCGAGGCCGAGGTCGAGGCGATGGTGAGGCGCACCGCGGAGGTTCTGGGCAGGCTGGACATCTTGTTCAACAATGCCGGGATCGCCGATCCGCAGGCTCTGCTGCTGCACCAGTACCCGACCGCTGACTGGCGTGCCGTGCTGGCCGTGGACCTGGATGGCGTGTTCTTCTGTGCGCGGGAGGCGCTGAAGGTCATGGTCGCGCAGCAGTCCGGCAAGATCATCAATATCGCGTCGATGTGGGGCCTGGCCGGTTCGTCCAGCCTGTTCCCGGCGCTGGCGTATAACGCCGCCAAGGGCGCGGTGGTCAACCTGACCCGCGAACTCGGGCTCGAGTACGCCAGGCAGGGCATCCAGGTCAACGCGCTATGCCCGGGCTTCTACCAGACCAACCTGAGCCGGGGCGCGATCGACGACCCGCAGGTCCGCGCCACGATCACCGCCTTCATCCCGATGGGCCGGATCGCGGATGCCGCTGAGATCAAAGGCCCGGCGCTCTTCCTCGCCTCGGCCGCGTCCGACTACATGACAGGGCAGACCCTGGTAGCCGATGGAGGCTGCCTGGCAAAGTAACTGGCCATCTCACCCCGGCAGGCAGCCCCGCTGCCTGCCGGAGGCCCGGGATCCGATCCCCCGTCAGCACGTAACTATGGCCAGATAAGCCAGATGGCCGTCGCTTCCGTGTGGCACGACTTCCATGCCTCGCTCTACCTACGCAAACCTGGCGAGCCAAAGAGAGCATCGAGCTCGTCCATCAGCCCGCATAGATCCGGGCTAGTGACAGTTACCTCACGCGACTCCCCGATCGCGCCGGGTGGGATGAGAGCGGTGTACTGCCCATAGCGGCCCATCACCGGCGAGTTGAACCGAACGTCTGGATGCGCACCCTGGAACTGGTGAAGTCTTGTTACGGCGTTCCCCACGGGGAGCCAATGGAGGCAGACGATGCGCGACGCTCGCTGACAGTCAGCGGCGATAACTGCAGCTTCGTGCCACTTCCCTGCCAGATGCTATCCCTGTCTTACCGAGCACCGCGCGAGCACGATCGCCGATCGCATCGACGTCGATGCGGTCTACGCGCTGGCACCAGCGACCGGGCCGCTCCCGGACTATGACAGGTGCCAGGGTTGCATCGCAGACGTGCACAGCGCCTTCCGATCAGGAAGCTGATCGCCCTACTGGGCGACGCCGGGCGGGCGTGCCGTCCACACGGCATCGGGCTCGGGCGCCGACTGCGCGCGCTCGGGCCTGAGGGGACGGGTAAGCACCAGGGCGCATGCGGTGGCCGCGATAAACACGAGCAGGGTGAGCACGTAGTAGTTACCGACGATCAATTCCAGCCCACGCCAGGTGAACTCGACTGCCGCCCGGCTGTTGCCGCGGTTCGGCGCGAGAAGCAGCCACCCGCGCGGCAGCAGCCGGGCCTTAGGGTCGTAGCCGCCCTGGTTGCCAATAGTTAGGGGCCACCAGCCAAACAAGCCCACCACCAGCGCGGCGCAGAGGATCCGGTAGCCGAGGCGCCGTGGCCCGTACGCGGCGAGGACAAGTGCCGGTACCACGTAAACGTAGTGGTGCGACCAGGTCATCGGGGACACCAGCAGGCCGGTCGCGGCGCACGCAACCAGGCCGAGTAGCTCGTGGCCACGCCGACTCGCCAGTATCGAGGTGGCGAGCCCGGCGATGCCGACGACGACCGCCGCGACCAGCCAGTACGCGTGCGCTTCGGGCCCGGCGTGGGTAAGGCGCAGTATGACGCCGTTAAGGGACTGGTTGTCCAGGTGGAAGGGTTTGCTGCCCGGCCGGGTGAACTTCCCGCCCCAGTAGACCGCGGAAGCGTGCGGGAGCAGCGCGAACCCAAGTCCTACCGTGACCGCGAAGGTCAGCGCGCTGATCACCGCGGCCTTTACTCGCCGCGTGAACAGCAGGTACGGAATGAAGATCAACGGCGTGAGCTTGATCCCCGCCGCCAGCCCGATTCCGATGCCCTTGCCCTTGGTGCGGGCCGGCAGCGCGAGATCACCCACCACCAGGGCCAGCAGCACGAGGTTGATCTGCCCGAAGAACAGTGTCATCGCTACCGGTTCGAGCCAGAGGCCCACCGCGGCGATCGCAAACGCCGCCGCCGCCCTGGCCAGGCTGGCGGGCCGCCCGGCGAGTCCCAGAGATAGGTACGCCACCACCGGCAGCAGCCCGATCGTGAGCACCGCCAGCCCGACCTGCCAGGTCGCGAACGACGCGCCGCTCGCCGCAGCGAACAGGAGCGCGGCGAAGGGCGTGTAGGTAAACGGCAGCTTCGCCGCCCCGAGCTCCAGCGCGTAGAGCATCGCCGGCTGGTTCCGCACAGCGATGCCGCCATCCCGGTAGACGGCCGCGTCGATCTGCTTCCAGTAGTACTGCGGGGACGCGTGGACGAGCAGGGCATAACCGGCCACAGCCAGCAGGAACAGTACGACGGCGGCGATGAGCCAGGCGGCTGGCCGTATTCGAGTCACCGCTCCGTCTCCTCAGCCTTGAACCGGCCTGATCATGTTCGCTGACCATGATGTCAAACCGGGCCGATTGCGGGCCGACCCGAGACCTGGCCGCTTCGTAGTCAGGCATGAATGACGGTTCGTTCGTGGATGCCTGCCGGACTCACCACGGTAAGGCGAATTGCATCACCTGCCCACCTCGGCAGAAGCGGACGGACTGTCAGTGTCCTTTGACACAGATCGGCCGCGGGAACCAGCAGCGAGGAATGCGGTTCCCAAAAACAACTCGGTCCAGGAGAGATCAGCCAGTTCTTCCTGCATAGCTGCCTGAATCGCCTCCCACGGACGGCGCATGATCCACTCATCTATGGAGGCGAAAGGCCGCACAGTTGCGGTTCCGAGCTGCGCTAGCCACCCAGGGGTGTTGCCGGGAAGCTTGAGATCCAGCACGACCCAGCGTCCGCCTACGGAAAGGGCCCTGGCGCCGTGGGCGATGACCTCTGCGCACTCGGGCACCTGCGTCATGGCGTATGTGGACAGGATCGCGTCGACCCCGGCTGGGAAGTCGAAGCTGGCCGCGTCGGCTTGGACGAGGCTGACATTGCTCCAGCCGTTCGTCTTTATCCGATCCTGGGCCCGGGCGAGCATCGCGTCGGTCAGATCGACGCCGACGATCCGGCCGCCGGGACCGACCACCTTCTCAAGCAGCCGGAAGTTCAGGCCGGTGCCACAGGCCATGTCGACTACGGTGCCACCCGGGCGAAGGCGGAGCGCACGTACGGCCCGGAGGCGTTGCGCCCGCTGGGGATAGCCGGGCGCGGGGTAGAGCCGGGAGGTGATGTCGTAGTGCTTCGCCTTCTTGCGGTACGTCTGGATCAGGTGTTCTCGCGTACGGTCGATCTCGGTCACGCTGTGCTCCTCAAGCTCGGCAGCGTCGCGGTGGAGCCGCGCCGCCCATCTAGGACTCCGCGCCTTCCCGCGCACCGGACTCGACAGCAGCCTTGATCGCCACCATCTCAATATCGCTTACGCGCTGAATTCTGCCTTTAAGCATCCCGGCCGGGATCGCGCGCATGATGCCCGCGAGGTCGACCTCAATCCACATCATGGCGTCGGTCTGCCCGCCGTCCGCCGGCTCGAATTTCATGCCCCAGCGCGCCGCGGAAGTACCCATTGGCCCGGCGAACGCCAGGTGGTGGGGCGCCTCGACAACGGTCACCTCCTGGCTCCGGCTGCGACTCATCCCGAGTATCAGCTTCGCCCGCTGCTCCACCCGCGAGCCGGGCTGAAGCGGACCTCCTCCGCGGACCCGGCCTTCGAGAACTGTCGGCGCCCACTCCGGCCAGCGTCCGACGTCGCACATATACGCCCACACCTCATGGACGCTGGCGGCGATTGTTATGCGGCTCTCGGTTCTGAATGTCATCGGGCCGACTTCTCCTTCATCCTGATCGCTGGTAACCGGAAGGACTCACGCGGGGCTGCTCGACGCGGGTAGTTCAAGCCCGGCCGCTGATCTTTCCAGGGTGGTCGTTCAGTACGGGCGGTACAGGCATACTGCCCCCGTAGGCAGTCAGTGCGTTGGCTATTTCTTCGGTGGTCTGTTCCCAGCCGTGCAGTGTCGACCGCCGCTGCCGGGCGGCGGCCCGTAGCCGGTGCCGGTGGCGCTCGTCGCCCAGCCAGTCGGCGATCGCGGCGGCGAGGGCAGCCGGATCACCGGGAGGGATCAGCTGACCGGGGCGGGTGCCATCGGCGGTGGTGCCGAGCGCTTCGGGCAGGCCGCCGACGGCGGCAGCTATGACGGGCAGGCCGTGGGCGAGCGCTTCGGTGACGGTCATTCCGTAGGTCTCAGCGCGGGACGGTGCGACGAGCAGGTCGGCGGTGGCGTACGCGTGGCTGAGCCCCGGGCCGGTCAGGACGCCGCTGAGCCGGACGCGGTGGTCGTAGCCGAGGCGCGTGATACGGGTCTGCAATTGTTCGGCAAAGTCCGGGTCGCGGTCGAGCGATCCAGCCAGCACGCAGTGCCAGTCCCGATCAGCGAGCTCGGCGAGTGCCTCGACGAGGAGGTCCTGCCCCTTGTGGCGGCTGAGGACTCCGACGCAGATCAGGTGACCGCGGACGGGCTGGGCCGGGGCAGCGACCCGGTCGACGCCTGGCCGGGCGACGTGCACCCGGCCCGCCGGGACCGCGTACCGGGTCAGGACATGCTGACGGGTCCATTCGCTGGTCACGACCACGCCGGCGGCTGCGCGGAGCACGGCCCGTTCGGAGCGCTCCGCGTGGGCATCATGGTGGGTGTCGGCGGCGGTGCCCCGTGGCATGTGCAGCAGCACGGTCATTCGTATCCGCCCGGTGTGCGGCAGCAGCTGCGCGGCGGTCGGCGAGGCGATGAGCCCGTCGATCAGGACGGTCTCATCGTCGGGGATGGCGGAAACGATGCGGGCTAGGTCGGCGCGGGCACCCGAACCGGGTGCCGGCCACGCCGCGGCAACGGTCGCGACCAGCACCTCCCAGCCGGCCTCGGCCAGTCCGGCGCAGACCCGACGGTCATAGATGTTGCCGCCGCTAGGCTGGCCGGGATGGTCGAACCCCTCGGGCACTACTACGTGGACCCGCACGATGTCCCGGCCCTCCAGAGCGGCTGCCGCACGGGCCAGCCTTCCCCCTTGCGGCCGAGCTGAACCACACCCGCCGCCGATCCGTCATACCTGACGCAAGGTAATACGTAGAAGCGGCCGACGCGGTTCGACCGGAGACAACCGGCACCCGGCGTTCCGGACACCACGCGGGATCTGACGTGAGACGGGATCAGCGAGCACCATTGTTGACAGCGCTAGAGCGGGCCCGGGCGACCGCCTACCCCGCGGGCGAGTATGTAGGCCAGGAGAGTTTCATGCAGGCGGCCGAGGTCCGGAGGCTGGCTCGCCAGGCCCGGGTCGGCCCCGGCGTCTCGGTGCTCGACTTGTGCTGCGGGGTGGCCGGCCCCGGCCGGATGATCACGGCGGAGTCGGGATGCCACTACCTGGGTGTCGATCACTCCGCCAGCGCACTGGCCACAGCCCGGCAGCTGGCCGGGAAGCTTCCCTGCCGCTTCGAGCACGTTCACCTCCCGCCTCTGCCCGAGGGCCGCTTCGAGGTGGTATTCCTGCTGGAGACGATGCTGGCCTTCCCCGACAAGGATGCCTTGACGGGTGAGGTGGCGCGCGTGCTGGAGCCGGGCGGGCGTTACGCTTTCACGGTCGAGGAAGGCCGGCCGCTCACCCAGCAGGAGCGGGCGCGGATGCCCGCCGCCGATACGGTCTGGCCGATCGAGCTGGAGGAATTGACGGGCGTGCTGCGTAACGCGGGGCTGGCCGTGACCTGGCGGCAGGAGTACAGCTCCGCACATCACGCGATAGCGACGGCGCTGCTTCGCTGTTACCGAGCTGATTCACCTCAGATCGCCGGGCAGATCGGGAAGCAGGCCACCGCCGAGCTGATCAAGGCCCATCAGCTGTGGAGTGACTGGCTCGGTAGCGGGCGGGTGCGCAAGTTCGCGATAGTAGCCGAGAAGCATTGACTAGCTTCGGTGAAGCCTCGATGACCTCCGGCTATGCCCGCTACCTGGCCGCGAAGACGTCCGTGGATGACCGGGCGCTCAACCAGCATGTGCTGGCCGAGTTGCGCCGCCTCATGCCCGCGGGTGCGCCGCGGGTGCTGGAAGTCGGCGCCGGCCTGGGAACGATGGTGGCCCGTCTGATGGACTGGGGCGTGGTCGGCACCGGCGAGTACATCCTGCTGGATGCGGATCGGCCGCTGCTGGATGATTCTCGCCGGTGGCTGCGCGATTGGGCGGCCGCGCGGGGCCTGCGCAGCGACCTGCTGCCGGATGGGCTGCAGGTGGGTGATCTGCGAGTGCGCCTGGAGCACGCCGAGCTCGGCCGGTACCTGGAGGCCGCTCACGGGGCTCAAGGGGGGCCGGCCGATGTGCTGATCGCCAACGCCGTACTGGACCTGGTGGACGTGCCGGCCATCCTGCCCGGATTGTTGCGGTTGCTGGTCCCCGGCGGGGTCTACTGGTTCACGATCAATTACGACGGCGAGAGCATCTTCGCGCCCGGCCATCCCCACGACGACCAGGTCATGCAGGCCTACCACCGCGACATGGATGAGCGCGTTCGCTACGGCCGGCCGGCCGGGGAAAGCCGAACGGGCCGCCGCCTGTTCCACTATCTGCGGGCGGCGGGTGCGCCCGCGCTGGCGGCAGGATCGTCGGACTGGGTCGTAAGCGCCGGCCCGGACGGGAACTACCCGGACGATGAGGCTTACTTCCTGCGCAGCATCCTTGGCACGATCCAGAACGCGTTGCGGAGTCGCCCGGATCGAGTGGAACCGGCGGACCTGGCCGACTGGCTGGCCATACGCTGTCGGCAGCTGGCTGCGGGTGAGCTGGTCTACATCGCCCACCAGCTTGATTTCGTGGGCCGCTCGCCCGGCTAGCGCCCCGCCAGCGCTCCCGGGTGTCTGTCATCGGTCCACGGTCCCGAGGTGGGCCGGGCCGGCGGGCCGGTGCGGCTCGGGGGTGCTGGACTGGCCTGGGCCTCCGGCCGCGGCGCGTTCAAGACTCCGCGAAAGCAGATCGTGCCCTCCGCGCCGGGCCTTGGTGGTCAGGTAGGCAGCGTTGGTCTCGTTGAGGTGCAGGGCGGTGGGGACCTGCCGGGCGATTGTGATGCCCAGGCGGGCCAGCTGAGCGCCCTTGTCCGGGTTGTTGCTCAGCAACGCGATGCGGTTGGCGCCGAGCGCGTGCAGCATCTGGGCCGCACTGGTGTAGTCGCGCTCGTCGGCCCGGTGACCGAGCGCGAGATTCGCGTCGTACGTATCCAGGCCGCGATCTTGCAGCGCGTAGGCGTCGAGTTTGTCGTACAGTCCGATGCCGCGCCCCTCCTGACGCAGGTACAGCACGTACCCGCCGTGCTCGGTGATCCGCTCGATCGCTTCGCGCAGTTGCGGCCCGCAGTCGCATCGCTGGCTGCCGAACACATCACCGGTGAGGCATTCACTGTGCAGGCGCACCAGCGGCAGCCGGGCCGTAGCGGGCCGGCCGAACTCGAGGGCGACGTGCTGCTGCGCGTCGGTCAGGCCGGTGAAGGTGACGATCGTGGCAGTGGTCGAGTAGCCGTCAGCCAGACGCAGCGGGATGCGAACACGCCGGCGGATCGCCGCCGCCTGGACCGCCCCGGTCACGGGACGAGCCGGTAAGCCACGAACGGCCTCCTTCGTCAGCGGCGCCGGATCAGGTTTTCTCGACTCGCCCGGGTGTCCCCGGCCGCGGTGTCCGATTTGCCTGGGCCTTCGGCCGCGGTGTCCGATTTGCCTGGGCCTTCGGCCGCGGCGGCGGCGAACGGCGTCCCTCAGCAGCAGGCCCGCGCCCGGGGCCACCGCGACCAGCATGAGCACCGCATAGAGGGTGGCGACCGTGACCCCGTTCGCCGCGCCGAGCCCGGCCGCGGCGAAGGCCCAGGCGGCAATACCCTCCCGTGGGCCCCACCCGCCGACGCTCAAGGGGATCCCCGCTGCAATCTGGACGACCATCAGCAGCGCGATCAGTTCGCCCAGGGGGGCGGTGCAGCCGGCCACCCGGGCCGCGATGGCGAACGTGGCCGTGTGCCCGGCGACGACCAGCAGCGAGGCCAGCGTGAGCTGCGGCCACACGGCCGGGACCAGCAGGCCGCGACGCAGGTCAGCGGCAATGGCCCGGGCGGCGCGGGCCGGCCGCGAGCGGCCGCGGCGAGCGGCGCCACTCACGACCAGCGCGGCACACCCGGCTACGCCCGCGATGCCCGCCAGAACGTAGGGCAGCGCGGGCCGGACCGGCGATGGCAGGGTCAGCAGCACGACTGCGGTCACGACGGCCTGGATGACCTGACCGCACAGCCGTTCCCACGCCACCGCGCGCACCCCCTGCGCGACGTCTCCAGCGCGCCGGCCGTGCGTGACCGCCCGGTGCACGTCGCCGAGAATCCCGCCGGGGAGCACGGAGTTGAGGAACAGGGAACGGTAGTAGGCACCGGTCGCGCCGGGCAGGTCGATGCCGGCGCCGAGTGCCCGGGCGACGACCCGCCACCGCCAGGCCGAACACACGGTGGTCAGGACAGTGAGCGTGACGGCGGCCAGGACCGCCTGCCAGGTGACCGCGCGCAGCCCGTCCTCGAACGGCGCCGCGCCCACCTGCCGCCCGAGAAACCACAGCACGGTGACGCCGGCGGCCAGGCGCAGCAACGACGGGCCAAGGCGGCGGACGGCCGGACCGATCCCGGCCGGAACTGAGTGCATGGGCGCCACACAGGTTACACGGGCTGACTAGACAAATAGTTCAACCGTTCGGCTGCGGTAGCATAGCGGCCCCGCGGCCGACAGCGGTGAACCGGCGTGACCGCGGACCCGTTGTCCCTATCAGGGATGACGGCAGATGGCCACGGAGACGGAGGCGCGGTGCGCACCTTTCAGCCGCCGACGATTCGGCTCGCGGACAAAGGTGTGCTGCCTACGATCCGGCTCGCGGCGATCCTGGGGATGGCCGCCACAGCCGCCCTGCTCGGCGTCGTGTCCGCCACGGCTGGTCTCGGCGTCGCCGGCTGGATCGCCGGCCTGGTCACCGGTTCGGCGGCGGCCGCGCTGCTTACCACCGCCCGTATGCACAGTGACCAGCCGGCGATCCTCCCGGCGGACTGGGTCACCCTGATCCGGATGGTGCTGATCGCCGGGGTCGCGGGCCTGGTGGCCGACTCGTTCGGCCGGCCGGTGCCGACCACAGCGCTGGTCACCCTGTCCAGCGTCGCGCTGGCCCTCGACGCGGTAGACGGCCTGGTGGCGCGCTGGACCGGAACCGCCACCCCGCTGGGCGCCCGCATCGACGGCGAGGCCGATGCCTTCCTCATCCTGCTGCTCAGCATCGTCGTGTCCCGGGATTACGGCAGCTGGGTGCTGGTCATCGGCGCCGCTCGCTACGCGCTGCTGGTGGCGGGCTGGCTGATCCCGTGGCTGGCCGCGCCGTTGCCGCCACGGTTCTGGCGCAAGGTTGTGGCCGCGGTCCAGGGCATCGTGCTCACCGTGGCCGCATCCGGAGTGCCCAGCCGCCTGGTCGGGATGATCGCGGTCGCCGCCGCGCTGCTGCTGCTGGCCGAGTCGTTCGGCCGCGACGTGATCTGGCTGTACCGGGCCGGCGCCGGCCCCCGCACCCGCCGGGCAGTGAGGATCGCCATCCTCGGGCTTGCGCTCGCGCTCCTGTGGTTCGACCTCGTGGCGCCCGACCGTTCCTGGCAGTTCAGCCTCGCCGCTTTTGTCCGCATCCCGGTGGAAGCGCTGATACTGGTGGCTATCGCCCTGGTGCTGCCGCTGTGGCCGCGACGGATCGTGGCCACGATCGCCGGGCTCCTGCTCAGCGTGCTCACCCTCGACAAGATCCTCAACATAGCGGTGTGGGAGGAGCTCAACCGGCCGTTCAACCCGCTGAACGACTGGGGCAGCATCAGGCCGGCCGCGGGCGTGGTCCGCGACGCCATCGGCACCGCGCTCACCAACGTCGTGCTCGTCGTGATCTGGGTCGGTATCGCCCTGCTCGTCGTCGCGATCACCGCGGCCACGATTCACGTCACCGCGGTGGCCGCCCGTCACCGCCGCGGCGCCGTTCGCGGCCTCGCTGCTCTCATCGCCATCTGGGCGCTGTCCGCGGGCCTGTCACTGCAGCTCACCCCGGGATCTCCGGTCGCCTCGACCAGCGCCGCCGGGCTGGCCGTCTCGCAGGTGCATGCCTTCCAGGCGGCGCTCAGCGACCCGCGCCGGTTCACCGAGGCCACCCGCAGTCCCGACCCCGAAGCCGCCATTCCCGCTTCGGACCTGCTGACCGGGTTGCGCGGCAAGGACGTCCTCATCGTCTTCGTCGAAAGCTACGGGCAGGTCGCCGTCCGGGGTTCGAGCTTCTCGCCGGGCGTCGACGCCGTCTTGCGCCAGCAGAACGGCATGCTGACCCGCGCCGGCTGGTCCACGCAGAGCGCCTGGCTGACGTCCCCGACCTTCGGCGGGATCAGCTGGCTCGCCCACTCCACCCTGCAGTCAGGGCTGTGGGTCAACAGCAACCAGCGCTACAACGAGCTCGTCGCCAGCCAACGGTTCACCCTCAGCGACGCCTTCAACAAGGCCGGGTGGCGGACGGTCGCCGACGACCCGACCGACTACCCGCACTGGAAGCCTGGCACGCAGTTCTACCACTACGACCAGCTCTACAATCAGGACAACGTCGGCTACCGCGGCCCGAAATTCAGCTACTCCCAGATGCCCGACCAGTACACCTTTGCCGCGTTCCAGCGGAACGAGCTCAAGCCCGGCCACAAGCCCGTGATGGCCGAGATCGACACGACCTCCTCGCACCTGCCCTGGGCCCCTTTGCCGACCATGGTGGCCTGGAACAAGGTCGGTAACGGCTCGATATTCGACCCCCAGCCCGCGGAGAGCGAAACCGCGGCCACGATCTGGCGCAACCAAAACACCGTGCGCCAGTTCTTCGGCATGTCGATCCAGTACTCGCTGACTGCTCTCACTTCATGGGTCACCGAGCTGAACGACCCGAACCTCGTGCTCATCTTCATGGGCGACCACCAGCCCCACACCGCGGTCTCCGGCCACGGGGCCACCCACGACGTGCCGATCTCGATCGTCACCCGCGCTCCCTCGGTGCTCAGGCAGATATCCGCCTGGCACTGGCAGAATGGGCTGCTGCCTGATCCCGGCGCTCCGCTCGAGCCCATGGACGCCTTCCGCAATCAGTTCCTCAATACCTTCAGCACGGCCCGGACGGCAACGGCCCGGACCGCAGGTCGCTAGTCAGGCCAGCGAGCCGCGGCCCGGCCAGCAAATCGCGGACCTGCGCTCACGACAAGACAAGACGGGCCCGGTGAGTCACGGAAGGTGGCTGGTGTCATTGACGCGGTGGACGGCGGCAAATCCGCGGCCGTGCCACTGGATCTCGTTGATGCAGGCGGAACCGAGATATAGCCGGTAGAGGGTGCTGAGCGGGACGCCGAGAGCCCGGCACAGCATGATCTTTATCGGGGTAACGTGACTGACCACCAGGACGGTCTGGCCGCCGTGATCCCGCAGCAGCCGGTCACAGGCCAGGTTCACCCGGCGTGCGGTGTCGGCGAAGCTCTCCCCGCCCGGCGGTGCCTGTCCGGGGTCGCGCCGCCAGGCCGCCGCGGCCGCGGGCCAGCGCTGCTGGATTTCTTCCAGGGTGAAGCCATCCCAGTCGCCGAAGTCGGTTTCACGGAGGTCATCATCGGTGGCTGCGGTCAAGCCCAGTTCGCCGGCCGCAATCGCGGCGGTGGCGACAGCGCGCCGCAACGGCGAGCTGACCACAGCATCGATCGGAGCGCCGCTGGCGAGGCGTCCTGCGGCGGCTTTGGCCTGCCGGGTGCCGTTGGCGCTAAGCGGGAGGTCGCGCAGCCCGCTGAAGCGGTGTTCAGGCGATAGCTGGGTATCGCCGTGCCGCAGCAGGACAGTGGTGGTGGGATCTGCTGTGGGGTTATCCCAGCCCAGAGTCATACGGCTGCCCCCGCGATGGTGACGAAGTGGCGTGTTCCTATGACAGGACACGAAGATGCCGGCAGAACGTTTCAGCCGGCCGCCCTTAGCCTCGTCATATTACCCATGCCGGACGACCTGGCCGGGCCGGTGTCAGCACCGTGCCTGGTATCCGCCGAACGCGACGGGAGTTTCCCAGACTCGCACTGCCAGTGATTCGCCGCCAGCGGCAGCTACGGCGGGCGAGAGGGTGTCATGCACCCAGCGGGCAAACACCTCGACGGTGACCGCCTCGGCCTCGGCTGGGCGTATCTCCTCCAGGTTGCGGTCTTCGACCCGGCTGGTCAGCTCGGTGAGCGCCGCTTCCAGCACATCCAGATCGCAGACCATACCCCGCCCGTCGAGCTTCTCGCGGTCCACCACGATCTCAATCCGGTAGTCATGATCATGGAGTTGCCCCTCTGGCCCGGGCAGTCCCGGCATGATGTGGAAAGCGCGGACGCTTCGGCTCAGCCCGACTTCACAGGTCACCGGCAGCACTCCTGTCGTAGTTGAGAACGGCATGCATCAGCCCGGGTTTTCCCTGGTCCACGGCTCGGAACGCCTCGGCGGCATCACCAAGGTCGAAGACGTGAGTGCACAGCTGCGTCAAGGGCAGCTCGGGCAGCAGTTCAACGGTCTCCTGGCGGCGCCGAGACCGGCTCCAGGTCCCGGACAGCCGGGCCGGAACTGTGGAGACCTGTGTGCTGCGAATCGTCAGGCGCCGCCGGTGGAAGGCGCCGCCGAGCGGCAGCACCACGGGTTTGGTACCGAACCACGACGCGACCAGCAGGGTCCCCTCGTGGGCCAGCATGTCCAACGCCATCGCTGGCGCATCCGGGTTACCGCTGGCGTCAATGACCAGTGGAACCTTCTCGTTCTCCAGTTCCGCCGGTGCCGCGGTGGTGACGCCGAGGCTGCTGGCGACGGCGCGGCGCCACTGGAGCGGCTCGGCAATCAGCGGCCGCCACCCGGAGCGCTGCAACAGCAGGCTGGTCAGCAGCCCGAGCACGCCGGCCCCGAGCACGATGACCCGGTCTCGATATCCGGTCCCCGCATCGAGCGTCACCTGCAGCGCCGTCTCGACCAGCGGCAGCAAGGTTGCGGACGCGGGATCGATCCCAGGCAGCGGAATCAGCTCACTGGCCCGCGCCGCAAATATGTCCTGGTGCGGATGGAACGCGAAAACGGCCTGGCCGGACTCCGCTACCTCGCCGACACACGCATACCCATAGGCGAAGGGATAGGAGAAGGTGCCGCCGAGCGCGTCGATCGTGTCGTCGAGCGCCAACTCGGCAGGGACCTCGCCGCGGTACACCAGCCGTTCGGTGCCACCGCTGATGCCCGAGCACACGGTGCGGACGAGGACCTCACCGGCCGCAGGCCGCGGTGCGGGTAGTTCCCTGATCTCCACACAACGCGGCGCGGTATGAAATAGCGCACGGGCAGACACGCAGCTCATTTACCCGCCATTTATCTGTACAAAACGATTGATTTGTCCACCTGGTGCAGGAGTGTAATTACCGCGGCTCCGGCTCCCTTACGTCGTAACAACGCGTCTGGCTTGGCCGCGATGAGTCACGCATGTCGAGGTCGCCCGGATGTGACATAGATGATCTTACGGGAATCGTGTTCTCACGGTAGTCATCCCTGGTCATCGATGGTGTGATGGGGCCGTCCGCTGCTAGGACATCTCCTCGGCTACGCTCCGCAGGAGGTAGATCGACCTGTCCGCGGGCAGCGCGTCCTCCAGCAGGACCGCAAAGTCGCTGCGGTAGTCCGCGACTACATCGTCGCTCTGGAACATGACGGCGTGTTCCCCCCGGCCAGCATCGATGTACAGAACGTCGGGCAGGCCCTCGTCGAATTCCAGCAGTGTGAAGGCGCCGAGAAGGCCCCGATGGGCTCCGGCGGCGAACGGCATCACCCGCACCGTTACGGAGTCGTCCGCCTCCGCCTTGTCTGCGATGCTGCGTATCTGGTTCGGCATGATTGCCGGGTCCGTCGACATCCCGACATGCCGGCGAATCACCGCTTCGTCCATGACGTAGTCACGTCGGGGTGGCACCGATCGCGTCGCCAACTCGGACTGGCGCCGCAGCCTGAGCGCGACAACCGAGGCCACCTGGATCGGGTCGGCCAGGCCAACGGTAACTGCCTCGGCATACTCAGGGGTCTGCAATGTACCCGGCACGAAGGCGTTCTCATACTGCCTGATGAAGGACGCGCCCGTTTCGAAGCCGACGAATTCCAGATAGCCGCGGCCGATGTCACCGCCGTACCTAGCCCACCAGGCGGGCTCCCGCGCCCCCCGGTTCAGGGTCTGGAGCCGCTCGCGGGTGTCTTCTGAGCTGATTCCGTACCTGATAAGCAGGGCATCCAGGTCTGCGCTTGTGAGCGAGCTACGGCCGCCCTCGATCCTGATCAGCTTGGATGGCGACCACTCCAGTTCTGAAACGACCTCTTCGTGGGTGAGTCCGCTCTCCTTTCGCAGCCGGATTAGCTCGCTGCGGAGCATAGCGCTCTGAACAACCGGTCCCTGATCAACGGCCACATGCATTACTTTCTGTAGTCATCCCGGCCAGCTGAGGGTGTACGCGTTGCAACGCTGCAAACGCACGAGACCGCTCTGGCGTCAGGTAGGGCACCACATACATACCCATATCGACGCCTCATGACGACAGTCACTTCGACGCCGCGCCAAGCCAAGGTGACTACTGCCGCCCGGGAGGACCAGGGAGGCCCGGGGGGAAGCACCGGACGCCGGCCGACAACGGGCCTCCTGACCTGCCGTAACGCTCGAAACGTGCCCGAAAAGTGCCACAGCGAAATAATGGTGCCGGTGTTTCTAAAGAGACGGCGAGTCCTATCCGTTCCGAATGCCCCGCAAGAGTTCGAGCCATTGCGCCGACGTAAAGCGCAGTACAGCGCCTGACCGGTTGTGAGAGTCTCTCACTAGCACGAATGATTCTGTGCTGGCTGCTTCAACACAGCCGCCACTCGCACCACTCGCGCTGCTCTTGCGCCAATTCAGCGTCGACTGGCGGCTCGACTGAGGGACCATTAACAATATCCTTAGCTTTTTATTTCGAGATCCCTTGGATCACGTAGTTGGTTTCAAGTGCTGGTGATACGGGCCGGCGTATTACGAGAGCCGTCGACTATTGGCAACACATACTTATGTGACTCCTGGTTTTAATGTGCATCGTGGATGGAGTTGGCAGAGGTGTCGGACGGGATGCCCCTAAGGCATCGCGTCCGATACGCTCCGTATAAGCTCGATGGATCTGGCTTCGGACAGCGAAACCTCGATGCAAGCCTCGAAGTCATCCCTGCACTCCGCCACGAGCGGGTCATCGCCAGAGACGATCTTGCCGAGCGCACCCCGCCCCGGGTCGACATACAACATGTCCGGCAGCCCTCCATCGAACTCAAGCAGAGTGAACGTTCCGGCAAACCCCCTGTGCACGCCGATGGTGAAGGGAATGACGCGGACCGTTACCAGATCGTCCGTCTCGGCCCTGTCGGCCAGGCTCCGGAGCTGATCCGGCATGATGGCGGGATCCGTCGAGATCCCGACGTGCCGACGGATTACTGCTTCGTCAACGACGTAGTACTGACGCGGCTTGCTCGATCGCCGTGCCAGTTCGGCCTGGCGCTGCAGCCTGAGCCCGACGTGCGAAGCTATCTGGCTCCGGTCGACACCTGCCGTGACTGCCTCGGCATACTCCGCAGTCTGCAGCAGAGCCGGTACGAAAGCAGACTCGAACTGCCTGATGAAGGAAGCTCCCGCCTCAAAGCCGACGTACCTGACATAGGACTCGGCGACGTTCTCCTGGTACTTGTCCCACCAGCCTCGCTCACGAGCGCCCCGGTTAAGGGCCTGCAGCCGCTCGCGGTCGTCTTCTGAACTAACGTGATACCGGGTTAGCAACGCGTCTAGGTCAACCTTGGTGATCGCGCTGCGGCCACCCTCGATTCTGATCAGCTTGGACGGCGACCACTCCAGCTCGCCGGCCACCTGCTCCTGGGTTAGTTCGTTCCGCCTCCGCAGTCGGACCAGCTCGCTCCGGAGCATGGCGCTCTGAACGACCGGTCCCTGATCGGAGGTCATGAGGAAGACGCTACTCTGTGTCCCGGGCTCACGTTGTGATTTACAAGGTAACGATCGCGCAGCAGTCTTTTTGCTATCAACCAGTCCGCTATGTCCGATAGAACATGTGATCACAGTGTAACGCAACAGATTGCTATATTGCACTCTGCCTGTTAACCTTCTTATTGGAGTAACAAGCTAAGTCGGATGCATGACCTGACAACGAGGCCGTCGTCGCGCATCATCACCTGGGCGGGCATGGTGAACATCCTGACTTTCTCGATCGGTCGCCTGATAGTAAGGTGCCGGGTCGAAGTGGGACGATCAAGCACGCCGGACGTCACTGGCGACGATGGTGTACCTCTCCTGGCATCAGCGCGTCCGGTGCTCGCGGGGAGGTCCCGTCATCACCTCCGGCGCGCACGTGACCAAGGCGCGGCTGGCGTGCGGGCCCTTCTGCCGAATTCAGGGAAGTCTTATCCGCAGCTGCAAGCCGACTCACGTCATGAAGACGGCCGGCTGGTCTTCCGGCCCCGGCCAGCTAGCTCCCGGACCCCTCTGATCGGCGAAAACTGCACTGTTCTTCTCTCCGATGTAGTCGGATTCGGCGCGCGCTACCGCAATGACGCGGCCCGGCGCATCGTCAGAGAAGCCCTCTTCGGCATGACGGATACTGCCCTTCAGGACATACCTGGCGCGCGATCGGAGGATCGCGGCGACGGCCTTCTGACGGTCATACCGCCGACCGTTCCCACCGCTAGGGTGATGAACGAGGTGCTCGGGGAGCTGCCCGCGGCCCTGGAACGGCACAACTTCAGCCAGGCTGAGTCTGCCCGGTTCCAGCTGCGGCTTGCTGTCAGCGTGGGACCCGTGGTCAGCGACGCCATGGGAGTTTCCGGCGAGGCGATCATCATCGCGGCCCGCCTGGTGGAGGCGCCCTGCCTCAAGGAAGCACTCGTCACCAGCAAGGCAAACCTGGGCATCATCGTCTCCCCCTTCGTCTATGAGGCCGTCATCAGGCACATCGGCAACTCGCGAGACATAACGAGCTACTCCCAGGTGATGGTGGAGGTGAAAGAATCTGCTACCGCAGCCTGGATGAAGCTGTGCAATGCGGCGGAGGCGTTCCCGGCAGCGGCCCGTCCCGCCGTGTCCGATCTCGACCTCGGCGCGTTAAGGGGTAGCCATCGTCGGGTCATGTTTGCCGCCGGTGGAACGGCTCATTTACTGGCTGGTTATTCGTCGCCCGTTCGGCCCAATAGGCGGAGATGGACCTCTTCTAGGATGAAATTGACTTCGTGGCGTATCGTGCCGGGGTGGACGACGACCTCCCGATGGACACCAGCCAGGACGTCTTCTACTTCACCGAGGGCGCGCTGGCCTACGCGGGCTACTACCTGCACGCCGAGGACAACCCGCTGCATACGCACAGCTTCGTGGAGATCGCCTTCGCCGTCGGCGGTGCGGGCACCCATCATTGCGTGGCCGGCCGGCGAGAGCTGCGTGCCGGGGATGTCATCCTGCTCCGGCCCGGCGTATGGCACGGGTATGAACACTGCGAGCGGCTGGAGCTGTACAACTGCTGCTTCAGCAGCGAACTCCTACGCCGTGAACTGTCATGGACGCGCGAGGACCCGCTGCTCGGCTACTTGCTGTGGACGGGCCCGTACGCCACGGCCGGCCGCGGCGTGCTGGCGTTCAGCCTGCCTCCGTCGGCGCTCGACGAGTGCATGGCCCACCTCAGCGCGCTGGCCGCGCTGCGCCACTGCTCGCCGGCCCGGTATCGCGGCGACATACTCGGCCGCCTGTCGCTCCTGCTCAGTGTGCTGGGGCGGGTCGCACTGCCAGGCTCAGCGGCCGGTTCCGAGACCCGCCCGGTGCACCCGGCGGTCGTGGAGGCGATGCGCATGCTGGAGGCCAGAATGGCACGGCGCTGGGTGCTCGCCGAACTGGCCGAGGAACTGCACCTGGCCCCCGGCTACCTCGTTCGGCTGTTCAAGGCGGCCACCGGCTTGCCCCCCATGGCCTACCTGGCCCAGGTGCGGGCCGAGCACGCCGCCGTCATGCTGCTGCACTCGGACGAGCCGGTCACCGGCATCGGGCGCGCCGTCGGCTGGCCGGACCAGAACTACTTCGCCCGCCGGTTCAAGGCTCACTACGGGCTGAGCGCCACGACGTACCGCAAGCGCTTCGCGACTCAGGCGGCGCACCTGCACAACGCAGGCGAGGAGCCGTTGCGATAGCCGGGCCCTCGCGTCGATACCGGAGAATGACGGATCATGCTCACGTAGCTCCTGACTAGGAACGTTCCATGCTGCCGGAGCAAGATGCGGAGCGTCGAGGTGAAGATTGTGCTACCAGAGGTTCAGTGAAGGCTATCCGCTGGTGAGCTGGCCGCGCACCATGTCTCGTATCGCTTCGTAGCAGGCATGCTGCCAACGGCTGTCCGGTTGTTCGCCGGCGCCTGGCAGGCAGGGCCTGCCGCGGCGCGGTCGCGTCGCCGTACGTGCTGCCTTGGCCCCGGATCCACGCCAGGCATCCCGGCTGGGACGTGCGGAGTTCCAGATACTTCCGACAGAGCTGTGAAGGAGATCTTGTGATGCTTAACGTATCGCGAGACAGACGGCTGCACGCGGGGCTGGCTGGCATGGCCATGCTGTTGGTCGCGGCGACGGCGTGCGGCGGTGGCGGCGGCAATAGCGGCGGAGGACAGGCGTCCACGTCGGCCGGCCCGCGGGACCCGAGCGCGTTCACGGTCCTGAGTAACGCTGAGAACACCACGGTCCCCGGGGAACTGAGGAAGCTCGCGGCGGGCGCGTGTGCCGCGGAAAACACGGCGCTTCCGCTCCAGATCCAGACCGTGCCTCAGACCTCGCTTGACCAGAAGCTGCAGCTTCTGGCCGGCCAGAACGCGCTGCCGGCGATGTTCGCCGCGGGCAATGCGCCGGCGACGACGAAGGCGCTCGTCAAAGCGGGGGACATCGCCAACCTGCAGACCGAGCTCACCAAGCTTGGCGTCGCCAATGACGTCGAGCCGGCCGCCCTGTCGACAATACAGAACCTCTATGGCGGCTTTTACGTAGTGCCTGACGAATTTAACATCGAGGGGATCTTCTACAACAAGAAGATATTCGCGCAGGAGCACATCTCGGTCCCGCAAACGTGGGACCAGCTCGTTTCCGACGCGGCCAGGCTGCACGGCCAGGGAATCCAGCCGTTCTCGGCTTCCGGTCAGCAGGGCTGGCCGATCACCAGGCTCATCAGCGGATACCTGTACCGGAGCCTCGGCCCGGACGCTCTGAGCGCTGTAGCCAGCGGCACGGCCAAGCTGAGCGACCCCAGGTACGTGCAGGCCGCGCAGGCTGTCGCCGCCCTGGGCGCGAAGGGGTACTTCGGCAAGGGAGTCGAGTCGATCGATTACGACACCAGCGTCAACACCTTCCTGACGGGCAAGGCGGCCATGCTCTACATGGGCACGTGGGTGCTCGCCAACATCTCGGATCCCAAGGCGGATACGGTCGGCGCCGGCAACATCGGATTCATGCCGTTCCCGACCGTCGCCGGTGGCGCGGGCAACATCGACCAGTACCCCGCCAACGTCGGCTTGCCGTTCACGTTCGGCGCCAAGACCCTGGGCCCGAAAGTCAGCGCGTGGCTGAAGTGCTTCGTGCAGAACTACGGCACTGGCGTGCTCAAGGACTACGGAACCTACTCGGGCTTCACCCCCGGCACACCGGTCGCGGGCCTGAGCGCGCTCCAGACCCAGGTCCAGCAGACCATGGCTAGCTCGAAGCAGAGCGTGCTCTGGTTCGAGGCGCTGTTCAGCACCCAGGCAACGACGGTGAGCCAGCAGAACGCCGCACCGCTAGTGAACGGCAGCATGTCGCCGGGCGCTTTCATGAATACGGTGCAGGCTGCCCTGCCGCCGTCGGGGTAGCGCAGCACAAGCAGTGAGGCCGGCCGGCTGAGAGGACGACGCAACGGTGGATGAACTTCTGGGCAGCAGGCGAGCGATCGCGATGCTCGTCGGGCCTGCCCTGCTGATCTACACCGCGGTCATGCTGGTTCCTGTCTTCTGGTCGGCTGGCTACTCACTGACAAGCGGCAACGCGATCACGGGCTACCATTTCACCGGGCTGGCCAACATCAGGCACCTCGCATCCGACCCGAACGTAAGAACTGCCCTGTGGTTCACGCTCCGGTACGCGGTGGTACTGACCATCGGCCAGGTTCTCCTCGGCTACCTCCTCGCGTTGTTCTACGTCTTCGCCTTGAGGCGAGCATCTGCGGTCATACGAACGCTCATCTTCTTCCCCGTCGTCCTGCCGACCGTCGCGGTCGCTCTCATGTTCGGCAGACTGTTCGCGATCGCCCCGGTCGAGGGGCCGGTTAATTCATTTCTCAATCTCATCGGCTACCACTCAGTTGACTGGTTCTCATCACCGAGCCATGCTTTCTGGATCATCATCACCATGGACATATGGCGATCAATGGGGTTTTATGCCGTACTGCTCTATGCCGGGCTTATAGACATACCGGAGACAATGATGGAGGCGGCCCGGATTGACGGCGCAACCGGGTTTCGGCTGGTCCGGCACATTGTGATTCCGCTGTCCTTCCCCGTGCTGTTGTCCGCCATCATCTTCAGCATCAACGGGACACTGAAAGTATTCGACTCCATACTCGCCCTGACCAACGGCGGCCCCGGAAATGCGACGACACCGCTCACCCTCTACATGTTCAATACGTCGTTCTCCTACGGAGAGTATGGCTACGGCGCCGCGATAGCGCTCCTGCTCACCGTCATGTGCCTGATAGTCACGGTTACGTTGTACCGGTGGTCTCGCGCTGACCAGCAGCAGGCCGCGTAGTGGCAACCGCGACCGCCTCGCAGCGCACTGATGACCGCTCCGCAGCCGGCCGTGCCCCGGCGACGGTACCTCGCCGTGCGCTTGGCCGGTTCGCCAGGCGACTCCCGGCGCGACTGCTGACCGCACTGCTCCTTGTCGTCGTGATCTACCCACTGGTCTGGCTGTTCCTAGGATCGCTGAAATCACAGGCCGACTACCTGAACGGGTCGGCATTCAGCCTCCCCGCACACTGGATGTGGGGCAACTACAAGGCCGCGTGGGTAACCGGCGACCTCGGCATCTACATCCGGAATAGCGTCACCGCCGTGCTACCGGCACTCGCTCTCGTCATAGTGCTCGGCAGCGCGGCCGGCTTCGCGCTGCAGTTGATGCGATGGCGTCTCAGCCGGCCGACCATGCTCCTGTTCCTGGCCGGCATCATGGTGCCCACCCAGATGATCTTGTTGCCGCTGTTCACTATCTACTACCAAGCCGGGCTGACGGGAACACTGTGGCCCTTGATCATCACCTACACCGCTACGGGCCTGCCGTTGACTGTGTTCATGCTGGCGACATACTTCCGGGCCGTACCCCATGAAGTCATCGAGGCAGCGGCCATCGACGGCGCAGGGATATTCCGGATCTTCTTCTCGGTTGCCTTCCCGATGGTCCGCAACGCGATACTGACCGTCGCGCTGGTCCAGTTCTTCTTCATGTGGAATGATTTGCTCATAGCCCTTACCTTCACTAACAGCAACAGCCTGCGGACCGTGCAGGTTGGCTTGCTGAACTTCACCGGCGAGTTCGGATCGATTCAGTACGGACCGCTATTCGCGGCAATCTGCATTACCGTATTCGGCACGCTGATTCTCTTTCTTGCGCTGAACCAGAAGGTCATGAAGGGCCTCGCCGGAGGGGCGGTCAAAGGCTGACGTAACTTAACCGACCGGAGCAGCCCTGACGAACGCAAGCCGGCGCATGTCCCCTGAAAGGCCAGGAAACGTTGCCAAGCCCAGATCCTGTCACGTTCGAACGCTCGGCCGACGGACTCGGCCTGGGCACCTCGCGACCCCGGATCTCATGGAAGCTCCCGGAGGCTTCAGGCGCTCAGCGCGCGTATGAGCTCGAGTTCCGGCGCCCGGGAGGAGTCATGACCACCGGTCGTGTGGTCTCTTCGGAACGTTACCTCGTGCCGTGGCCGGCGGAACCCCTGGTGTCACGAGAACGCGTGCGGGTCCGCGTACGCGTCTGGACCGACGACCTCGTATCGGGCTGGAGCATGCCCTCCTGGGCCGAGGCGGCGTTGCTCGACCCCGGCGACTGGCTGGCCAAGCCGGTGGGCGGTGCCTGGGATGAGGACAGATCGGGCGACCGGCGACCCGCCCGCGTTCGCCGTGAGTTCGTGGTGCGCCGGCCTATCGTGTCGGCGCGACTGTATGCCAGCGCTCACGGGGTCTACGAGGCCGAGATCAACGGCATGCGCGTCGGCGACGATGCTCTCAGCCCTGGGTGGACGGTTTACGGCCGGCGCCTGCGGTACCGCACCTACGACGTCACGAGCTACCTGACCGAGGGACCCAACGCCATCGGAGCCTGGCTCGGCGACGGCTGGTATCGCGGGCGACTGGGATTCAACGGCGGCACTCGCAACATCTACGGCACCGACCAGTCATGGCTGGCCCAGCTGGAGATAGCGCATGACGACGGCACGAGGACCACGATCGCGACCGACGCCTCCTGGCACGCCGCATGCGGGCCGATCGCCACCAGCAGCCTGTATGACGGTGAGGTTCATGACGCCCGTTCGGACCATCCTGACTGGTCAAGGCCCGACGGCGGGAGCGGCGGGGGATGGACGCCGGTCGAGGTACGCGAGCGAGACCCGTCCACCCTGATCCCGGCGGAGGGCCCGCCGGTCCGGTGCACCGACATCATCGCACCCGTGACGGCTGTTCGCCGCGACGACGGATCTTACCTGCTTGACTTCGGGCAGAACCTGGTCGGACGGCTGGCGATAACGGTCGAAGGGCCGCGCGGCAGTCATGTGACGCTGCGGCACGCCGAGGTGATCGTCAAGGGGGACCTTGCCACGGTGCCGCTGCGGCAGGCACGCGCTACCGACGAGTACATCTTGCGGGGGGCAGGCACCGAGAAATGGGAGCCGCGGTTCACGATCCACGGATTCCGGTACGCCGTAATCAGCGGCTGGCCTGGCCAGATCACCCCTGAGTCTGTAGTCGCCCGCGTGTATCACACCGACATGCCGCAGGCCGGATCGTTCGAGTGCAGCGATCCGCTTGTCCAGCGACTGCACGACAACGTCCGCTGGAGCATGCGCGGCAACTTTGTCGACATTCCCACCGACTGCCCGGCCAGGGACGAGCGCCTTGGCTGGACCGGCGACGTGCAGGTCTTCGCGCCAACGGCGCTGTTCTTGTATGACTGCGCTGCCCTTCTTGACTCGTGGCTGGTAGATGTAGGCCTCGAACAGCTCTCTGAGGGCACCGTCCCCTGGTATGTGCCGGTGATTCCCGGCCCGCCACACTGGACGCCGATACGACCTGGTGCGGGCTGGGGAGACGTTATCGCCCTCACCCCGGTCGCGCTGTTCCAGGCTACGGGCGATGTGGAGCTGCTGAGGCGACACCACCAGGCCGCGCGCGCGTGGGTCGGTCTCATCGCGTCCCTGGCCGGTCCCACCCGGCTCTGGGACACCGGGTTCCAGCTCGGCGACTGGCTCGACCCGGCCGCGCCGCCAGACGATCCTGCCGCTAGTGCCACCGATCCGTACCTGGTCGCCACGGCCTACTTTGCCTGGTCGGCGCGGCACGTCTCGATGGCTGCGCGTACGCTCGGCGACCTGACCGAGGCCGAGATGTACCGGGAACTGGCCGACGAGGTGGCCAAGGCGTTCCGCGCCCGGTATCTGCTTGACTCAGGACGGCTGACGTGCGACAGCCAGACCGCGTATGCCATTGCCATCGCGTTCAAGCTCCTCGACGACGTCCGTGCCACCCGCCGGGCCGGCGACCGGCTCGCGGAACTCGTGCGCGGTAACGGCTACCGCATCGCGACCGGGTTCATCGGCACGCCGCTCATCTGTGACGCGCTTACCAGCACAGGGCACATCGATGCGGCATACCGCCTGCTCATGCAGACCGAGTGCCCGTCATGGCTCTATCCGGTCACTCAGGGCGCCACGACGATCTGGGAGCGCTGGGACAGCCTTCGCCCCGACGGCACGCTGAATCCAGGCGGTATGACCTCGTTCAACCATGTCGCCCTCGGCTCGGTGGCGGATTGGCTGCACCGCGTAGCAGCGGGCCTAGCCCCGGCTGCGCCTGGCTACAAGAAGATCTCGTTCTATCCGCGCCCTGGCGGCGGCCTTACTTCCGCTGCAGCTAGCCACGACACGCCCTACGGCCGGGCCCGCATCTCCTGGCACTTCGCAGGCGACGAGATGCGGGTCGAGATGGCTGTCCCGCCAAACTGCACGGCGACGGCGCGACTGCCCGGCCGCCCGCCGTTCGAGCTGGAAGCCGGAACCCATCGAGCGACGGTGCCCCGTCCGGCAACTCCTGAGCAGGTGAGGAGATGAAAGGATTTGCTCGTTACAGGAAACCCACTGCCCGCCGGGCAGGCCTTCAGCCGGCCGGCGTAATGATCATCTGTGGCAGAGCGTAACGACCCGGCTGGAGGTTATGGGCCTTCAGGGTGGCCTGGACCTGCCTGAGGTGCTCCGTCGTTAGCTGGAGCGGCGGTTCGTCCGGCTGGTAGCTCCACCCGGCCGGGTAATCCACGCCTGGCGTCGTCGTCATCTCGATATGGCAGCCAAGCAGGTATGTCACCGGCCGCCGCGCGCACCACTCGGCGAGCCGGTCAATCGACCGGACGAAGCCCGGCCAGTCGAAGACGTACAGCCGGCCTGGGTAGATGGTGTCGCCGGTGAGGAGGATCCCGCTATAGCGGTCGTAGTAGGTGACGGCAGCCTCATGGTGCCCGGGAGTTGCCAGGCAGTCGAGAACCCGGCCGCCGAGATCGACTTCGCCCACCGACTCGGGCTCGTCGGCGAAGCCGAAGTACGGCCACGCGGCGTCGCGCTTGGCGCCGACTATCACGGTGTCGGGCCGGTCCGCGAACTGGCCGTCAGCGGCGGTGTGGTCGGTGTGCGAGTGCGTGTGGAGGACGAGCAGCCCATAGTCCCCGGGATGCTGCTGGCGGGCCAGCCAGCTGTCGATGATCGCGTCCACGGTGCGGCGCAGCGGAAAGAACCGGGGATCCGGCGTAGCGCCGGTGTCGAGCAGGAGTGCTCTGGAGCCTCCGAACAGGAGGAACATGAACGGCGCCTCGTAATGGACGGCCATGTTCTGGCGCAGTATGTAGGTGTGCTCGTCGTAGGCGTGGACCTGGATGTCGGGATCGGTGTTGTACTTGGCGGCTTCTGAGCCGTGAATCCAGCTGACATCCAGGTTCGCGCCGCCGGCGCCATCGGGGAAGTCGACCCCGGCACTCGCGGCCATGAGAACTCCAGCATGCGTCGTCTTCGCGGGTCGGGCACGGCGTACATCTCGTTCGAGACGAGCAAGGAGTCTCGCCGCCGCCACCATGCTAACCCGGGCCTCCAACGGCGCTCAGCGACCGACGCTCTGTACCACGTGAAAGGCCGGGATCGGGGATAAGGATTTGCCAAGCGGCGGACACCAGGGCGCGGGCGGCGCCGGGCCGGAGGATGTTGACCCCGCGGTTCAGGGCACTGGGCTTAGGTGCTGGCTGAGGCGGTTGCCGCTTGTGGTGAAGACGCCGCCGCATGCGTCGCGGACCGAGCAGGAGCGGCAGATATCCAGGTAGTCGTTCTTCCAGTCGCTGATAGAGCGGACCGCGTACGGCCACAGGCGCCGGTCGAGGACACAGAGCTGGTGGTTGTAGATCCGCGTCGTGATCCCGGCTGTGGTGAGTGTGTCGACCGCCTGGGCGAGCTCGTGCTGGTAGTCGGCGGGGTCGGCCCATACCAGCGGCGAGTTCGGCCGGGCCAGGCCGGTCATTTCCAGTCCCATTAGTGCGACCTGGGCGACGAACGGGAGATTCCGCGCGATGAATGTGGCCAGCCCGGCGAGCGCCGGGACCGTGTGCCGCTGGACGACGACCCGGATCTCCACCGCCTGGCCGAGCGAGGCCAGGTTGAGGATGCCGTGCACCGTCTCGTTGAAGGCGCCCGCGGCTTGGACGATGAAGTCGTGCAGGCTCGGTTCAGGCGCGTAGAGGGGGATGCCGGCCATGATGTCGAAAAGGCCGACCGCAGCGTAGCTGCGGGCGAACTCCGGGTCAGCGAAACGGCGGCCGTTGGTCAGCAGGTGCAGCGAGAGCCCGGGCGCAACTCGCTTGCAGTGCTCGAGGAGATCGACGAGTGCGTCTGCATGCAGGGTCGGCTCGCCGCCGGTCAGGCTGAGTGCCCGCTCGTGCTGCGGGAGCAGGCTGATCACCTTCCTTGCGCGTTCGAACAGCCAGGCATCGTCGCGGTCCTTCGGCGGCTGGGAACACATGAGGCAGTAGTTGTCGCATTGCTCGGTGAGCAGCAGGCCATTGTGCCGGGCGGAGTTCTTCCACAGCACGCTGACCCGGCGACCGTCTGCGGGGACGTGAATGATGTCCCCCGCGTCCAGGTGCGCCAGCTCGGGCCCGAGCCTGAGTACCGAGCCGGGCATGCCGGAGGCGCCTGGGCCGCGCGACCCGGCCCTGGGTGGCCCGGGCTTCATCCCGGGATCGTTTCCTGCGATGAGGTAGAGGCCGTACCCGGACGGTGCGGCCTGCCCGTCCCGCAGCAGGCATGCGATGCACCCGGCTAGGCCTTCACCGGCGCCGCCGCCGCTGTCTGCGTCCTCAGGCAGGCAGACGCGCCATACGTCATTGGCCACCGGCCCGGCTAGTCCGCTCGGGTCGGCGCGGCCCATCAGCTTCAGCATGCCCGTCGCCGCTTCACCGGCTCCCCCCGCCGCCCCCTCCGCAGAAAGGCACCGTGCCAGGCAGTGTCACTGGGCCCACCGCCATAGCAGGTCGCGGAAATACGGGTCGTCCCGCATTCTCCGTAGCAGCAGCGTAAAGACGGCCGTGTTGCGCCGGCAGAACGCGGAAAGTGCCTTATGCCCGGTGAAGTCTCCCATGGTCGCGTGGTGGAATACCGGGTCGGCTCCGCAGTACGGCTCGAACGCGCATGTGGCGCACATCGGCGCGCTGAGCGTGATCGATTCGGTGAGCGGGTTCAGCAGGGCATCGGAGAGCATGATGTCCGCATAGGAGTCGCGCACGGTGCCGAGCCGGAAGGTGCGGTCGCCCATTTCGGCGAGCATCCGGCCCTCGTCGCTGGCGTAGATGTCGCCATCGTAGTTATAGACCAGCGCGCCGATCCCGATGCCGGCCGGAGAGGTGAGGTCGACATAGCCTGGGTCGGCGTTGGTGAGCATCTTCTTCGCGATGATCGACGCGTATATCTCCACCATCGGGACGCCCTGCCGGTTCAGCTCGATGATTCGGTCAAGGCCGGCCGCGTAGAACTCAAGCCACCGGCCGACGTCATAATTCGCGCCGCCGCGGCCTCGCAGCGCGAAACCGTACGGCGAGACCGGGCGGAGGAACACCCCGTGTAGCCCGAGCCCGGCGTAGGCGTCGATGATCTCGCCGGCCCGGCCCAAGCTCGCCTCCGTGGTAGTCATCAGCGCGCTGACTCGATCCGGGCCGAGCCGCTCCTGCACTCGCCTGATGCCCGCCACCGCCTGCTGCCAGCTGTCTCGGCCGGGGCGGCGGCGATTGCCGTTGTGCAGATCCTGCGGGCCGTCAAGCGAGGTCGAGATGTGGACCTGTTCCTTGGCGCAGAAGCCGAGGATCTCCTCGTCCAGCAGCGCCAGATTCGTCGCGATCACGAACGCCAGATCCTTGCCGTACTCGGCGTTCATCTGCCTGGCCTCGGCCGTGATCCAGCGGACAAGGGGGAAGTTCAGCAGCGGCTCGCCGCCCTGGAACTCGATCTTCAGCTGCGGTGACGGCGACCTGAAAGCCAGCTCGAGCGCCCGGCGCGCGGTCTCTTCGGTCATGTCGAACTCGTTCTTCGCCGCCGACTGCCGGGATACCTGGCAGTAGCGGCACGTGTGCTCGCACCGCAGCGTGACCACGAAAATGTGCAGCCCGGTCGAGTCCGGCAGCCGCCGCATCCGGGTCCGCAGCTTGATGGCCAGCAGCTCGGCAGGCAGCGTCTCACCGGGCACCTGGATCAGGTGCGCCGCCCTCAGCCGCGCCAGCAGTTCCTGATCGGAGCAGGTCCCATCCACCACTGCGCTCAGCTCGTCCGGCGTCACGAACACGTGCTCACCGACCAGATTGGTCAGGACCACCGAGTCCGGATCGAGCCGGTGGAACCGCAGAGGTAGCAACTGCCAGCCATGCGCGGGAAGCGCCATCGCCGCCCGCTCCAGCTTCATCACGCCGGACCCTCAGCGTCGCCGTCTGCCAGGCCAGTCCGCGAGAACGCCAGCGCGAATACCAGGTTCCGCAGCGGCTCGGTCTGCTTCGCGATCCGCACCCGCAGGACCTGATCGTTCACTTCCGCGCGGAACCGGTGCTGCAACGTCTTATGGGCGGCATCTGGCCCGCGCGGGAACAACGTGCACACGTAGTCCGCGCCGCAGACACGGATGTCAACCGTCATCTCGGCGGCCACCGCGTATGCGGCCCGCTGCAACGCATCCAGATTCACCACGGCTTGGTCAAAAACCAGCCCGATCTCCGCGCCGGCATCAGTTGCCTCAGTACCAGTGCCAGGCGCGCCACCCGCCGGGCTCATCGCGCCCTCCCCCGGCGGGCAAGCCGCCTGATCCAGCCCACCAGGGCAGTGAACGGCGCGACAACGACGAACGCGCAACCCCCGCCATTGCTCGTGGCCGGGCTGCCGCTCGCCAGATCGGCTGAACTGCTCGCCAGGCTGCCCGAAGACGGCACAGCGGCAGACGACCCACCTGAGTACTCCGCGCTGGCGGCCGGGGTCGGGCTCGCAGGCGGAGGCGCCTGAGTTCCGCCAGTCGCCACGCTCGTTGGCGCCGGGACCGACGAGACATGCGAGTGGTGAGAGACGTGGGAAGCGTGCCCGCCTCCAGAGCCCGATACATGCGATTGATGGGATGAATGGCTGACGTGACCCCCGACGCTCGCCGGTAGCTGGCCCTTCACCGCCAGAAGCGGAAACGCCACAACCTTGACGTCATCACGCTTTCCCGCTAAAAGCGGCGTGGCCTGCGCGGGCGACGCGCTCAGTGCCACTGCAGTAACCGCAGCAGCCAGCGGAAGAATCGGTGACTTCGGCACGACAGGACCATACCAGCGATACCACGGATGGATGCCGCAACAAGAAAAATACGAGCGCGCTGAAGGTGAAGCCGCCGACCATCCGGGCCAATTACCAGGACAACAGGCTGGACTCCCCGCGCAGAAATCCTTGAGGCGCTTGCAACCACAGGGAACCACATCGGCGAAGCCCAGGTCACGCAGGCTAGAGGGGCACAGAGGCGCCACGTGCAGAGATTATCCGCTACTGCACCGACGCAACACGTGAACGC